>JAAUYH010209755.1_pt1 | contig 14904 bp, 11 predicted proteins | sample 7278061 | NCBI WGS metagenome assembly JAAUYH01 (sample SAMN14350203, study PRJNA611818) | marine sediment metagenome | isolation source: surface marine sediment (0.6m) | place: French Polynesia: Moorea | collected 2018-08
CAAGCTCGGCTCGATCACCGTCTACGGCGACCTCGTCAAGCTTTCCGACATCGAACACACCGCCGCCCCCGCCTACGGCATCATCGAAAGCATCGACGCCATCCGCGACGCAATCGCCCCCGCCGAAACCCCCCAGACCGCGAAAAAAACCAAACCCCCGCAAAACCTCCCAACCGCCGATCAACTGGGCTATGCCACCAACACTGCGCCGGTTTTCGCCGCGCCGGGGACGCACAGCTTCACGCCCGACGAACGTGCCCCGCTGGTGTTCGCCCATGACGCGTCGCTGGACTTGAAGACAACGACAGTGGCCCTGAGCTTTGAAGTCGACGCGCTTGGCGGCTACCAGGCGCTGTTTTCCAAGGATGCCTCGGGCAACGGTACCGGCGGGCACGTCACCGCATATGTCGATGCGGAGGGCAATCTGGTCGTACGCCTGCAGGACGCCAGCGACTCGTACTACTTCAAGGTCGACGCGGCGATCGAGGCCGGCAAGCTCTATGACTTCGCGCTGAATTTCGGCCCGAACGGGGCGGCGCTCTATCTGAACGGCGCTCGTGTGGCCTATGACACGGATATCCGGGTCGACTGGGACAAGAACAGCGAAGCGCTGGTCATCGGCGCCGGCGGATGGAGCAACACGCCGGGCGAAACCGACAACATCCACAGCCACTTTAACGGCAAGATCAGCGATTTCGCGGTGTTCGACGGGACGCTTTCGGCAGACGAGGTGTTTGGCGACTTTTCGCGTGACGATCACGCCTATTTTGCCGAGTCCGTTCAAAGCTATCAGTTTCACGCAGGGCCTGACGGCAATATTGTCGTGACGCAAAACGGCCAAAGTTGGACGACAGGATCCGCGCAGGATTTCCTGACCTTTGCAGACGGCTCGTTCCGGGCCGACGATTTCCAGTTCGGAAGCTCTGCCCAGGACACGCTGACGGGAGCGGACGGCGCAGACATTCTGTTGGGTGCCGGCGCGACCGACCTGCTGCGCGGTTATGACAACGACGACGTGCTGCGCGGCGGCGGCGGCGCGGACACGTTGTACGGCGGAGACGGCAACGATCAGCTGTTTGGCGACGGCCACGACGACAAGGTCTATGGCGGTACGGGCAGCGACCTGATTTCCGGCGGGGCCGGCGACGACACCCTGGTCGGAGAAGAGGGCAACGACCGGTTCTACGGCGGGCTCGGCGACGATTTGATCTTCGGTGCCGACTGGGGCGACGAGGGGACGGCCAGACACGACCGAGCGTATTTCGACGGCAATTTCGCGGACTACAGCTTCGAAACCGTGACCTTCTTCAACTCCAGCAGAAACGAATACGTCACCCAATTGATCGTCACAGATGATGCAGGCGGTGGGCTCGACGGCTACTACGAGGGAGAGGACATATTGATGGACATCGACTTTTTGATCTTTGCGGACCAAACGGTGTCTTTCGATAGTCTCATCTAAATGCTCCGGCGGGGAAATGCCCGCGCCGAGACGCTATGACCTCTGCGCCACGTCTGAAAGGGGATATCGTACGGAGTCTTTCGCAAAATTGCGTGTGACGGTGGCGCCTTTCAGACCGGCTGACAGGGGCCGAAAACGGACGGGAGCGCAAAGCCCAAATCGATTGTACATGTGATCCGGATCGGCGCGGCGCGCATCTGCGGTCATCTTGGCGCGATGAATTGAGCGACAACCAAGCACACGCTGAATGCAATGTGCGACGCGCAAGCCGGCCGGCTCCACAGCGCCGGCAATCCGAGCACCGCGAAGGGCACGGGAATGGCGCCTTGGTCTTTCCCAAAGCGGTTTCCGTTGCCCGGTAACGCGACGGGACGGACTCGTCGGACATGGCAGGGGGTCAAAGCGGCTGAAATACCCGCAAACCGCACCTTGCCGAATCTGTGTACCTTTGGCCAACAATGAAAACTGCCCGCCCAACGTGGTCGGTTGGTTGTGAAATGTTATGTGATACTATAACACTGTCACGCAACCCGAATACCCTGCCTTACGATTCTGCTCTGGAGATCCGATATGTCACTAAAACCAATCGCTTTTTTCTCTACAGCGCTGGCTTTGGCGTTGCCGGCATATGGCGAAGAAACCCGCGAACTCGATGCCCATGAGCATGGGCACGGTGCCTTGAACATCGCAATCGAAGGCAACCGGATCGCGATCGAACTGGAGGTTCCCGGCTTCGATATCGTCGGGTTCGAGTATGAGGCAGAGTCGGACGAGGACAAGGCGGCGGTCGAAGCCGCCTTGGCGACGTTGGGCGATCCTCTCAACCTCTTCGCCGTTCCCGCGGCGGCAGGCTGCGAGGTCACCGAAGCGGTGGCCGAGTTGCATGGCGATGAAGAGCATCACGACGAGCATGGCGAAGACCATGCCGAGGGGGAAGAACACCATGACGAGCATGCCGAAGGAGAAGAGCATGCCCATGGAGAAGAGCATTCCGAAGGCGAAGAACACCATGACGAACATGGCGACGGTGAATCGCATTCGGAGTTCCACGCCGAGTACCTCATGACCTGCAGCGACATCGGCAAGGCGACCAGCATCGAATTGTCCTATTTCCGCGCCTTCGAAAATGCGGAAGAACTCGAAGTGCAACTGGTGACCGAGAAGGGCGCAGCGTTGATGGAAGCCACTCCCGAAGCGGCCATCCTGGACCTGACGCAAGCGATGTAGGATTGGCTGAAACCACCGAGGAGCGTGCGATACGGCTGCGCGACGTTTCATTTGCCTGGCCGGGGCGCACCGGGTTTACGCTCGGCGTGGCGGAGTTCTCCGTCGCGGCGGGTGAAAAGGTGTTCCTCCTGGGCGAAAGCGGGTCGGGAAAGTCCACCTTGCTCAGCCTGATTTGCGGGATCGCCCAGCCGCAAACGGGTGGCGTGGAGGTGGATGGTGCCGATTTGGTGCGTATGAGCGGCCCGAAGCGGGACCGGTTTCGCGCCAACCGCATCGGCGTGATCTTTCAGATGTTCAATCTGCTGCCCTACGCATCGGCATTGGAGAACATCCTGCTGCCGTTGGCGTTTGCACCGGAACGCCGCAAGACAATCGACGATCCTCGCGCCGAGGCGCTGCGGCTGACGGCTGCGCTTGGTCTCGACCCCGGTTTGGTGGGCCGCGCCCGCGCCTCGGAACTGAGTATCGGCCAGCAGCAGCGTATCGCCGCCGCGCGCGCCCTGATCGGCGGGCCGCGTCTGGTGATCGCCGACGAGCCGACATCGGCGCTCGATGCCACCGCCCAAGGCGCGTTCATCGATCTTTTGATGCGCCAGGTTGCGGCCGCCGGCGCCACCTTGCTGATGGTCAGTCACGATGCGCGGCTTGCGGAACGATTCGATCGCGTGCTGGACATTGCAGAGATCGCCGCGACGGGGCGCGCAGCGGCATGATCCTGATCCGCCTGGCCTGGCAATCGCTGATCAGCCGTCGCTTGACCGTTGGGCTTACGGTTTTCGCCATCGCGCTGTCGGTTGCACTCTTTCTTGGGGTCGAAAAGGTCCGGACCGGCGCCAAGGCCAGTTTTGCCGATACGATTTCCGGAACGGATCTGATCGTGGGCGCCCGGTCCGGCGGCGTGCAGTTGCTGCTCTATTCCGTGTTCCGGGTCGGCAACGCCACCAACAACGTGACCTGGGAAAGCTATCAGGACATCGCCGCCCGGGACGAGGTGGACTGGATCGTGCCGATGTCGCTCGGCGACAGCCATCGCGGTTTTCGCGTGCTCGGCACGACGTCGGATTTCTTCGAACGGTACGAATACCGGGCCGGGCGTTCGCTGGTCTATTCGGCGGGGGCTCGGTTCGACGACCTGTTCGACGCGGTTCTGGGCGCCGATGTGGCCGCCCAATTGGGATATCAACTGGGAAAAGAGATCGTCGTCGCCCATGGCATCGCCTCGTTCACCGAGCACGACGACAAGCCGTTTCGCGTATCCGGCATCCTTGCCAAGACCGGCACGCCCGTCGACCGCACGGTGTTCGTGAGCCTAAAGGCCATCGAGGCGATCCATGTGGACTGGACGGGCGGCGGGCGTTCGCGCGATACCGTCAGCGCCGACGAAGTGCGCCAGATGGAGCTGGCGCCCAAAGCCGTCACTGCCGCGCTGATCGGGGTGAAGTCCAAGCTGCAGATCTTCGGGCTGCAGCGCTGGATCAACGAATACCCCCAAGAGCCTTTGCTGGCGATCCTGCCCGGCGTGGCGCTTGGCGAATTGTGGGACATCATCAGCGTGGCCGAAACGGCCCTGGTCGGTGTGTCCGCCATGGTCGTCGTCACCGCCCTGCTCGGAATGGCGGCGATGATTTTCTCCGGCCTGAACGAACGCCGCCGCGAAATGGCAATTCTGCGCGCGGTCGGGGCCCGGCCCTGGACCATTCTGATCCTGCTCATGACAGAGGCTGCGTTGATGAGTTCGGCAGCCGTGCTTCTGGGGCTTGGGCTTCTCTACACGGGAATGTTCGTCGCGCGCTCTTATGTCGACGCGGCCTTTGGGTTATACCTTGAAATCAGCGCGCCGGCCGGTCGTGAGCTGGTCGTCCTTGGGGCTGTTGTCGCCGCTGGCACTTTGGTGAGCCTGGCACCCGCCCTGCGCGCCTACAGGATGTCTTTGACCGACGGGATGCAGGTAAAGGTCTGACGTAGGATGGCGGCTTTGCGGCAACGGATAACGGTACTGGCCCAGGCCGGGGCTCTGTGTATCGGCCTCGCACAGAATGCCATCGCCTGTGCGTTCCATGGCTACACGCCGGACCCGACGCTGGTCGATATTCTGATGGGCAGCGAGCATGTGATCCTGGCCCGCCATGATCCGTCGAACCCCCGCAGATATACACCGGTGGAGGCCTTGATCGGAACGACCGATGCGGTCGATATCCCGATCCCGGTTGACGCCGATACCCGGTCGCGGCTGCAGCGAAATCCCGGCGACGCCGTCCTGTTCGCACGCGACGGTCCCTACGGGCCGTGGGTGAGGCTTGCCGTTCTCGATCCCGGCTACCGCGCGGTCGTCGACACGGTCGTGGCCCGTCAGACCGCCTGGAGCCTGGGGAACGACAAGGACCGGTTTCAGATCTTCGCCGCACGCGTGAACGACCGAAATCCCGAGATCCGCCGTCTGGCGCTGCTAGAACTGGACCGCGCCGACTACGGTCTGCTTCGGGATCTCAAACTGCCAAAGGTGTCCCGCCTGCAACAGGACCTGGAGACCGGCGATCCCGATCTCCGGCCGATCCGCATTTTGTTGGCCGGCTTGTCGCGGGACAAACGCCTGGTGCCGGCCTTGTCCGCCGGGCTGGATGCAGCGGCAAGGAGAGACGTGCCGTATCTCGGGGCCTATGCGACCGCCTTGATCGAATTGGGGGGCGCCGAGGCCGTAAGCCACATTCTGAACCGGCATCTCGCACCTGCCGCCCTGTCGATCGAAACCCGTGAAAAGATCATCGAGGCACTGGCGATCCACAGTCAGACGGGCGATTTGAAAACCAAACGGGGCATCCGGCGCGGTGTCGCGGATCTGTTGAGCCAGTCTCCGGAATTGGCCGGAGCCTTCGCCCGGCAGTTCGGCTTTCGAAGCGACTGGAGCCTGTCCGATCCGCTCCGGCGCGCGGCTGCCGCACGCCCGCCCACGGCAATCGCCGATGTCTTTGCCGTGAACCAGTATATCGGAATTGCCGACCGCGCGGATTGACCGTCGCGACAAACCTGATCCGGGAGAGGGAAATGCTCAGCCGCCGACACATCCTGACTGCGCTCGCCGCCAGTCCCCTTGCCATGTCGCCCCTGGCGCTGCATGCCAAAGAGTACATCGATCTGGAGTGGGACGACCTGATCCCGGACGGCGACGCCGGCACGCTCCTGAAAACCCTTCGCGGTCTTGGCGTGGTCGAACACGGCCAGCTCACCACCGGGTTCGAACAGGAAGAGGCCCGCTCGGTCACCGACAAGTACAATGGTATGGTCGTCCGACTGCCCGGGTTCATCGTCCCGTTGGATTTCGACGCGACCGGCGTTACCGCCTTCATCCTTGCCCCGTTCGTCGGTGCCTGCATCCACGTGCCGCCGCCGCCCGCGAACCAGCTTGTCCTTGTTACCACCGAAAAGCCTTACGAATACGAAGGGCTCTACGATCCGGTCTATGTCACCGGAATGTTCGGCACGGCCGCCACGGCAACGGCTCTGGCCGAAATCGGCTATGCGATGTCGGCGGAACAGATCACTCCATATGTGTTCCCGGACGAGGATCAGTAAGGGACCCGCCAGCGGTCGATCCGGACGATTGTGAAGGCCGCCCACCCCGCCGGTCACGGCCGTTGCAGCCGCCCGCACCGACGACCGGGCGAAAAACCTTTGAACGACGTCCGCGGTTCCCCTACGCTCGCGGTGTCCAAGACGGCCGCGAATATTGGCCGGGGGCCGCGTCTTTTCAGCTTCCGTGGCCAAAACCCGTCTTGACCTGTGCGAATAGCGTTTCGATGAAAATGGCATTTGGAGGACCCCATGACGTTTCTTTGCCGGGCGATGACGTCCATTCCTGCAGGCCTGTTCATGCTCTCCGGCGCAGCCGCGCTGGCACAAGGCGCACCCGCCTGCGACTGGGTGCCGACCGGCGGCGATCCGGGGCTGGACGCAGACATGTGCCACTCCGATCCGGCGATATGCGCCACGGATCTCAACACATGCCTCCAGCCCTTCGATTTCGACAGCTCGCCGAACTGGTGGCTCTTCACTGCCAATGATGGCCTGCAGCAGGGCGCCGAGACGCCGATCCACATAAACCACCAGACGCCGCAGCACGGGCTGTTCCTGGCGGTCTATGTGAACAAGATCGCCCATGATGCCCTGGTCGATCTGCTCGCCCGGCCCGTGGCGCCCGACAGTGTTTCGCTGCCGGCGGGATCGGTGGTCGCCAAGGTGAACTACGCCAGCCGGGCAGAGTTCGAGGGCCGCGCAAATCTGCGCGACGACGGCGACCAGTGGCTGACCGTCATGGCCAAGATCGACGGCTTTTGCCAGCCCAATGTGGGCGGCACCTGCAACGGCGGCAACTGGTTCTATTACCTGTCGCGCTTTGGCAAGTTCCTGACTTTCCAGGATGTTCTGGGCACCAACCCCGATGGCAGCCCGATCGAGGGCCCGCGCGAGGCCGCGCTCGGGCAGCCCAGTGCATTCTGTACCGACTGCCACAACCCCGTCGAACGCACCGATTTCCTCTGGACGCTCGACGCGGCATTCTGGAAGACCGACGTGCCGCAAGTGCCGCTCAGCTCGCCGATGCTGACGAACACCACCCTGACCCCGTCCGACACCTGCCAACAGGGCGCCTTTCAGATCGATGCGGTCCTGCCGGATGACGTCCCTGGCAATCCCGGCGGGCTCAGCCCCGACAACGCGCAGGCGATGTTCGACTGCTTTTCCTGGCGCAGCTTCATCGCGTTGAACTGGGCGGCCGACCCGAATTTCCGCGGCCAGCCCGACACCGGCACACCGTTTCCGTCGCTTGGGCGGGACCGCGTCTGGGAAAGCTACAAGGAAACCTTCGAAGTCTTTCAACCCGGCATCGCAGACTGGACGGTGGACCCGGACGACTGGAACACCCAGCCCGAGCTTCCGCCAGCCTGCGTCGCGGAATTGGACGGGCTCGACGATGCGACGAGGGCACGGTTCGGCGACGCTCCGAAACAGCTGACGATGGTCTCGAAAACCCGGGCCAATCAGGTATTGAACGAAACCCACCAGGCCTTCGGCAACCAGTTCAACGTGCTGATCGACCAGACCGGCCGCGTGGTGCGCTACGAGGTGCGGTTCAATCAGGACGAATTCCAGTATCTGGCCGAAAACGGGTTCGCCGACACCGGAAACTACAGCTATTCCGGACCCGTCGATGGTACCCAGGTCTTTTTCCCGACGAATTCGACGGGCATCACCGGGGCGGGATCCATCGAGATCAAGGCCGCGTGGCGGGAGTTGTGCGGCGGCGACGTCTGCACCGGCGTCGAGGATCAAGAGGCCGAGCGATATTATTGGGTGCCGGCCCTGCGCTACATTCCGGCCGCGGGCGATCGGCCGGCCCAATGCCAGATCTTGCCCAAGGTCGGGCTGATCGGGTTGCATATCATCCGCAAGACCGACACCGCACCGCAATGGGTCTGGTCGACCTTCGAACATGTCGACAACGTGCCGCCCGCGAACGCCGCTCCGGCAGCGGATGTGACGTATACGCTCTTCAATCCGCAGTGCCTCAAGCCCGAGAACATGCCGACCGAGGCACAATGCGCCACCCAGCGTCCCGGCGTCTTGCCCGCCGGAAACCCGGAATTGAAGTTTCCGGCGAACAAGGCCGAGTGCTGTGCCAACCTGCAGCTCTTGGCCAATGCGCGGCCCGCGCCGCTCGGCCAGGCGCTGTCGTCGCGGGGCATGTCCGGCCTGCTGCACAATCAGGTCACAAGGCTCGATCCCATCGGACCGGTCGAGATGAACCGGGTTGTGACAAATGCGATCCGGGAGGCCGACCCCGCGAACCCGTTCCAGTATTACCGGTTGATCAACACGCAATGGCCCAAGAATGCGCGCGACAGCGATACCGGCGCCGCGAACCGACTAAGCTGTGCCCAGACCGGATTCGTGGGCCGCGACGATGCGCCCTGCTACACGATCGTGCCGCGCAAGGGGAACGACAGCCTGCGGCTGCGCAACACCTCGATGGAAACCTTCCAGGTGTCGACGAACGGGCCGGGCGCTGCGGATCCGGCACATTTCTCGTCGGCGGGATGCATCAATTGCCACGGCGATGCGGGGGTCGATTTCAGCTTTGTCTTCACCGACGGGATCGAAATCGACACGCCGGCGGGCGGGCAGTAACTCACCTGTGCCAGAGGGGGGCCGCCAACGGCGGCCCCTTATGCGTTGCCCGAAACTCGTTGCCCGGCTACCGCAGATGGGTATAGTCGGCCCGGTCGTTCATTGCATTCACAGATTGGAAGCATAGATGTCGAATATTGCGGGGAAGGCGTATGCGATGAATGTCGTGACGCCGAGCAATCCCAAGATCACCTGGATCAACCGGCTTTTGTTCATGGCGTCGCGCGGCCTGCCCAGCAACCTGATGGGCCTGCTGGGGCTGTCGCTGATCCATTTCGCCCGCTGGGTGATCATCAAGCCGGATCAATGGCCCGATCTCGGCCAGGGCAAGCAGAAGCTCAAGAACGACTATGTGCTGTTCTGCTCGAATTTCAACGGAACCTGGGACCAGTATATCGACGCGTTTTCCGACGGCATCCCGAACGGTCTGAACCTCTTTTGGTTCTCGGCCACGAAATACCCGTTGTCGATCCCGGTAACGCCGTTCAAGAACTACATCACCTACAACCAGATCGGCACCGATTATTACTACAACGCCACGCCCGGCGCAGCGCAGCGCGACGTGAAATCGAGCCTCGCGGTCTATGATGCCCTGCTGGATCTCGAAAAGGCCCATGCCAGCCAAAGCCCGGACGAGTTTCAGAAGACCTACCGCGACGCACTGTTGAAGGTTCAGACCGGTCTCGGCTCGCCCGGTTACGGCCCGGTGGCAAGCCTCGACACCGAGCGCGCGGACGTAAACCGCGAACGCTATGTCCGCGAGGCCCAAAAGGGCTATGCCGCGATCCGCGGCGGCATTTCTTAAGGAATTTCAACATGGCAGACCTGGATACCGGTCATATCTTCTTGACCACGCTTGCGCCGATCAAAAGCTCGCTGGAGGGCGGGCGCGAACATACGTCCTTCGAACAGAACGTCCGGGTGGCGCTGGCCGAACTGCCGACGGCAATTCAGTCGCCCGCGACCCGCAAGACGGGGATCAACAGCCCCTTTGCCCGCAACAAGCGCAACCACCTGGCGCGCATGCTCGTACTGAACGACGTCGTCTACAATGGCCGCGTGGGCAAGAACGCCCTCGTCGCGACGGTCGAGGGCGTGGACCCGATCCAGCCGCAGCCGGTGGACCGCCTGAACTGCGCCTATCTTGTGTTTTGCGCCGATATCGACGCGGTCACCGAAGACGGGGCGCCGCTGCCGACCAATCTCAGCCCGTCGAAGCAGAAGGCCGTGCGCGCCGCTTATGCGCGTGAGCTGTGGGCGACGATGGGCCCGGAACTGAACGACATCTACAAAAACTGCGTGGGCTTCGACGGCGTCAAAACGGCCGACGACTTCGCCGCCTATCTCGACAAATGCCATGTCGAAACCACGATGCCGTTTCACGACTACTATCTGAAACTGCCCAAATTCCACACGCTGCCCGCCACGCAGCTGATCCTAGCCGTCGCGGCGCCGGCCATCGTCGCGCTCATCGCGCTGCTTTTGCGCATCCTCGGCTACCTGACCGTTCCGCTGCTGGGCTGGAACTCGCTGTGGACCTTCGTCATCGCATTGATCCTGACCGCGATCGTCGCGCTGGTGTCGATCCGCTATGCGATCAGGAACGGGGAAAAACCGCTCGCACCCGGCGAATACGACGATCTGCCCTCGGTGCTGAAGGCGCTATACATCCAGCAGAGCTTTGCGCCCTTCGTGGTCGAAAACCAGGGCCTGTCCGCCGAGGAACTGCATGCGAATTTCGGCGCCTTCCTGGAGCGGCACAAGCCAAGCGACACATCGGGCCCGACGCAAGAGCCCGGAGTCATTTCCTCCGCCGCCATGGACCAGCCGGCTTAAACAGATTGGAACCCAGTCGATCATGACCCGCGAACTGAATTTGGACGACATTCAGGGGAACGTCACCCGTGCCTATGGCCGGTTCTCCTTTCCCTTTGCCCGGTATTTCTTTCTGCATATCGACGACGCCCAGGCCGGGCGCGAATTCGTCGACAAAATCCGCAAACAGGTCACCACCTCGGCGCGCTGGCCCGACCAGGCCGTCAAGCCAGACTGCACCCTGAATATCGGCTTCACCTTTCTCGGCCTCTGGGCGCTGCAGATCCCGGCGCGCACGCTGCAGGGCATGCCGGATGTGTTCATCGAAGGCATGAAGGCGCGTGCCTTCGTCCTGGGCGACCGCGACGTCACCAAGACCGCCGACGAGGACAAAGACTGGGACGCCCATTGGGATCCGATCTGGCAAAAGAACCGGGTCGTCGGCGGCGACCCGTCGAACGACGTCCATGTCTGGATCTCGATGAACGCCCAGCTCAAGACCGAAGGCACCACAGACCCCGTCGACGCGCTGGAAGAGCGCACGCAATGGCTGCGCGATCTCTGCAAGGCCTCGAACGGCGGCGTCCGGCTGCTCTCGGGCATCGGCCGCGACGGCAGCCGGGACTTTCAGTCGGCCTCGGCGGTGTTCGACGATGTGGGCGGTGTCAAGGTCGGGACGCCCAAGGAACATTTCGGCTATACCGACGGCATCGGCGATCCGGTGTTCGAGGGGCAATACCCCGACGCCCAGATGAAAACCGCCGTCATCGGGCGCGGCAAGCGGATGGATGGAGGCTGGCAGCCGATCGCCACCGGCGAATTCATCCTCGGCCATCCCGACGAAAGCCAGGAGTTGCCGCCCACCGCCATGCCGCCCGAGTTCATGCATAACGGCACTTTCATGGCCTTCCGCAAGCTGCACGAAAACGTGGGCAGCTTCGACGCCGTCGTCGCCGAAGAGGCGGCAAGTTACGCCGCCGAAATGGACGTGCCGCTGGACGAGGCGAAGGAAACGATCATGGCCAAGATGTGCGGCCGCTGGTCCGACGGGGTGCCGCTCGCCAAGGTCCCAACCTATGCCGACTGGCAGGCCTTCCGCGACGAGAAGGGGTTCAACGACCCCGACCCGTTCGAGGCGGCGAAGAAGAACTATGACTATATCCGCTCGCCCGAAGCGTCGGACTTCCGCTATGCTGACGACATGGCCGGCTTCAAATGCCCCGGCGGCGCGCACCTGCGGCGGATGAACACCCGAGACTATCTCGATCCGCTCAACAAGGTCGGAACCGATCCGTCGACCGGCAAACCCTATGCCAACAAGGACGCGACCAGCCAGTTGAACAAGCGCCGCCGCATCCTGCGGCGTGGCCTGCCCTACGGCCCGCCGAATTTCGAACACAAGGACGACGACACCGAACAGGGCGTCGCGATGATGCTGATGGGCTCCAGCCTGTTTCGGCAGTTCGAATTCGTCCAGCAGCAGTGGATCCAGTACGGGCTCGATTTCCACCAGGGCAACAACACCTGCCCTCTCTTAGGCGATCACACCTATCACAAGCGGCACACGATCCCGTCCGATCCCAAATCGGGCAAGCCGCCATATGTGATGAGCAAGCTGAAGACCTTCGTCGAATGCCGCGGCGGCGACTATTTCTTCATCCCCTCGATGACCGCCCTGCGCATGATCGCCATGGGTATCGTCGATCCGACCTGACCACCGCGAAGGGGCCATCGACATGTCTGCCATCGTCAATATCTTCACGACGGTCTTCGGCGTTCTGGGCGTCTGGCTGATGGGCCTTCTGTCGCTGGGCCGGCTGATCTGGGCGGGCCTCACGACCCTACTCAGGGGCGGCGACTTTGCGGCGCTCGCCGCCGACGTCGCAACCCAGCGGGACGGCTTTGCCGTCTTGCGGGCTTTCTGGCCGAACCTGGTCATCGGCAGGCAATTCGTGAAAGCCTACGACAACACCGGCACCGCGGTGGTCACCCGCCAGAACGACTGCTTGGATGTCCTCAACCGCGACGCGGATTTCGAGGTGGTCTACGGCCCCCGCATGATGAAGCTGACGGGCGGCGAAAACTTCTTTCTCGGCATGCAGCCCGGCTGGCCCTACACCCGCGACACCTCGGCGATGCATCTGGCGATGCGCACCAGCGACGTGGCCGAAATCGTGCAGCCCCGCGCCGCCAAACTGGCCGAAGACTTGGTCGCCAAAAGCGGCGGCAAGATCGACATCGTGCCCGATCTGACCCTGCAGGTGCCCTGGGACATGACCGACACCTATTTCGGCACCGGCGGACCCGACGCCGCGACGATGCAGGACTGGACCACGATCCTCTTTTGGTACCTGTTCGAAGACCTCGGCGCCGACCCGGAATTCGATGCCAAGGCGATGGAGTATGCCGGGCAGATGCGCGACTATCTCGACACCGCCATCGCCGCGCGCAAGGCCGCGCCGACCGACGCCGAGCAAATCCTGAACCGCTGCCTGGCCCTGCAGGGCGCGGACACGCCCGGCATGGACGACCTCGGCATCCGCAACAACATCCTCGGCCTCTTGATCGGCGCGATCCCGACGATTTCCAAGGCGTCCTGCTTTGCCATGGACGAGCTTTTGAACCGCCCCGACAAGCTGCGCGGCGCGCACCAGGCGGCCACCGCAGGCGACGACGCCAGAATGGCGCAGTACATCTGGGAGGCGCTGCGCTTCAACCCGCATAACCCGGTGATCTACCGCCGCGCGGTCCACGACACGGTCGTCGCGCGGTCGACCTTCCGCAGCGCCAGGATCAAGAAGGGCACGATGGTCTTTGCCGCCACGCTGTCCGCCACCTTCGACCCCTATGCCATCGAGCGCCCGAACGAGTTCCGCATCGACCGGCCCTGGGAGGATTACATCATCTGGGGGTACGGCATGCACACCTGCTTCGGCGCCGCGATCAACAAGGCCGTGATCCCGGCGATCCTCAAGCCGCTTCTGGCGCAGAAGAACCTGCGCCGCGCCCCCGGCACCGCCGGCCGGATCGACAGCGGCGGCACCCCGCATCCGCAGCATTTCCACCTGGAATTCGACACCTGACCCCCCCGCGCGGAAGGACCCCATGCCATGGCCACCGGCAACCTGCTGATCACCCTCCGCCCGTCCTCCGGCGTCGATCTCGGCCGCTGGGTCCTGCAGCATCACAAGGTCCCTTACACCGAACGCGCCCACGCGCCGATCTTCCACGTTCTCGCCCTGAAATGGTGGGGCGTCGGGGCCGAGGACTATCCGCTTTACGTCACACCCAAGGGCGACAAGCTGAAGGGCAATCCGTTCATCATCGAGTTCGTCGAAAACGACATGGCCCCCGAGGACCGGCTGATCCCCGACGCCGCGACCGAACCGGAGCTGCACAAGGAAGTCACCGACTTCACCACCTGGATCTACGACAAGGTCAGCGGCGACGTGGTGACCTATTCCTATTTTCACCTCTTGAAATACAAGTGGGTCGTCTGGCCGTCGCTGACGACCCGGGTACCGTGGTACGAGAAAGTCGCCTGGTTCCTCTTCTACAGCCTGTTCAAGGGGCTGATGTACAAGGGCCTGAACCTCGACAAGGCCGCGGCGGACACGGCGCTGCAGGGGATCTACGCGGTCTTCGACAAGGTCGATGGCCTGCTGGCGGACGGGCGCCAGTACCTCTCGGGCGGCCGGCTGACCTATTCCGACATCTCGGTCGCCGCGCTCTACGGCCCGATGATCCTGGCGCAGGGTTATGAGGGATTTCTGCCCAACCAGGCGGGCTGTCCGGCGTTCCTGACGCAGGTCTACCAGGAACTGCGCGACCGTCCGACCGGGCACTTCATCCAACGGATCTACGACCGGCACCGACCACCGCAGCCGCAAAGCTGACCGGTATTGCTCGGCGACGTTCCCGGGCGGCGACCGGACGGACGGCCGGCGATGGGATCGGCCGGCAGTTTCTATGCCTGCACGCAGGCGCGACGCCCGGCCTGTGCCATACCAAGCGCCAAAGACACCGCGCGCCTTGAATGAAACGTAGGCCGGTTCGGGCCCGGAGTGGACGTTGCCAGTTACGTGATGAGCCGCGCCATCGCCGACCCGCGGGGAGGCGAACCAAACCTCTGAGCGGCTCGATTTATCCCGGCAAGGTCCGAACGACCTCAATGCGATACGCGCCGCCAGCAAATCGCCTCCCCTTCGGGGCGGGTCGGC
>JAAUYH010155521.1_pt1 | contig 14903 bp, 12 predicted proteins | sample 7278061 | NCBI WGS metagenome assembly JAAUYH01 (sample SAMN14350203, study PRJNA611818) | marine sediment metagenome | isolation source: surface marine sediment (0.6m) | place: French Polynesia: Moorea | collected 2018-08
GCTCGAATCAAGGGAATGGAGAGAGGTAGCGGTCGGTCTTATCGCTGCTACTGGAAGGCGTGCTACAGAGATTTTGAAAACTGCTGAGTTCAATCAGATCGGACAGTTTGAAGTTAAATTTTCTGGGCAGCTTAAAGCCAAGGGAGAAGAAAGAAAACCTTATCCGACTTTTACGTTACTTGAATCAAATAAAGTTTGTGATGCATTATTTAGGCTTCGGCGGATGCCTGAGATTAAAGAGTTGAAGAAAAAGACTTTGGCTGAAATTGACTCAGGATGTAACACCACAATCAATCGTCTTGTAGTAGAAAAGTTTTCCCCAATTATTCAACCTCCCACTGGTGAATTACAGCTATCAACTAAAAATTTGCGTGCGTCTTATGCTGCGATCGCGATTTATCTGTTTTGTCCTTGGAACCAAGAACCAAGTCAATTTATTACTGAAAAACTAGGACATACAAGCGATGCAACCGCTTCTAACTATCAGGATTACCAAGTGGTAGACAACAGTGGTAAACCCTTAACTCGTGGGGCATGGGTAGAAAGAATAGGAGAAAAAATGACTGAAACTACTCAACAGTTAGTACATACTTCTAGGATGTTAGTCGCAAAAGAGGTCAGAGATGCGTTGTCTGACCAAGATTTTCTACCATTCCCGGACTATGCAAGTCGTATGGAAGAATTGCTTCGGTTAGCCAAGATTGGTAAACAATTTGAGTCGGGCGAGCTAGTTAAAGAAGTAGTTGTCGAGAAGGTTGTAGAAAAAATTGTAGAAGTACCAGTAGAGAAAGTTGTAGAAGTTGATCCGCGTAGCACCAACAAGCGTAGCGCAGTTGAGAAGCCAGCCCCGGCTAAATATAATAAGCGTCCTGAAGAAATGACCAATGAGGAGCTGTTCGGTGCGAACTTACCGAACAGTGGTCATGAAAAAATTCGGCGTGCGGTCACTGCTGTTAAGTCTTACAACGAAAACTGTGGTGGTGACAAGGGCGGTATGTGGGCGATAAACATAAGGACACTCAAAGATCTGACTAACTGCCGAACAGAGGTTGTAGACAAGTATTTCCGGTCAGATGAAGGGATTGAAGAATTGGGTATTAGGTTTCAAATTAGTGATTCAGACAGAACTAAAGTGGTCATTGGGTACAACGAAATGCTTGGACTGGGGCGTTATCACAACCGGGGTCGTGGTTCTATTTCCGAAGTTATCAAGCTCAAATAGCAGGTATCTGTGTCCGCCCTTAGTAGCGGATACTTTTTTATTTGCTTTAAAATACTAATATTCGGAAATAACGAATAGTTAGTGTTGCGTTCCGTGCTCTTTGTCAGACAACACTTGTATGCCATTTTAAAAAGTATAATTTGATTCTCAAAAAAATAAGTATATGGTTGGTTATTAGCTCATTTGTCAGTAAGGCTGGTTTTCGCCATTATATGCTGTTTGACTTCCGATTGGCGTTGGTGTGCAGTGCTGCTGTTGGAGGAAGTCGCTGAAAGCGAATTGCTTTAAAAGTCTTAATATATACTAAATTTTTGTGCGTGATTGAGTGAATTTTCTAGTTAATTCGTAAATTTACTTTTGCAGCATCATCCCATCATTTTTCGTATAAATGTTGGGAGAGGTAATCGTATACCTAATAATACCGTTAAGGTGTTGTATAGTTACTCGCATTACTATAACTACGTTATTAGTTTATGGACGAGTTAAATCTCCACCTGCAATCGCTTATCCAAGGAGTTTGCACCCACACACCATCGACCCTACAGCATCGTCAAGCTTTAAATAGACTGCTCCGAGTTATTCTAAAATCGGGGTGTATTTGGAGACCATCAGTGGGGGATGTTTACGAGGAAAATCTCTATGAAGAAGCTCTTAACAAAACTATGTTTAATTTAACAAAAACGCTTTGCGATAAATATAATCCAAATCAAGGTTCATTTTTTGCTTGGTTTAATACCTGTCTCCGTCATAAGTACACAGATGAAATTCGGGCTGTAAAACGTGATCGCGCTCGTATCCAATCTCGATGGCAAAGTGATGAGATGAAGTTTGCAGATCCTCTAGATCGAGTTCATTCTCCCATTGATGCGACTTTACTTTTGCAGACTTGGGAATCATTTGTGGAATGGATTGCAAAGGATTCCGGTGGTATTCTCAGCAGTTGCCATATTGAAAATAACCCCAAAGCGAATTGTCAATTAATAGCTCATTTAAGACTTGTAGTTGGTAAAGAATGGCAGGGAATAGCTGTGGAGGTTGGTTCATCACGCGGTGCAATAACATCACATTGGTGCAGAAAGTGTGAATTTTTATTGCGAGAGTGGTTAAGTACCAATCAAAAGCTTTTTGGAGAAGACAACCATGATTAACAAGTTGAATATGTTGAGGGATTTGTCAATTCCGTTTCCAATTACTGAATATTTTCGTCAAAAAGCTAAAAGCTATGCGTCGCAATATTTCACACAAGATACCCAAAAACGAATTTATTTTCAGACTTTAGCTTTACTGGCGGTTGATGCATATTTACGTATGCTCAATTTTAACACTAATCTGACCAAACCAGAAAGATGGAATGCATCTGCACGGTTGTGGAGTGAAGCGAATGAAATCGAATTGCCCGGTTGTGGTAATTTAGAATGTTGTGTAATTACAACCGGACAGCAGTATGTTACTTTACCAGCAGAGGATTTACGCATCGGTTATTTGTTTGTAGAAATTGCTAGTTCGGAAAAAACAGCAACATTAATAGGTTTTTTACTTGATCGTGGTGAAAACATAGATACAGAAGTGGCAATTACCAATCTTCAGTCAATGGATGAATTGATTGATTATTTGACGGAACAGGAAGCATCTTCACTTCAGAGAGCAGGTCAAATAAATGACCTAACGCAAGAATTTGCCGAAAAGAAAATTACTTATTTAAGAAATTGGTTGAATAATATTTATGAGGAAGACTGGGAACCCTCAATGCGTAGTTTACAAACCATCGCCTGCAAGAAAAAGTTTCAACTAGCCGAACAAATATTTGAAATCCAACTTAGTGTGTCTCAACAAAACGATGATTTGATGTTAGTGAGAGTAACTGTTCAAGCTGAAAATGGTGCTTTACCAATGGGAATGCAGGTGAGCGTGCCAGACGAATCGGATATTTATACCGAAACAGTTAATGAGATGGCTAATTTGATTTCCATACCTCTGGAATTAGCGATTGGTGAGGAATTTTGGGTAGAGTTGCGGATTGAGGAAAGCTTTATTAAAGAATATTTTATCGCCTGAATCATGGCATTCAAAATCTCTTTTAAAATTGGCGGAAGAGTACAACTTAACAATTCGGAAGTTCTACCTGTCACCCTTGCACTTGCGGATCGAGAAGGACAAATCGAAGAACTGGTTTCGTTTCTTTCTCCTTTACCAAAACCTTTGGAAGATAAATTTAAACAATGGCAGCATTATATTGGTCTTCAAGGTAATCGTAAAGTTGCCAAAAATCGTGACAATTTAATTTCAGGAGTGGTAAATCTCACTGAACTCGCGAATTCTTTAAAAGTTGAACTAAATAAATGGTTGGGAATAAATGGTTGGATTGATGAGTGGGGGCAACCCGATCCGCCTGTCAGTCAGGTTTTGGAAAGATTCAGGGAAAAAATTACACCAAAAGATGAAGTTCAAATTATTGTCCAGACAGAAGATCGACAGTTGCGGGGACTGCCTTGGCAAGAATGGGATACTTTGGCAGGGTATACGAGTCAGGGTGTAGAAGTTGCTATTAGCGCCACAAATTTTAAAAGGCTGACTCAAAAACAAACACCACAATTGAAAGCAACTGCACGCATACTTGTAGTGTTTGGCGATCAAAAGCTGGGTTTTGCAGAAGAAGAAGATTTTATCATCAATTTGAGGCGGTATGGTGGAGAACCACATATTCTCAGACAGCCGACACGTCAAGAATTAGAACGTACATTGAAAGATCCTCAAGGCTGGCATATTTTCTTTTTTGCCGGACATAGTGAAAGCGATCGCAATGGACGAATCGGACGCATTCAAATCAATTTAGTCGATGGTGTACAAGGAATAGTTGAAATTAGCGAACTCAAGGATTTACTTGCAGGTGCAATTGAGAAAAAATTGCAACTAGCAATTTTTAATTCTTGTGACGGTTTGGGACTAGCAAATCAGCTAACTGAGTTATCGCTACCCTACTGTATTGTGATGCGGGAAATGGTAGAGTCTTCAGTTGCTAGAGAATTATTGAGACATTTTCTCACAGCTTTTGTCAAAGACCGCTCATTATTTGCTTCGATGAATGCAGCCAGACAGCAGTTACAACAGAAATTTACACCGGGTAAAAGTTGGCTACCTGTAATTGTTGCCAATCCTCTAGCGAAAGAACTGACATGGAATCGATTATTTTCCGAGCGGAGATTATCTTGGCAGTGGGAGATGTTACTAAGTATTTTAGCGATTGTGCTATTGGTTAGTCTTCCTGTTAGCATATTCACTGAGTTTGGAGGCTGGAAAACTTTAATCTTTTACACCAAACTTTATCCTCACTTAATAGTCTATCCTTCCTTATTCTTTTGGATGCCTTTGTTTGCTGCTTACAAAGCTCACTGCACAATCCGCGTCAAAACTCGTCCATTTATCATTTGCACAGTTGTAACAATTTTTCTGGTTTTAGCAGCGTCATTTTTTGAATTGAATGGCGATCGCATGATGTTTTTGGAGTTCAAAACAGAGGCTACGACTAGAATTTCCGCACAGAAACTTCCCCAACTTTACAAGAAGTGGGAAATATCAGAGTCAGATATTCAAGCCATTCCTCCAGAAATTTTCAATACCCGTGAGGCTTTCGACAGTGAAGGTAATTTGACGTTGAAAAAATCACAGTTAGAGCCAGCCATCGAAAAAAAAATACGTACAGTTAATAACCTTCCTGCATTACAGGGAATATTACGTATTGCGACTACCTATGATGTTTGGAAAAACACCACAGCTTTCTCTATTAGTAGATGGTTTTACGGTCTTACCTTTATTGCCATTCTTGGCTGTGGTCTTCAGCTTTTTACACTTATTTCGACAATTTTTTTCGTTCCAGATTCGATATTTAATAAAAACAAATATTTAACATATTTGATCGTAAATGAATTAGGTATCCTCTTATGGGTTCCTTTTCATAAATACACGATAGAACATACTAAAAGCTTATTGTTTTCGTCAAATTTACGAGGCGATTTAGCTGGACTTAATATTCTTCTATACGTGATTATTTGTATCTTATTTCCGGCAACTTTCATGGCTATATATAAAAGTGCGAGTAAACAATATCAGCCGACCTTGTTATTATTTTTATCTGCTAGTTTAGCTTTGACAATTTCTAGTAATTGGTGGGGAAGCTCTATCATCAATCAACTGTTTGGTATGAAGATGATTAATAATTCCTTGACTCCTTGGTTTGCCAGCACAATTTTCTTCGCTACAGTATTTTTTCTAGTGGTTCGTTTGATCGATGTTCGTCTTGGAGATGAATAAAAATGGTAAGTAATTCAATCAATAAACAGCGACAAAAAGTCGTTTTGATTGTTATTTTTGCTTATATTTTGCCTGTTTTATTAGTTTATTTGCAACTAATTCCTTTCACTTGGCGATTTTATGTCCTAATCTTCGCCGCTGTGGCTATTTTGACTATTAATCGATTGTACAAATTTTCTCCTGTAGAACTGGGATTTACGAAAAAACACTTACTCTCTTCTCTCAAAGCGATTGCTTTACCCACCTTGGGTTGTGCTTTGCTTATGTTCGGATACTATTTTCTTCAAGGTTCCCGAATTGATAATTCTGCTTATTCATGGGCTTTCTATATTTTCTTCGTGGCCGTGTCTTCTCCATTACAGGAATTTTTATATCGTGGCTTTTTATTCAATTTATTTACGATTGCAAAAATGAGAAAATGGCTGCAAATATTGCTTTCAGCCTTTCTTTATAGCTTTGTTCATCTCATCTATCGAGATTTACCAACCTTGCTATCCACATTTGCAATCGGTATTTTTTGGGGCTATCACTACGCAAAATATCGCAACCTGCACAGCATCATCATCAGCCACTCCTTATTAGGTGCGATCGCAATTCTCGTAGGATTAATCTAAATCTCAAAAAAAGTTTAGTAGTTTTGCAGCATTACCCGATTTCAACACGTATCTTTACTGTAAGCAAAATCACTTGACTTTCAGTAGCGAGGAAATATGTTGCCAAAAACATTTATTTTTGGAGTTTGTTTTGTCACTTTGATTGGTTGCAGCACTCGGATCCCTTCAACTTCAGAAAATATCCAAACACCACAACCTCAAAGTGAATTACCAACACACCAGCAACCAGAATCAAACGCAGAAATTCAGCAGAATCAAAGACGAATCGCCATCTCGAATATTAAACAGCTCGAACAACAATCTGCTGTACTATCACAAAAGATGATTGGAAGACAGCAAAAAATTTCCAATTTAGAACTGCAAAAAAGCAAGATAGAAGCAGATTTAAGAGCATACAATCAAAAAATTGAAGCCTTTAAAGTCCAGCATAAAGATGTTATTGGTTGCAGAAATGCAGTTAGAGCGGGACAAGACAAAAGCGAGAGGTATTCAGAAAACGAAAAGAATGTAGCTAACGCAGTTACTTTTTTTTGTGGGGCGGGTTTTTTAGCTGACGAAGAATTTAGAAACAAGGTTCTATTTGTTAACGAGCAACTCAGCCAAGCTGATAGTAATATCAATAATTTTAAAAGTAACTTTCAAGCTATACAATCGCAGCTTGACACAGAAAATGAATTATTAGCGGAAGAACAATCACAAGCTAGGGAATTAGCAAGAAGTATTCAAAAGCAGCAGTACAAGTTAGAATCACCATCCAAGGTAGAAATATGAAAATGTTTAATTATCCGTCAGATTTTAATTACTAAACATCATCTTCATTTTTTTTCAATCTTTTGCAGCAAATCGTCAATCTAATACGTATATAGATTGTGAAGAGAAGAAAACGACAAAGTGAAGTCATCAAATCAGCTTTATTTTGTTAACTTTTCTTTTACTCTTTTGTTAAAAAAAGATGTGACTAAAGCATAGCTATTATTCCAGATTTTTAAGACTTACTCACTCATTACTCATCACTCATTACTCACTAAAATACAAACCTGTACAGATGTCATCTTTTGCACTTTTCGCCTTCACCAAAAGCTGACAAGATAAATTTTCATGAAGAGTTACAATTATGCAAAATAAAACCAAAGTAATTATTCGTCATGTAGTACTTGTACATATTTTTACAGGAATCGGTGGCTTTTTTCTTGGTCTTACTAATCCTTCCCTCGAAATATATCAACTCGGACTTTTCAATATAGTTTTTCTCATATTGAGTTTTTTGACTATAGGTTCTATAGTTGCAGAATTGCGATTTAGACATCTGAGGGCTGTTGCTAATATTATTTGGCTGTCATCAATATTTAATGTTTTTATTATCCCAGTGGATAATGCTTTTATATATTGGTTATTTTCGATCATAATAATACATATTACTGCGTTCATCGGAGGTGTCATTTCACTTCTGCTTGTCCCCCCAAAAAACAATACTCAAAATGTTTCAAGTTCTAATAGTAGCCAAAAAAAATATTTATCAGTCAATCAATGGATTATTGGGATAGCTTCTGGTGTTATTACAGATTTAATTGTTGAAGCTATAAAGGGGGGTCTAGCTTAGGCTTATGTGACATGCTTTCTTGTGAAAATCTTGTCAAACACAATGACGGTTTTTGTCGCGATTTAACTGCCTTTAAAATAGGTAGCAAAATACTCAGTGAAAAGTAAGCAACAGAATTAGGTCAAAAACAGCCCCTAACGCTTGCTAGAGGCTGTTTTTAGTGATCTCTTGCAAAAGTCTTTTTATGGTAGTATGAGAAGTTTTATTGCTTTTATGCTTAACAAGAGTCTGACTACATTTATTCATGATTTCTAAACGACGTTCATTTATTTCGTAATCAGACCAATTAGATTCTGTTAAAAAGCGATGCAGTAAGGTCTTGGGGGTTTCCCCCATGAGCGACTGCATCAAGACAGTGGTGTAATTTGTGGTAAGTCACCCCTACAGAGTCAGAAGCCATCTGATATATATTTTTCCCTTACTTTCCCCCAATAATCCGCCAATATAGTTTCTAAACTCCCTTTTTTGCGCCTTAGTCTTCAGTAAATTATCACTGCTGTACACCATCTATCAAAACATGGGGGCATGGCTGAGGGAGTTGTTTCTCTCATGGTTGCAAGCGTTGACTAGAGCAACGTAAGACTTAGTCTATATGAGCATTTTAACTTATTTCGACCTAATTAATTGTTTAAGTCCCGTTAGAATGATATGTACATCAGGTAAACAAAAACCATTAGTAGTTTTGGGTTTTGGGTATTGATTATAAAATTCGATGCTATCGAATTAATACCTTGAATAGCTGATGAATTTTGATTTAAAGTGTAAAAGTTAAATTCTATAACTAGTTAACTAAAGTGTTAGGATTAGGATTTGGATTATTAGTTTTATAGGTGGTAGAAAGAACTATACCTCCTACAACTATCAGTGTAATAAAGCATATGACTAACCCTACAATCCCTAGGCTAGCTACACTATCACTACGATCTTTTGTAATTTCTTTAGTAGCTTTAGTTAGTGAGTGAAAGTAAGAATTAGAAAATGGGGATTTCTGAACTGATTTTTTACCCATTAGTTAAGTACCTCGACTCATGACTTTCTCCAATAGTTTTTTACTTGTTTGTGGAAATAACAGCATATATCAACAGGAATTAATTTCCAATCTTTATAAACAAAAAAATATTACCTAAATGCAAGATTTACCAGTATCTTCAGATACAAATCATCAATTCTTACCTTTTCTTATTCAGCTATCAAACCATTTTTTATTCAATCAAGAGTATTCACGAATACTTGTAGTAAGTGCAACACTGCATATAATATTTCTATATTTTTTGCATATATAGCAATATGGTTAAGTTAATAATTAAATAACGAGACTTAGACAAAAAACAGGCAGGAAAAAGGCTCAAAGCTAGTTATGACAAGAGATCAACTTCAAAGCCCTAAAAATCGCTCTTAGCAAAGCGTGGCGTCAGCCATAATGTGGTTTCATTTGCATTTAATGTGGTTTGAAGCGTTTTTGTTTGCAGTTCGCTACGATTAGAAGAGGTTAACTCTGACCGTAAGGTGTTGATAGAAGCGTTGCTAGAAAAACACAAAGCTGAGACAAAATTTAACTTGAGGGGGTGTGTTTAAAGTTGGATGCCTTTGTTGAGATTTTGACTGTAAGATTCATTTAAAAATAAACTACAATTCTTACACTGAGAAGGTTACAACATTTATTTTTAATAAATCATCTAAAATGTTTGTTTTTTATTCTTTTTCTATCAAATACTTTGTTAAAACATGATTTTTCGTTTCATTGCACAAGATTACTCAGAGGGTCATTTTTGTAAAAAAGAATTAAAAATGAAAAAATGGTTTATTGCTCAAGCAGGGGTTTAATTATGATTCTTGAAAGTCTTGCAGCTATGCTTGCTATAGGTGCCGAAAACGCAGCTACAATTTCATCCGCATCAAGAAAAATTCCCACCACATCAAGAAAAACAGAGAGAGAAAAAACTTGTCCACTTGAAGCTTGGCATGGCATAGCGAAAAAAAATGGTATAAAAGAATGTCCGGCTCCAAAAATAATTCGTAAATTTTACACAGATAGCGTACCTTATCCTGTACGAAAATTAGGTTCTGATCTCCCTAAATGTATTGTGACTGGGGTAGCAGTAGAGAAATCTGTGGAAAGCGCAAACAACGCTGCACATAACTTGTTTAACCATTTAAATAACTGTAACCACCAGACTTAAAACTAAAAAATTGGAAAATTAGGGGTATATAAAGATTTCATCCAATTTCCAATTATCAATCCCGTACTGTTGTGTGCGGGATTTTTGTTTATTTTTTCTCGAAATTACTTTCGGGAGTAGGCGGAACGAGCGATGTTGGGGGAATATGTTGGGAGTGTGGATATGACGACGTAATCCAAGTACTATCAGTTAATTAGGTTGGGGCGTGGCATTTATTTTAATTTATTAAAAGCTAAGAAATCCCTAATTTAATTATTTAAAAAGTCAGAATTTATAAACAATATCAACCCTTTATAAATTAAAAAATAACTCATTATAATTCACATTCTTTGAACCATATTTTACAAAAAAATGTATATACTTTCGCTATCGCATCTATTATTCACTTGTTAAAATACGAATTAAAGTAGAGGGACTATACTGGTTTATTTATCGGTAAAGACTTTCGGCATATTGGAGTATTTACGTGTTTATCAATAAATTCTTTATGTGAGGCAATTCCAGATTCATAATTTGTCTTAATGCCGTCTATTTTGATGGAAATAGTTCCTCCACAACAACTCTTACTGATTCGCCCTTTAGCAGGGAGAACATTCAAATGTGTAGGCTCTGAACTAGGAAGACTAGCAGCACATTGTCGTGATAACTGAGTACATAAAATATGAGCATTTGCAACAGAGGAAAGCACACCCTCTATTATTTCTGTACGAGGATTATTAAAATGATTACGATCAATTGAAAATATTATTAGTTTGGGTTCGATCAAACTACATAACTGCTGTGCAAATGTTTTGCTATTTCCACTACCAGGTCTTCCGCCATGATGGGGAAAAACAAGTATGTCCGCACTCAAATTCTTTTCTTCCTGAATCAGATTATCAAACCCCACAGTGTCAATATCTGCTGCTAGTATAGCCACTCTATGAGAATTGTGAACTATGCCAATCACAGCCGATATTGAGTTGGAATTCAATCGCCGTTTCTGTAAATCTGTTCCCCCTGCACCACCTAAAATCAATTCGGGAGTTGGTGCAAGTACTTCTATATTCACTGAGCCAATGTTAAATTGTTCCGTTTTGGTTGTCGTCAATTCTGATGAAATTTTAGTTCCAAAACGTTGACGTGCATCTTTTAAAGCAATACGTAAATCTAACCAAATATTACTTTTCTTAATGGAATCAGGATTGAGATGTACGTTATGAATTTTTATATCTTCATTTGACAAAAGATTAATAATACCTGCAATATGATCTGCATCAGAATGGGAAATTAGGATATGCAAAATTTCTGTAATAGATCGACATTCCAAAGTTTCTATCAAGCTAATTCCAAGTGGGCAGTCAATGACAATTACACCATCTGTATCTCTTACAACCGCACAATTTCCATGACCAACATCTAGAATAATAAGTTCAGGTGAGTCCATCATCTTCATCTGGCTCAGGTGCTAATTCAAACTTCTCAAAATACAAATCATCAGGTTTTTCGGCTCCAATGTTAACGCGAGCAAATAAACGGACATTTGGCTTTAATTTATCTCTCAGATGTTCGGGAACAAGGGAAGCAGGAAAACGAACAGCTTTATGAGGATTCCAACCTGGAACAAATGCATCTACAACTCTTTCATGAGATTCTTCATCAATATCAGTAATCCTGACTATTGTTCTATAAGATTTTCTGGTACTCGGTATATTACCATGAAGTTCTGACGTACAATCTTCAATTCCTTTGGCAATACTTGATGCATCAGCTTGGTCTCGATTTAACAGTACAGGTATTTTACGTCTCCATTTTCTAATTGAAAAAGGTGCATCTATATCTGTGTACTGAGTTATGAGTAGTGATGGAATTTTTCGGTCGTATAATGCTGCTACTAATTCTGCTCCATAAAAGTTAGTAAGCCCAGAATTCATTAATCGGTGGTCACAGATAGCTCCTTGAGCATTGTTCATAATGCGTGATGCCAATTCATTAACATCTTGAAAATGTCCCTCAAATAATAAAAGTGTTTCATAACCAGCTTCTTCTACATCCCAAGCAGTTACTTCAGCTAATTCTTTGTCATCATCAACTATAGCTATTGTTTTGTTATTGCAAGCTTCTGTTACCGTCATAACGGCTTTTCTCCAACGAGTGGTAATTCTATCACAAATTCTGCTCCACCTAACTCACCATTCTTGATTGCTTGTATCTTTCCTCCCAGGTCAGATACAGAATCTTTGACAATTGTCAATCCTAAACCTGTGCCACCTTGTTTAGTTGTTTGACCAGGCAACCATATTTCATCTAGTTTTATATCACGAATGCCAAGTCCATTATCCAAAACTTTGAACTGCACATAACCTTCTCCTATCTCAGTAGATATAATTACTTTGCGTCCTTTATTACACGCACCCTCGACATTAAAAGCACTGATAGTATTGGTCAAAAGATTTGTCAAAATTGCTTCTAGAAGAGCATCGCTTCCATGAATACAAGGCTCACCATCAGCTTGATTGCGAACAACTTCAATTTTACAGTCATCAAAAAAAGGTTGAAAAAGTTCAACGACATCATCAATCACATGATGAATATTTACAGCACCAGTGCGACGCTTTTCTCGTTTCAATAGTTGCAGAGGAAAATTAGAGAAGCGCAGTAATGATTGAGCTATTTTATAAAGTTTTTCAACAGGTTCTTCTAAAAATTCTTGATATTTTTCTTTTAGACCTTTTTTACCCTTCTGTTCTATTCTCTTAGCTATTTTTTCAATTAAGGTTACTGGTTTACCAGACTCATGGGCAAAAACTGCAGCTGTTGTTCCTGCTGTAGCCAGACTACGATAAAGCTGAAGGTCTTCACGCAAGACCTTTGTTTCTACCTCTTTTGCATTTTCGTACTGCTGAACAACTTTTAGGACAATCTCACGAGATTCCTCTGGAACTTCTGCTTTAATAACCTCTTCAATTTTTGCTTTTGCAACTGTAACCTTATGACTAGATTGTTGCTTAACTATTTCTCGCTTATTTTCAATTGTTTTCAGTCTTTCTTTAGCTATCCAATTCAATACATCAGTAGTGAATCTTTTTAATTCCAGAAAGTCTTCATTTTCAATAAAACCAAGCCGGTCAGTTTTTTGAATCAACTTATTATCAGGGTCATTGACAATTACTCTACCAATAACTGTACTTGTTGATGGGCGTACCTCTGGATTTCTCGCCCGTGCATAGTTTAATTTCAGCCAATCATCACCTTGGTCTCCATAAGGTTTGACCCGTAGATTTCGGTGGTATAAATGAACGTTTCCTACTTCTGCCAGCCATTTTCTAACAACTGTAGCAGAGACAGAAGAATTTTTCGCTGAAAAACTTTGAGGATTTAATAGAAAGATCCATAATTCAAATTCTGCTGGAGACGTTTTGTAAGAAGGTTCTTGAGTAATATCCTTATGCTCTGCATGAAACAGCAAGTCTCCCTTCCAATCGAGCAATTTGGCTTCCGCAATACCTTGCAAATTTATATGCGCCTGCAAGTGATATTCAGCATTTTCAAAGTAACTATCATTTACTTGTTTGGCAATGTCAGGAAATTCTGGAGCAATTAACTGAGGACGGAAAGCAATATTACTATCAAATGGATCTGCTAGCAGTAAAAGTTCTCTAGCTAGTCTTTTGATATCACGTCTGCTGAATGTGTTCTTCAGATTATTAATTTTAATATTAGTTCCTTGCTTTTGATTAGTGCTATTTTTTTGGATATCAAAAGCAATATCTTCTACTACATCAGCTTCCAGAAAATCATGCCAATTAATTGTCAGAGAATATTCTATTCCTGGCTCATTTTTTGGTCTACTTTTCAAGATTACTTGAGAACCTTGTTGTAGAGCTGCTAGCCTCCCTAGTCCTTTATTACCTACAGGTAGACGACCTAATGGAGTGATTTCATTAGCATCTTTTTTTGAGCGTCCTAGCACTAGCCATCCCTCACTGATAGCATTAATATCCATACCAACACCATTATCTGAAATGATAATCGAACCACCTATGGCGCTAGTATTTACAAGTTTTACTGTGCATTCAGTAGCATCAGCATCATAAGAATTCTTAACCAATTCAATAATTCCTTGGTCTGGATTCGGAACAAGTTCCTCTCCCAGCCTATTTAGGATTTTTGGTGAAAACTTAAAATGCATCATTATAATATTGGTAACATTTCAACAATTTTTATTTAATTAATTTAACTAAGAGCAATTTTACTCAGAATAAACTAGAAATTGAGGTAAACTGTTCTGCATTTAATTTATATAACAGTTGTGGGCAAGATGCCTGTGTTACAGTAACCTGATGTTTTAAATAGCTACTATCTCCCATGCTATAGATAGCCATATTGTTTAACTATAAGAGTAAATTGTTGAATCAAATCATCGTCGTTAACAAATTCTTTGGATTCTTGTCAGTTTTTGTCGATTAACTTGTTGTGCGGAGTTTTGTCAGCTTTTGGTGAAGCGATCGCAGATCGCGCCTGAATTATTACAGCAAGAAAGTGCGCAGAAAAATAATGTGCAGATGCTCTCTACCTGTGTCCGCTTGGTACTGGACAATAATGCAATGTTTGTTTATATCTTTGTCCGCTGCCAAGGCATCAAAAAACCGGACAACTAGTATATATGTTATCCTTATTTAAAAACGCCGAAATCTAATGGTCGAGTCAAAATGCATCAACAAAATCAATACTTAAATATCTTTGTCCGCAGCTTATAGACGGACATACATACATGCATTCTTGCTTGTAAATACTAGAGCCCTTGTGCAGCAAGCATCCTAGGATACACGAAACCAAGCGCGATTATTGAGTTATCTTTGTCCGCATGTATGTAGTGAGCACGGATGCCATCTTTGTCCGGATATCTGCGCACGGATTGTGGACAAAGATAAGTTATTTATATATGTGCTCGTCTACACTCAGTAAAGGTGCTGGACAAGAATAATTGGCTGTGTAGA
>JAAUYH010063164.1_pt1 | contig 14902 bp, 10 predicted proteins | sample 7278061 | NCBI WGS metagenome assembly JAAUYH01 (sample SAMN14350203, study PRJNA611818) | marine sediment metagenome | isolation source: surface marine sediment (0.6m) | place: French Polynesia: Moorea | collected 2018-08
AAAGCCATGTACGAAGGTGGACTTGATCTGCAAGACGTGACCCCTACGTCTCGGAAGGTTGATGTTCCTGGGGATCATCAGCAGAATGATAATCCAAACGTTTTGAATATATCCGGAAATGTGCTGACTGTGAGAGCAGGGTACTTGAATTCGAATGAAAATCCCACGTCGAATGTGTTTGAAACGTCGGATACTTTGGGGAGAGGGCATCGGGCATAACGCTTCCTACGGGGCTCCAACATATCTTGGAAACGGATCTGTTTTTGAATCAGTGCAAGAACAAAATATTTCAGTAATGGATGTTGAGTGCGGAAATGATGATATTGGTGGCTACTATGGTGTTGCTGGAGGTGATGTAGACCAATCCGGTAGCAGTGGTGGTCAAGCAGATCGTTCCAATCCGTATTTAGTTGAGCCATTTACGGATGAACAAGGTGTGGATGTTGGGGCAAGTGGAAATGCAAGGCAACAGCACGTTGGAAATACGGCAGAAAGAAGCGAGGGTAATAATGGTGCGCAGAACGAAACGGCACAGGTTCTGATGGCTCGCACGGCGCGTGCTCATCGCGTAACTATTATGAAACACAGGAGATCGGTGAGACGAGGCAACCGAGCAATTGGCGCCGATCCTGAACTACAACCCAATCAGGACGCTGCTGCCGCAGCCTTGAATATGCGACGTATCAAGAACCGCGGTGCGGTACAGAGATGCCGTGATAAGAAGAAAGAACGCATGCGGGAATTGGAAATAGAGTGCGAACTTTACAAGTATGAGCACGACTTGATTGATTCACGTCTTGGGCAGCACATCGATACTATGTATGCAAAAGCCAAAGCGGCGGGGCTGGACGACAGCTTCGTGGCAGGTTTCTTAGAAATTAAGAAACTTTTCGACTTTCGATACCAACATAAGACCCCGACGCGGGAAAACGACCACAATCATGATGATAGGCAACCGACTCTGGCAAGTGTCGAGTGACGCTTGAGATCAATACAGAATCGACAGGTTAATTGTGTCTGCAGATTGAAGTCCAGCGGGCCGCCTTGATTACTACAGCTACTTCGAAAGGTGATTGGGAGACGGGGCATGGCTTTGAATGAATGTTGTCGTTCATATTTGGGTGCAAGTTGTACCTTGCTGCTGATACGCTCGGCCTTACCATTCGGAAGGGCAAGTGAATGTTCTCCCTACCAGTAGCTCGGCAGTGTAAGTATGATGGAACTATCACGACGGAGTAACAGTACAGTTCCAAAACGTGCACGGGAAATTACTTTGTTCTCGTCGAGCAAGAATTACAAGGGCTCAGATGTTTGTGTGCTCCTATCGGAGTAAGCGCAGACCTGTCGAGTGGTAGGTCAATTCTTTCGAAAGGTCCGGTTGGAACTACTAGGGAATGCTTCCTCGTAATAGACGTGAATATCACGGTCATGTGAGGAAAACATTGGCAGGGGAAGAACAAGAATGAGTTCGTATATCGCTGGGGTATCCATGATTATTCAGGGTTTGGTTGTTGACGATGAAAATTGTAGTGCGCGCTTGTGCTGCTGAACAACAGAGTTGGTAGAAGTGGGTCGAGTGAGGCGATCTGGAGGCAGCGGTAAAGTGCCAACGGGAGACGAGTCGAAGAAGACAGTAGAGCTCTCCTATGGATGGATCTACATACACCATGATATGTATCGGCAAAGATTGGTCTGAAAATGGCACATTTCCGTAGCGCTGTTGATCAACAGTGGTGCCAGCAGAACATTAATTTATCAGTGTGGTGTTATTACGCAGAATAGCGCAGGATTCAGTGGCGTGAAGAAAATAGGTTCATTGGTGGACGTCCGTTCACTATGGCAAGATGCACAACGAGTCGACGCGATCAAATTGGATTTTGGATCACTGAACACAGATTCTAATGCCGTAATCCATTTTCGCTGCCCGCAAAAGGAAGCAGGCCAGTATACAGTACCAACAAATCTGATTCTCCGCTGGCTGCAGCGTTGTTTTACAAATAGTAATGTACTCCGATTGAAGTATCTCCAAAACTAAGGAAATAAAGGGCGGTTCTAATTTACATACTGGCGTGTGACCAAAGAAAGTGATGGGCGCTATAAAAGGAATACTTCCAAGACCTTCACTCGAGCCGATAAAATTAAACTTGAGATGGCCATTCTTCACCTGAAGCACAAAAACAGAGACTGTCCAAAATGACCATATCGATTGGACTGACAAAAGATTATTTCTGTGCCGTACCGCTGTTGATGAACGGCGGTGACCGCGGACCCAGATGCTAGCCGTAGCTCGTCGACGTTTCTTCACAGTTACGAAAAGTCGGAAGAGCCGACGCAATGGATTGAAACAGTAAATCGCTGAGCTTCGCTTGAAGTGCCAGAACCTGTTTCGTAAGACCAACAAGGTTAAATTGAATGGAAAAAACTGTGAAAACTGATTATTTGCCTTCTGTAGCGCGTTTGACGAATGGTTTCAGCTCTGATTGGTGCAACCACAGCGCTAATGTAATGCCGAGCAATTGTTTGCATTGGTGTGCGATTGAAGAAGTGGTTAGCGCTATAAAAAGAACCTTCCTCCACGTTCTTCTATCGACTGAATGAAAATAAGCAAGGCATCGAAGTGGAAATGATTATTTCGAACCGAAAATGTGAGGACACATGCGACAGGAAGCGCCGCAGGATCGAGCCATTGTCGCCGTCCACCGACAATAGGGAGACAACCATCCTCCCGAAGAAGGTCTGCATTCAGAGTTTCTCATTATCGGGCTGGGTGCTATTGCTTCGTACTCGGTAGTTATTGACTGACCACGCTCATTACCCAGAACTCCATATGATGCCTTGCATCTCGCGTGCAATGCCATATCTGGGCGTAAGATTGAGAAAAGTGTGTGGCACAGAACCTATTGGAATCAATGCCCACTTTAATTGCCCTACAGAAACGCCAGATCACACCCCTCTCTAACCGATCACGAATTGGGCATAATGCAAGGCCAACACCCCAGAATCTCGTCGCTCACCACCGACAAAGTGTTTGGTTTGAAGAAATTGGTCGCTAATCACGGACAGTTGGACGTGTTTAGTTTTCTTTGCGATGTAGCCCAAGTGCAACATCGAGCAAGCCATGCCCATTTACAGCCGTATTGTACTCGTGCTTTATATCGGTATTGACTGTGAGTTGCGGGAGGAGTGAAACGTAGTGCTTAATCGCAAAATGGCGACGTTCCAAGTCAATTCCTGACGTTTCGGCACAAGAGAGTGAATTCCTTGAAGAAAATCGTCGTCGAAACGAAAAGTACCTGATAGTATCAATCGGCGAAAGTTTGGAAAGAAGCACAAAAAGTACATGAAACTGCAGCTTGATGGCGACCGTCCTCGAACGGCCAGGCGCAACATGATTCTTCAGATGCGAGGAACCCGCGTGTTAGACGAGCACCAATGGGGGTAAATGGACGTGCAAGTAGAAAAGCGACGGCGGAAAGCAATGTCAAGTGCGGTGATGACGGACGGTATTGAGGTGAGCATACGGATATGGGTAAGATTCGTAATGGGATACGTGAATAAGAGCGGATTAGAAGGGGCTGACACACCATCGCCATGAGGGGATGTGTTGGAACCGCCGTGATTGAGCATTCGAAAGGGATCACACCACACCAAAGAATGAGGTAGAAGCGCGACGCACTTATGTAAGGTGAGGTACGGTACCCACGCGGAATATATGGGTTCAGAATGGCACTTTCAATCGACTGCGGTTTGACATTCTACGCAGTGCTGCGATAGCAAGTGCAGCGGGCTACAAATAGCTAGGGCACGGCGCGGTGAAGCCATCGCAACTCCACCAACAGACAACGATGAATGTCATGAAGCTGAGCGCCGCGCTACTCCTCGTCACCCTCGCTAGCGTCGCACATGCGGCAAGCTTTGCCAGCGCACAGGCGGAGGCGAGCGTGACTAGGGGTGAGGTGCAGACGTCGTTCTCGGTGACGGGGCCGCGCGAGAACAGTGCGGCGCCGCCGTCGGTGAGTAGCCCACCGCCGACACGCGCGAACAGTGTGACATCGCCGCTGGTGAGCAGCCCAGCGCCGACACGCAGCCCAGCACCGACACGCAGCCCAGCGCCGACGCGCGAGACCCAGGCGGTGTCGACGCGAGACATCGTCATCTGCCGCTCGCAGTGCTGCTGGAGCTACAAGGCGTGCGGGTATGTGATGCGGCAGCGGCCCATGCACGTGCGCAGCGACGCGTGCAAGGTGTGCCGCCGCGAGTGCGCGAGCATGCAAGCGTACAGCTGGCACCAGTGCTGGTCGTGGTGCTGGCGCAAGTGCCACGACACCATCGTGAGCACGCCCGAGTTGTACACGTTCCGCCACACCAAGCTGTGCCCCGTGAAGAGGGTGCGCGGCACCTGCGAGAAGCCCATGGCCATCACCAGCCGCCTGGGTCATCGCGTCGCCTCCCAGTAATGAACGCAATCGATAAACTCACGGCGTAGATCGCCCTCACTCACTCCCATATCTCGGTTTAGGTCCTGGGTCCCGCGCTTGCCGTCGACTTCGCTGCATGTCGGATCGTCTCATAGCCATCGCATTGCATTGATGCAACACTCGAGAACACTTCACGCCCAGATATTCGCCAGTGTACACTGAGGTTTTTCGTCTGTGGAACCAATAGGCAATACCGCAGTGACGTGCACAGCTAATGCTCATCGCCCTTTCGAGCGACAAGTAGAAGTTGCCATAATTGAGAGGTACGCTCTCGTACGTGAAACACCTTGCAGTTCAGTCCAAATTCTACTCATTGCGCCATGATCGCCCGCTCGGACGGGTGCTGGCAACATCGAACAAGAATATTTCGGTTCGATCACGCGAGTTGTTGCAGGCATCCTGGTGAGCACAATGAAAATTAACAAAATTCACTGCATTGTGCGACAGGAATCACGGAATAATGTGACAAGCCAACGCGGTTTGGCGGTTACGTCATGATATGCAGTAACACAAGTGATGCGCGCGGGATTGTGTCCATGGCTCGCAAATAATTAATGATTTTCATGTGGCACAGCACAAATATTGGCGGGCAAGAAGAATCGAAAAGCATGGATAACCCTAGTGATCCCATGATTGGAAAGGCCATAAATTCGTCAACTCTCCTGGCCCCAACGCACCACTCTCGCAGATACCACGACCATGTCGTCGCCCGTAGCATCCACTGCCATCGACACAACGGTCATGAACAGTAACCCGATCCAGCGGTCACCAGCACGCGCCTTAGTCAGGGTAAAGCAGCGCGACGCGTCGCCCGCACCACCGAAAACGCCACGTTGTAGCGGTGGCGTGCGGAAACTGAGGCATCGGGGCGCGTCGCGGTCGTCGCCGCGGGGGGTGCGGGAGGTGGCGGTGGTGGAGTCGGACGAGGAAAGCGATTACGAGGTGGACGTAGCGGGTGCGCAAGCGCTAGTGCAAACGCTGCGCGGCGGCGAGCGGAACCACGAGGCGCTCATGCTGCAGATGGTGCTCGATGGCGAGGAGGACCACTGCGTGGCCATGCTGGTGCTGCGGATGTTGGGCTGCCTGAAGCGCCGCGTTCGTGCGCGATATTCTGTGTGAGGTATTCGTCGGCGGTTGGTTCGTCGCACATCGTGCGCGCGCTTATCCCTCTGCCCTTCATGTCGGTGTTCACCTTGTCGATTGCGGCCGTCTTGGTTACTTGTGACGCAGGAATGGACTGGAATGGATCGAATTAGAGTGAGCGCGAGTTTTGAGTAAATAAATTATTACGAGTCCTACAGATGCCTGGTTCGACCGACTTGATTGGACTGCGGGGTCGCGGCCGTAACTATGACTGCAACAATGTGAAGTGCGTGGCCTTTGTTGAAAGTTTAACTCGCAGTGAAGTGAAGCTCAAGTTATCTCACAGAGCCAGTGGAAGGTTCCAATACTTCGCGCCGCGCAAGTTGAGTGGACGTGCATAACAGTCGTAGAAGGCAAATATTCGGCTTCCAATAAACGAGCATCGAAATACGGCGCAGTATCAAAAATCCCAATGTGTAGTTATTCAATTGGTACAGTCGGATATTTTCACGCCGCCACATTGCAAACAAGTACCGTACATCTTTCTCCAGTTGCAGTATTTCGGATTGCAATTCGCAGGGTGTGTGGAATACCACCGCACAATAATTATGTATTTACACATTACAAGAGTTTTGCAATTATGGATTTAGGTGATTCCAGATGTGGCGTGGAATTTTCCACTTCACTTCAGATCGAATAGTACTGTATAAATACCGTTGCCGAATCCTAAAATTAACCCACAATCGAGTTTTGATCTCAATAACCTCCTATTTCTACAACGTGCGGTGAAATGTGCAGAAAACTCACACGCACCAAGCTTTTACTCTGCGAGCAAATACCGAGCCGTGCTGCATCTCGCGCACGAGAAGAGTGGACCTGTGCGCATGTTAGCGCAGCGTGATTGTAGATAATTCTCATGAATCGAGTAATTACTTTTCGGCGATGTACGATGTTCGTGTATTTTTCTGGGAGGCGTGTGTGCACGCATGGTTCACCTCAGCTGCCTTTGCAGCACTCGCGCTATGTGACGTACCCACGACAGTAGCCGAGAGACCTGCACTTGGCAAAATCGACTGCGCAGTGTCATTTCCATACACATACAGCATACCTAACCCCACTCGCTTCAGATCAGTCGTCAGGCGACGTCACGCGAAATCACACCGCCCTCCCGTCAAATATCTTCCCAATGCCGCGGCCCTGAGCCATCTGTATGTTTGTTTGTCACACAAATCTCCATCTCGCCGCCCTAGACTTATTACGTTCGCAGCATCTTGCACGTACCACGGGCTGATGCCTCGGTGAATTCTGGGCTGTGAAAATTCAGCTAACCGGTTAGTACGACGGTGATGCGCAAATCGAGAAATGATCTACAATACGTGTGATAGCGAGTGCACCAGCCTATCGGACGGTGCGCAACCCTTGTTCAGTTGATTGTCGTGTGGCATAGAGAGCTTCATTGATACCGCCCCATGAACCTTACTGTACTCTGAGAACAAGGTGGCCATGTAAATTACTGCTACAAACAGTGAGGTACAGTACAGGTACTGTAAAAATACGAGGGTACAGTACTGTACACGTTTGGCTCGTTATGTGAGGCGGTTGGTGGTTGACTGTGCATGAATGCAAAGCAATAACAGAACACAAATGGTAGTGGCCGGAACAGAAGCAGGCGGGCGTGTGCGGAATTGCGAGATCGCACCGTATGGGCGCTACTGTACAGAAAAATACATACAGGGATGCAGATCCGCACTAGACGACCTGAAAAACAAACCGCCAGCAATGCACACCGTTCACCGTTCTCATCACGCTTATTGTGCATGGTGCGGCCCTGCGCCATCAAGATATAACCGAGCTTCGCCCTAGACATGGAACCATCAACTAACCACACTAACACACATGTACAAACGCCAAGCCAAGATGTACGACCTCGACGCCGAGGAGCACAGCATGTACAGATACCCCTCGCTGCGTGCGCGCGTGCCGCGCCGGGTGCTCGAGGGCGGGGACAACGGGCCGTTCCGGCGCGGCTTGCTCGCGCGCGTGGGGCGCTACCTGCGGCCCGCGCGCCCCGTGAAGGTGGAGCGCCTGCCCGACGGGCTGGGCCCCACCATCCTGTACGCGCCGCTGTGCGCGGACGACGACCAGTCGTACGCGCCCACCAGCTTCGTGTCGGGCCGACCACGCGCCGACGACCCCGACCTTGTGTACAGCGACATGCCCTACGAGGTGCGCGTGGCGGGGATGTTCGCCAAGTCGTACGACCAGTTCGACAACACCAACGAACTGGTGCTGTATTCCGTGCAGACCGACCCCAACAATGACGCACAGTCCCTGCCGTTCATTCACTTCGACTACTCGCGCGATTCCACGTGCGGGTCCGAACGCCCCAACACCTACCTGCCCATCCCCGCCAGCAGGTCGTACGTGGTGGGGTCGGCGGGGAAACGCAGCCGCACGCCCGGCACGGGCGTCGTGAACAGCTCGGTGCCGGTGACGCCGCTGAACATCGAGTCGGCGACGCACGGGAAGAAGGGCGGCAAGTCGCGCGCGAAGAAGAGCGTGAACGTGCAGTTCCGCATGCTGGAGATCGACGACCCCAGCAAGACGGTGTCCGACGCCGTGGCCGGCATCCACGACCTGGGCGGGATGATGGCGGGCATGGGGTCGGCCGTGCCGTTCCTCGGCGTGCTCAACCCCGCTCTGGCCATGGTGTCCACGCTGTCGCAGCGCGCGCTGGACAGCTACGCGCGCCCCGACAAGGTCGTCAACATCGACATGGACTTCAACATCGCCAACCGCCGCCGCGTCGCCGACGGCACCGCGCCCGTCGGCGAGTACCTCAAGTACGGCTACTACTTCTTCCTCGCCGAGCCCGTCGAGGGCAAGCTCTACGCCAGCGTGCGCACCCCCGGCAACCTCACACTCATGCTCAAGCGCTGCGACGAGCCCGCCGCCGCCAAGCGCCAGGTCCAGGCTCGCACCTACTTCCCCCTCACCGAGGTCTCCTACCTCGTCGTCAAGGTCGCCGAGCCCACCGACACCAAACGCGCCAACCGCAAGCCCATCCAAATGAACCACGCTCACATGCTCGAGGACCTCTTCAAACGCGCACGCCCCGGCGAGGACGAGCCCGCCAGGGTCCGCGACTCCTTGTTCAACCTCGGCGTGGAGCTCGGCGTCTTCGATTCGGACAGCGAGCACGAACTGCGGTATTGAAATGCGTAACGCTATCGCGTGCAAATCACTCACTCTTATTTACAAACTGTGTACGCTAACTTCCACCAAGTTTTCCCAACATTACTGCCTTGCCGTCCCGCAGTGATATCTTGCCTTGCTTAATTTTGTCCGCTCAAGCGAAGGCATCGATGAATTCCTTTCTTCGATCACACACCGATGCGTGGAATCGCCCTGTATTTACAGTTAGTTTTGTGAATTTATATGCTCCATTCGGAGTAAACCATTTGTGAAGAATCAGATTTGTCAGTTCCGTCTGTTCGCCTGCCTCCTCGTGCACGTTGTGAGAACGGGTTTCGGTGCTTCACTCGAAGCACGTCGTCCACCATGTTGTTCCGTAGCACCCGCTCGTTGCGCATCTTACTGCACTGCCGTGAACGAACGCCCACAAGGTAACCTGTCCTTCTGCATGCCACAGCATCCTGCTCGTATCTGCGCGTTCACTACACCCAGTGAGGCAAGTGTTCTGCAGGCACCGCTGCTAGCCAGCAGCGGTGCAGAAGTACGGCATTGCCAGACCAGTCGGTGCCGACAAATAGCACGGTGTACGTTGTCGTGTGCATAGGAGAGCTCCGCTGTCTTCTTCCCCTCGGCTCCAGTCGCCACTTGACCTCCGCCGACAGGGTCGCCTCGCTCGAGGCACTTCCACCAACCCTGTGGTCCTCAGCGCAAGCGCGCTGCAATTTTCAACTTCGATACCTAAGCCGGGAATAGTCATGCATGCCACAGCGATACACGAGCTACTACTTGTTCGTCTCGTAGCCCTGTCATTGTTTTCCTCATGTGACCACGGTACCCATGTCTGTTGTGAGGAAACATTCGTTTGTAGTTCCAACCGGAACTGTGGAAAGAATCGGTCTACCACTCGGTACGTCCGTGCTTACTCCGATCGGAGCGCTGAACGATCTGCACTGTCGCGGTTCTTGCTCGTTGAGAGTTAAGTAATTTTCTGTACACGTTTTGGAACTTTGTGGTAGCTCCGTCATGAAGTTCCCCCATTGTTGCACAGTCGAGCGACTGGTAGGGAGAAACATTCGCTTGCCCATCCGAATGGTAGTGCTGAGCGTATCGGCAGCAAGGTACAACTTGCTCCTCAATTAGAATGATAACATTCTGCAATAGACATGCCCCGTCTCGCATTCACCTGTCGAAGTAACAGTACTAATCAAGGCAGCCCACAAGACTTCAATCTGCAGACACAATAATGTGTCGAATCTGTATCGATCTCAAGCGTCACTCGACACTTGCACGAGTCTGCTGCCTATCGTCATTCTTGATCGTTGTCCTGTGTCAGGGTCTTATCTTCGTATCGAAAGTCGAAAAGTTTCTTGATTTCTAAGAAACCTGCGACGAAGCTGTCGTCCAGCCCCGCCGCTTTGGCCTCTGCGTGCATAGCATCGATGTGCTGCCCAAGACGTGAATCAATCAAGTCGTGCTCATACTTGTAGAGTTCGCACTCTATTTCCAATTCCCGCATGCGTTCTTTCTTCTTGTCCCGACATCTCTGTACCGCGCCACGGTTCTTGATACGCCGCATATTCAAAGCTGCGGCAACAGCGTCCTGATTGGGTTCTACTTCAGGATCGGCGCCAATTTCTCGGTCACCTCGTCTCAGGGATCTCCTGTGTTTCATAATAGTTAGGCGATGAGCACGCGCCGTGCGAGCCATCAGAACATGTGCTGTTTCATTCTGCGAACTCTTATTACCCTCGCTTCTTTCTGCCGTATTTCTAACATGCAATTGCCTCGCATTTCCACTTGCCCCAACATCCACACCTGGTTCATCCGTGAATGGCTCAACTAAATACAGATTGGAACGATCTTCTAAACCACCACCGCTACCGGATTGGTCTACATCACCTCCAGCAACACCATCGTAGCTACCAATACCGTCATTTCCGCTCTCAACGTCCATTGCCGAAACATTTTGTTCTTGCACTGGTTCAAAAACAGGTCCATTTCGAGGATCTATCGAAGTTCTGTAAGAAACATTATGCCCGATGCCCTCTCGCAAACTACCCGACGTTTCAAACTCATTCGATCTGATATTCACATTGGAATTCAAGTACCCAGTATTCACAGTCAGCACATTGCCGGTTGTACTCATCAGGTTTGAATCCTCATTCTGATGATGATCGCCATGAACATCGACCGTCTGATGCGTAAGGGTCACATTTTGCAGATCAAGTCCACCTTCGTACATCGCGTTCAAAACATCACTCGATGCCGCAACTTGCTGTTCCGTAGGAAAATGAGGTTTACTTCCTTTGGCGAGGTCCCCATTAATTTCCGTCGTGGCGGGTGGGTGGCCACTAGGCAACACAGTCGGCATCGGCGATGGTTGAGCATGAGTCACGTTTTCAACCCCACGGTTCACACTCGGAAGCTCGAAGTTCGGCTTCATAATAGCATCGAAGTCATCGTTGCGTAGATCAGGAACTTGGAAATCATCCATTGTGTGCGAAAATCGATAATCGTTTCTTCGTCGGAACACCTTGGGTTTGAGAGGGAGCAGATCGAGACGAAGAGCGAATTCACACAGAAACACGCTATGAGGGCTAGCCGGCGACGGCGAAGCTGACAGTGCTCTCCATCGTGAACACGAAAACGAAATTCGATGTTGAATGGTTGTCCCTTATGAACCCGGTGATCAATCAGATTAGAGACATGCAATAAAGAATTAGCGACGAGACGAGCACAGACATAGAGGAGCCCAACCAGAGAATGGTAACTCCGAAGTGAGACTATCGTCCCAATTCAGGATCGAAGCATGAGGAGCTTCCAACACATCAGCAATCAAATCGATCGATTTGTTGAAGAGGTGACAAGTTTACAGAAACGAACTTGACAAGATCAAGTGCTTTTGAGTTCAGTGTCTGAGTTCGAATGTCGAAGACTGTATTTCTTACAGCAGGCACATTTAGGTGCCAGTGACAGATTGTGGTACTTCACTTATAATTCGAGACGTTACAGAATGTGCATTTACAGTTAGGATTCAAATATAATGGAAACGGCAAAGGCACGTGAAATGCTGAATCGGTTGGTTATTGGTTTTACTGAAGATGAATTCAACGAATTCAATGTGAAATCAGTTACTATAGAAGTTCCATAAAACTGTGTTCCAGAGATGGCCAATGCCTTCCTTTTTGTGATAATAAGGAACAGTTACTGTATAGTACTGTACTTCTACGATCAAGTCTTTGAAGAGATTTTTTTCTTGTAGTCAAACAGCGATAAAACGTTAATGCTTGCTCGTTAGTGATGAAGCCCTGTGTATAGTGGTGATGAAATTTTCTCCGTGATTGGGAACTCCTATGACAGCCAAGTGAATTCGGATCTACTTTGAAATAATCGGTTTGTGGAAAAACAGTCAAAACAGTGCGATATTTTTCAGTGAAATAATTGACTGTGAGTCAGTGCACTACTCTGCAGACCGATGAGAGGGAAACGATTACTATAGAAAGACTCTATATTTCTCGTAGATAACCGTATACCTCTCGGCAGTTTAAAAAAAATCTGTTCTGTGATAGATAAAGCTCGGTTTCTGAAGCGCTTTCATCTGAGCTTCTCTGTTGGAATCCCTATAAATTTTATAAATCGCAATCCATTTGTTAGCTAGGGGATATATACAGAACTAAGGCGTTCTACGATCTTGTCTTCTCTCTTGTGCAAGTCATAGAAATTTTGGTATAGAGTGACGTAGCAGATTTAGTTGATTCATGAATTCTTAGTATGGCACATTACAGTATAACTGCTGTGCTGCCTGATTAATTTTCTGACACACAAGCCAACTAGAAAATATCTAGTTTTTTCTTTCCTCTTCCTTCGAGTTCAATTCAGAATTTGTGACAAGTGAAAAATACAAAGACATTGATTGCAAATTGTTCCATATTTCTTTTACACGCGGAGGAACATTAAAAAGTAGATATTTTTCTTCAACCTCTAAATTTAAAAAGAATTCGAGACGTCAAATATTTTAAATGAACAAATAATTCAACCTTTTTCAGAGTGTTCTGTAAATATGATGCAATACTAACTCGAGTTAATTTAAAAATAATGTATTTTCTACGATTCTGTTTTTGGGTAGTTGCTTTAAATGAATTCAAAGAACTACAAGTGAGATAAAAAGGCATTAAAGTTCCAATGAAGCCGAGACCCAAAACGGGCAGCGTGGAAATTTAAAAATTATGAGAGGCTACTGAGCAGTGGGCGAATTAGTGTACTCTACTTTTACGATTGAGTTTATGCGTGCTCTATCCTCGTAATTGCACAGAAATGAAACTAGAAATGGTATTTCTGGAATAGTTATGCCATATTTACGTGATGCATTATCATAGAGGAAAAACTATTATTTCTCATAATTGACTCTACCAAACACAAGTGATGCGAACAATACAGCAGGATTTCGAATTACTTCGCGTCATTGGACATATGGAGCTCAGGTGCCTATGGATTTGAAAAAACAAGAATCATCCGGAGTGACACGCATATACTGCTATTCAGTCAAAAAAATAGTCATTGCCGCTTTCTGTTAACGCAGCATGTACGTGGTTGAATTGGATTCCGCCTTGTTTTTAACGATAGCTGTGCTACAACTAGCAACTGATCTTATCTTTCCCAAAGAAATTTCGCGCACCTCACAGGAAATCAATGCCCCTCTTGATGAAATTTCCAAAGAAATAAGGGCGTAAATAATCGCATTTGATCATCCAATATTTATGACCGTGAATTTATGCTCGATTTTCGTGCTCATCGGATGGCACCAAGGATGATGGTGCCATTCTTATAGTCCAAGAAGATTTTCTAAACCATTAGCTTCGAGCAATGCTGAAGAAGCATTGAGTAATCCGGTTCTCGGATTATCTATTGCATTTTTTCTGTAAAATTCTGTGGATTATTTCTTAATGACCTTCTTTGTAAGATATATGACAATGAAGTTAGAAGAAATAGCATCACCTGATTCGAGAGATCACAGGAAAGTAAGAAAAGCTACGACCGACCAAAAATTTATCACTAACTGGCAGGCAGGGTCATTACCCAACACTATTTGCACTGTTCTTGCTGCTTCGCATTTTAGACGTAGGTTGGACTCGATACAGCTGAAGTCTATTCAAAATTTTGCAAGTCGGTCGTTGTTTCGTTAATAGTTCAGCTAGCTATTTCCGCTAAGAAAGTGACGTCGGATAATCTATGAACAGAAGAGGGTGTGATCTCGAGTAATTGTATAGATTCCGGATAAGTTTTTTCATATGCAGGCAATGGTTGAAAAAATCATAAGAGATTTAGGTGTCTATCCCTCAACGGGTTGTTTCAACAAGCTTTTTTCCAGGATTCAGCTTATGTTATGTGCCATAAAGTGTTGATGCAATCGAATTCGCCAAATATAGAATTTTCCTAAGGAGTGTGATTTCGCATATTTTTGCAAAGCGAAATTGGAACAGATTGCTGAATTGCTTTCCTAGTATTTAACTTGCTATTTGTAACAATGAGTACGCAATATTAAGTTTATACTAAATTTCAACAGAACTGAACTCTAGTTTCACCGGTATTAATTTTAATTATCAAAATAATGCCTACTGACTGAATTTCAATAATTTAAAATCATTCTAGATGGAAGAAGACGCCTAACCCGAATCTATAATAGCAATGGGAAAACGATACACCGCGTTGTACTGGAGCATCCCTCAATCTGCTGCCCTATCCGAAGAAGGTACCCCAGGGAATCAAAAAATGGGAGAGCTGAAAATGTTGAAAGGTCTTCTAGAGTGCTACTAGTAATGTAAAAATTGGTGAGGAGATATTTATCGGCTATCCTCAAGTGTACACGGAAATCCCAAAGGAATACCAATCCATTTTACGATACCTATGTAGCAAAATGGTCGTTGCAATTCGGAAGCACTGGCATTTAGTGAATTCATACAGCGTAAAACTTCAAACATCAGGTTTTTCCAAGTCTGTACAATACACTAGACAAATCAGCATTACATCATTCAACAAATGAATATCTAGATGAAAAGGTGAAGTCGTACATAGAAAAATTGGCATCTTGGGTTGAAGGAAAAGTAACGGCTAAACTGCCTGCTAAGTGGGTAATTGTTATGGAAGGG
>JAAUYH010016240.1_pt1 | contig 14900 bp, 8 predicted proteins | sample 7278061 | NCBI WGS metagenome assembly JAAUYH01 (sample SAMN14350203, study PRJNA611818) | marine sediment metagenome | isolation source: surface marine sediment (0.6m) | place: French Polynesia: Moorea | collected 2018-08
ATATTTATTCACAATGCAAAAAAGAAGACTTAGTTTCTGGGAAATCTGGAACATGAGTTTTGGCTTTCTGGGAATTCAATTTGGATTCGCATTGCAGAATGCCAATACTTCAAGGATCTTTGAAACCCTTGGAGCCGACTTGGAAGAAATTCCAATTCTGTGGATCGCGGCTCCTGTAACCGGATTAATAGTTCAGCCCATCATTGGATATTTCAGTGACAGAACCTGGACAAAGCTTGGAAGGCGAAGACCTTATTTCTTAGTGGGTGCCATTCTTGCCTCCATCTCGCTATGCATCATGCCAAATTCTCCTGCCCTTTGGGTGGCTGCCGGAATGCTATGGATCATGGATGCTTCTATAAACATATCAATGGAACCATTCAGAGCCTTTGTTGGTGATAATTTGCCATCAGAACAACGGACTCTTGGTTTTGCCATGCAAAGTTTCTTTATCGGACTTGGAGCCGTTGTTGGCTCACTACTTCCCTACGCCTTTACAAATTGGTTCGGCATCAGTAACGTAGCACCCGAGGGAATTGTACCTGATTCTGTGAAATGGTCATTTTACATTGGTGCCATTGTATTTCTTTTGGCAGTACTATGGACAGTCTTCTCATCTAAAGAGTATTCTCCCGAAGAGCTGGAGGCTTTCGAAGACCATAAACCTGAATTTACTAAAGAAATAACTCCCGAAGAAAATAGCAATCGAATTAATAAGCTGAAGACTATGGGAAGCATTATGGCGATCTTTGGCGGTATACTGACCGCCGCACTGGTATATATGGACTTAGAAAAAGAATTATATATTTTGGCAATAGGAATTTTAGTTGTTGGTGTATTATTCTTATTGGCTTCATTTGTAAGAAAATCATCTGGTGTTAATGGTTTCGTTGAAATCATGACCGATCTGCTATACATGCCAAAAACCATGAAACAACTGGCCTGGGTGCAATTCTTTTCCTGGTTTGCATTATTTTCTATGTGGATTTATACAACCCAAGCCATTACAAGTCATATCTTTGGTACTACTGACACAACTTCAAAATTATACAATGATGGTGCCGATTGGGTCACGGTACTATTCGCCATATATAATGGTGTGGCAGCGTTAGTAGCTTTTTTATTACCTGTCTTGGCAAAAAAGACAAGCAGAAAAGTGACCCATTTAATCTGTTTAGCCCTGGGAGGACTCGGATTAATATCTGTTTACTTTTTCAAAGAGCCCAACCTTTTAATCATTTCTATGATCGGCGTTGGAATCGCCTGGGCAAGTGTACTGTCCATTCCATATGCTATGTTAGCCGGGGCATTACCACCGAAGAAAATGGGCTACTATATGGGCGTATTTAACTTCTTTATTGTCATACCTCAAATGGTAGCTGCTACAATTTTAGGATTTTTAGTGACCAGACTTTTTAATAGTGAACCTATTTATGCGCTTGTAGTGGGTGGACTTTCATTCATATTATCAGGACTACTTACTCTGCGTGTGAGCGATGAAGCAACAGTAGAAATTAATGAGTAAAAAAGGATTTATATTCGATCTCGACGGTGTGATCGTTGATACAGCGAAGTATCATTTTTTAGCCTGGAAAAAACTGGCAAATAGTATTCATATTGATTTTACCGAAACACAAAATGAACAACTAAAGGGTGTCAGCCGGGTACGATCACTGGAAAAAATACTTGACTGGGGGCAAAAAACCATAGAAGATGATCACTTCATGGAATTGATGGGGCGAAAAAATGAAGATTACCTGTCTTACATTAATGACATGGATAGAACCGAAATTTTACCCGATGTACCAAAAGTATTAAATTATTTAGCAGAAAAAGAGCAGGCCATTGCACTGGGATCAGCCAGTAAAAATGCGAGAAAAATATTGAAGAAAGTGCAACTATATCATGATTTCAATACTATTGTTGATGGTAACGATGTCACGAAAGCAAAACCAGATCCAGAAGTGTTTTTAATCGCCGCACAGCAATTAGACATCGCACCAGAAAACTGTATTGTATTTGAGGACTCTGTTGCTGGAATCCAGGCTGCCAATACTGCCAACATGATTTCAATTGGAATCGGAGAGCAAGACATTTTAAAAGAAGCAGATCATATTTTTAAAGATTTTACAGAAATCTCATTAGAATTTATTGACGAATTAATTACCAAATGAATCAAGATTATATCATACCAAACGAATGGTCAATTATAGAAGAGGGATTTGATGCCAAACGCGTTAAGTCTTCAGAAAGTTTATTCAGTATCGGTAACGGTGCTATGGGGCAACGCGCCAATTTTGAGGAATACTATTCTGGTGATACTTTTCAGGGAAGTTATATCGCCGGAGTTTATTATCCTGATAAAACCAAAGTAGGCTGGTGGAAAAATGGGTATCCCGAATATTTTGCCAAAGTACTGAATGCTCCCAGTTGGATAGGAATCAATGTAAAAATTGATGGCGAGCAACTTGATCTTCACACATGCGTTCGTCTTGAGAGTTTCAGAAGAGAACTAAACATGAAAGAAGGATGGCTGTCAAGATCGTTCAAAGCTACCCTTAAAAATGGCGCTGAAGTACAAGTGAATGCCAAACGCTTTTTAAGCCTTACTCATGATGAAGTTGGTGCCATTTCGTACGCAATAACTCCGTTAAATAGAGCTGCCAAGATCCAGTTCACACCTTACATCGATGGGGGTATTAAAAACCAGGACTCGAATTGGGATGATCAATTTTGGGATATTCAATCGATACAGGAACATGGAGAGCAGGCCTTTTTACTGGCCAAGACCATGAAAACAAATTTCCATACCTGTACATTTATGCAGTCTCAACTATTTAGTAATGAGGACTTATTAGATCTCAAGGCTTCTGTGGAACAAACAGAAACTTCTGCAAGTATCAGTTATGAAAAGCAAGTAGAAAAAGATGAAATCTTCAGCATCCATAAATATGGCGGATATATCGTGGACCGAAATCACGATAAAGATCAATTACTGCCAGTGGCGCAAAGTGTACTTAAAAATGCCACTGACATTGGTTTTGACACCTTACTAAATTTACAGGAAGAAGCCTGGGCACACATCTGGGAAATGGCAGATATCGAAATAAAAGGCGATGTCAAAGCTCAGCAAGGTATTCGTTTTAATATTTTCCAGTTGAATCAGACGTATTTAGGTACTGATCCTCAGTTAAATATCGGTCCGAAAGGGTTTACAGGAGAGAAATATGGTGGTAGTACCTATTGGGATACTGAAGCCTATTGTATTCCATTTTACATGGCTACCAAAGATCAAAATGTCGCCAAAAGACTCCTGGAATATCGCTATAGACACTTAGACCGTGCGATTGAAAATGCAGAGAAATTAGGGTTTTCAAACGGTGCCGCCCTGTATCCTATGGTGACCATGAATGGCGAAGAATGCCATAACGAATGGGAAATCACCTTTGAGGAAATCCATAGAAATGGTGCGATCGCCTTTGCTATTTATAATTACTATCGCTATACCGGTGACTACTCATATATCCCTGAAAAGGGCTTAGAAGTATTAATCGGTATTGCAAGATTTTGGCACCAGCGCGCTACCTACTCCACCCAAAAGAATAAATACGTAATTCTTGGAGTGACTGGCCCCAATGAATATGAGAACAATATCAACAATAACTGGTACACGAATTATAGTGCACAATGGTGTATAAAGTATGCTTTAGAGAATATTGCCAAGGTGCAGCGAGAATATGACACTGATTATCATCGTATCATGAATAAGGTACGTCTGTCAAAAGCAGAATTGGAGCAATGGAAGGAAGTTGCAGAGAACATGTTCTTCCCATACTCAGAAGAACACCAGGTATATTTACAGCAAGACGGATTTTTGGACAAAGAATTGATCACCGTAGCTGATTTAGACCCATCGCAACGCCCTATTAATCAGAAATGGAGTTGGGACCGTATCTTACGTTCACCTTACATTAAACAGGCAGATGTGTTACAAGGTTTCTATTTCTTTGAAGATCATTTTTCTGAGGAAGAGCTGAAAAGACATTTTGATTTTTATGAGCCTTTTACCGTACATGAAAGCTCGCTTTCTCCATGCGTACATAGTATTCAGGCGGCAAGATTAGGACGTATGGAACAGGCCTACACCTTCTACTTGCGTACCTCCAGACTTGATCTTGATGACTATAATAAGGAAGTAGATGAAGGCCTGCATATCACTTCAATGGCAGGTACATGGATGAGCATTGTCGAAGGTTTTGGGGGGATGCGTATTAAAGATGGTCTATTAAGTTTTAGACCTCAAATCCCAAAGGGATGGGAAGCCTATTCATTTAAAGTAAATTTTAGAGGGCAAATTTTAAAAGTTACAGTCGACCAAAACGGTGCCCATTTCGAATCTGCCGGCGAAAAAGAGCTACAACTCTTAGCGAATGGTAAGATTGTTACCGTAACGCCCAATAACCTAGTAACCATATAAGATGAAAAGTAGTACCCTATTTCTGTTCCTCAGCATTTTTTTACTATTCTCCTGTAAAGAAGAAAGTGATGAAAGTGATAAAAGTACAACGGGTAATAGGGTTTCGAATCAACAACTGGAAAAGGTAGAACCACCCCATTGGTGGATAGGTTTTCAAGAAGCTTCATTGCAATTGCTTGTCAAGCACGATAGTATAGGAAATTATGAAGTGGCAATAGATTATCCGGGAGTAGTGTTGGAAAAAGTCCATCAAGCGAATAGCCCAAATTATTTGTTCATTGACGTAACTATTAATGAGCGTACAAAACCAGGAAAATTTGATATTACCTTCACGTCAGAAAATGGCGATAAAAAACAACATACGTATGAGTTAAAGGCCCGGGAAAAGTCTGCCGAGGATTATTTTGGATGCGATAGTAGTGACGTGGTATATTTAATTACTCCTGACCGATTTGCCAATGCAAATCCGGAAAATGATGCCTTTGAAAGCCTGAAGGAAAAAACTAGTGATCGCTCAAAAGATTATGCCAGACATGGTGGCGACATTCAGGGAATTACAGAGAATTTAGACTATATCAATGATATGGGTTTTACGGCTATCTGGTCATGCCCGCTACTAACCAATGATATGCCACAATGGTCCTATCATGGCTACGCCATTACGGACTATTACGAAGTTGATCCACGTTTCGGAACTTTAAACGAGTATAAAGAATTAGCTGACAAAGCCGGGCAAAAAGGGATCAAGCTTATCATGGATCAAGTGGCCAATCATTGCGGGCTGGAGCATTGGTGGATGAAAGATCTTCCTTTTTCAGATTGGGTCAACCATCAAGAGGCGTTTGAAAAGCTGCCGACATCCGTCGAGAATATGAGAAAAACTGACGGTGAATACGATTGGGAACGCATCAATCAATATTTCACCAATTCCAATCATCGGAGAACAACAAACCAGGATATTTATGCTGCTGAAATAGATAGAAAAGGTAATAATGAAGGCTGGTTCGTCCCGTTCATGCCGGACCTTAATCAGCGTAATCCTTTTATGGCCAGCTATATCATCCAAAATAGCATTTGGTGGATCGAAACGCTGGGACTCGGCGGCATTCGGCAAGATACCTATCCCTACCCTGATAAAGACTTTATGAGCGCCTGGGCAGGAGCTATTATGAAAGAATACCCCAATTTCAATATTGTGGGTGAAGAATGGAGCTACAACCCACTATTAATTGGTTACTGGCAGCAAGGACAAAACAATAAAGACGGCTATAAATCGAACTTAAAATCTACGATGGATTTCGCCATGCAGCAAAATATCATCGATGCCTTAAACGAGGAGGAATCGTGGAACAAAGGTTTGGTGAAACTTTATGAAGGTCTCGCAAATGACTTTGCCTACCCATCACCAAAAGACATTATGATCTTTACCGATAATCATGACATGAGCCGCGTTTTTACAACGCTTAAAGGTGATATTACAAATACAAAAATGGCTTTGGCCTCCATCCTGACCTTACCAAGAACCCCTCAGATTTATTATGGTACCGAAATCTTAATGGAGGATTTTGAAAAACCGGGTGACCATGGACTGATTCGCTCTGATTTCCCAGGTGGCTGGCAAGAAGACACTAAAAATGCTTTTACCGGGGCAGGGCTCGCCAAGGATGAAAAAGAAATGCAATCGTTCCTGAAAAAGATATTGAACTATCGAAAAACAAGTAAAGCCATACATGAAGGAACGACCATGCACTTCTCCCCTTTCATGGGAACTTATTTTTTATTCAGAACGCTAGATAACGAAACGGTTGTGCTTATTCTGAATAAGAATAACGAACCGGTAACAATTGATCTAAAAAGATATGACGAAATGGAATTGGACGGGAAAAACCTGACGAACCTGCTGACGGATGAAACTTTTATTTGGAAAGATACTATCGAATTGACATCAAAAGGTGTTGTGTTACTCACTACTAAGAACTAAGGAAATGAAAGCGACATTCTTTATTACTTTATTGGTTTTCACTCAGGCGCTCTGGGCTCAGGTAACCTTTATTGTCAATCAGTTACCCGAAAACCATGATTATAAAGAATCTATTTATATCTCGGGTGATTTCGAAGGCTGGACCGGTGGAATAGAGGCTTATAAACTAAAACAGAAAGATAAATCGTATACCATCTCATTACCTCTTAATGAGGGTACAACATTGTATAAGTTCACCTTAGGTTCCTGGCAAACCGTTGAACGTGATGAAAATGGTAATCAAACTGACAACCGTGCCTATAAGTTTCAGAAAGCGAATGATACGGTTTTTGTGAAAATCGCGAGTTGGGTTGAAAGTGGCAGTGGCAAAAAATCAACGGCATCAAAGAATGTTTCAGTTCTCTCAGAAACGTTTAAAATTCCACAATTAGATAGAGAACGACGAGTTTGGGTATACCTACCACCAGGTTACAAGAATTCGATGGAACGTTATCCGGTATTGTACGTACATGATGGCCAGAATGTATTTGACAAGATCACCTCTTATGCCGGTGAGTGGGGCATCGACGAAAGCTTAAACAGTCTCTTTAGAACCAAGAATTTTAAAATGATCGTTGTGGGTATTGATAATGGCGGAGATAAGCGCATGACAGAATATTCGCCTTGGGATAATGAACGTTTCGGAAAAGGTGAAGGTGCTTCTTATGTCAAGTTCATCGTTAAAGACCTAAAGCCCTACATAGATAAGAATTTCAGAACCTTGACTGACCACAAAAATACCGGGATCATGGGGAGCTCTATGGGTGGATTGATTTCTCACTATGCTGGGCTCGCCTATCCGCAAGTATTCGGAAAAGTAGGTGTCTTCTCGCCTTCGTTCTGGTATTCAAATGAGGCTTTTGCATTTGCTAAATCAAAAAGCAAGCTGGATAACGTTCATATGTATTTTTTAATGGGCGGAAAAGAAGGTGATCGCATGATTCCTGATATGAATCGCATGATTGACCTTATGAAACAAGAAGGATTTAACCAGGCAAATATTTATAAGAAAATCGTTGATGATGGAAAACATAATGAACAATTCTGGCAACAAGAATTTAAAGAAGCCATTTTATGGTTGTTTCCCGATGCTTTAAAGCCGCAGCGAACCTTTAAAAGTGCCTCATTGCAAGGCGATAATACACTAAAAGTCAGCGTAAGTGATGGCCACTATGCCATCCAGTTTTATACTAACAAAATTGTTGAAACTACTTTTATTCCTGCAGGACAAGATCCTGAAAAAGGATCACACGCCGTCGTTCTTAATCCGTTAGCTTCGAATAGTACAATGAATGAAGCGGAAACCAAAGTGGAGTTTTCTTTCAATGATTTAACTGTAGCTATTCAAAAAGCTCCTTTCAAAATATCGTACCATTATAAAGGTAATGAGGTCACCTCTGAAAAAAATGGGTATCGTAAAATTGATGATCTCGAAACCATTCAATTCAGTTTAAGTGAAGATGAAGTTCTGTATGGCGGGGGTGCGCGTGCCTTGGGTATGAATCGGCGTGGTCACCGTTTACAATTATACAATAAGGCACATTATGGTTATGAATCCTATTCAAAATTACTCAATTATAGTCTGCCACTGGTGGTATCATCAGATCGCTATATGATCCATTTTGATAATGCACCTATTGGATTTTTAGACTTGGATGGTCATCATGAAAATACGCTAACGTATGAGACCATCTCCGGCCGAAAAACGTATCAGGTAATCGTTGGGGATAATTGGTATGACCTTATTGATAATTATACCGACCTTACCGGGAAACAACCTATGATTCCTCGTTGGGCACTAGGTAATTTTTCGAGCCGTTTCGGCTATCGCTCAGAAAATGAAACACGAGAAACCGTTCAAAAATTTAAAGATGATGGAATCCCGCTTGATGCCGTCATATTGGATATTTACTGGTTTGGCAAGGATATCAAAGGGCATATGGGGGGCTTTGAATTTCTAAAAGATTCGTTTCCAAATCCTGAAAAGATGATCAAAGATTTCAAAGACCAGGGAGTTCAGACCATCTTAATCACCGAACCCTATATCTTGACTACGTCCAAAAAATGGCAAGAAGCCGTAGATCAGGATATCTTGGCAAAAGATTCTATAGGAAAACCCTTTACCTATGATATCTATTTTGGAAATACAGGATTAATTGATATTTACGATCCAAAAGCAGAAAAATGGTTTTGGAACATCTATAAAGGTTTGGCAAATAAAGGTACCACCGGTGTTTGGGGTGATTTGGGGGAGCCGGAGGTGCATCCTTCTGAAGTATTGCATGCTAGCGGAACAGCAGATGAAGTCCATAATATCTATGGCCATGATTGGGCTCGATTGGTCTTTGAAGGCTATCAACGAGATTTTCCAAAACAACGACCTTTTATCTTAATGCGTGCCGGGTATTCCGGATCACAGCGATACGGATTAATCCCCTGGTCGGGCGACGTAAACAGAACCTGGGGAGGCTTAAAGCCACAACCCGAAATTGCGATACAAATGGCTATGCAGGGCTTAGGATTTATGCATAGCGATCTTGGTGGATTTGCCGGAGCTAATTTAGATGATGAATTGTACGTGCGTTGGTTGCAATATGGTATTTTTCAACCTATTTATCGACCCCATGCCCAGGAAGAAGTTCCCAGCGAACCCGTTTTTAGAAGTGATACGGCCAAGGCATTATCCAAGAAGGCAATTGAACTCCGTTACAAGCTTCTACCCTATAATTATAACCTGAGCTTTGAAAATAACCAAACAGGCGCTCCATTAATGCGACCGTTATTTTTTGAGGAAAAAGACAATGATTCGTTATTGACCTACTCTCAATCCTATCTCTGGGGTAAAGACATTTTGGTTTCACCGGTATTAGAAGCAGGAAAAAAGAGACAGGAAGTTTATTTTCCAAAGCAATCGAATTGGTTTGATTTTTATACCGGAGAAAAGATAGCAGGAGGCTCGAAGAAAGAGGTCGCCATCCAGAAGGAGTATATCCCAACTTATGTACGGGGCGGAGCCTTTATTCCAATTGCAAATGGGTTGCAGACAACCGCCAATTATGATGGCAATGAATTAACCGTGCATTATTATTTTGATAGTGCTATCAAAGAAAAAAGCAAGCGTAATTTTTACAATGATGACGGAAAAACAACCAACAATTATGAGAATGGCGCTTATGAATTTTTAGAATTTGAAGGCAAAGTTGAGAATGGAATCCTGGAGATGAATTTAGCTGCAAAAATGGGCGAAAACTGCACCTTCAAAGAAAAAGAAATAAACCTGATTATTCACAATGTCGATCAAAAGCCGACGTGGGTAAAACGCGGAAAGAGAAAAACAAAAAGTGTTTATACTGCTAAAGAAAAGACTCTTTCTGTTCCCATCAAATGGAAATCACCTAAAGAAATCGAACTCAAGATCAAACTGAAGTCATGAACAATAGAACCGTATATATCATCTTATTTGTTTTTATTATGCTAGTGAACTGCAAGTCCGAAAAAAGAACCGAAACTTTAGAAAAAGAAGTAGCAATAACAACAATGCCCAAAAACAAAGCCGTTGTTTATCAAGTATTCACGAGGTTATTTGGCAATACAAATAGTACCAATAAGCCCTGGGGCACTTTAGAAGAAAATGGTGTGGGCAAATTTAATGATTTCACTGATAAGGCCTTACAGGAAATCAAAGATCTAGGTGTTACACATATCTGGTACACCGGCGTACCACACCATAATGTAATTACGGATTATACAAAATACGGTATTTCAAATGACGATCCTGATGTGGTAAAGGGCCGCGCAGGTTCACCATATGCAGTGAAAGACTATTATAACGTAAATCCTGATCTGGCTGTTGATCCGGCTAACCGACTAGAGGAATTCAAAGCGCTGATAGAACGTTCGCATAAGGCAGGCCTGAAAGTGCTAATAGATATTGTACCGAATCATGTAGCCAGAAACTATAAAAGCCTTTCAAATCCTGAAGGAGCAACTGACTTTGGAGCTGAAGATGATACGACCGTGGCCTATGCTGTGAATAATAATTTTTACTACAATCCTGGAGAATCGTTTGAGGTACCTGAATGGCGTGATGGTTACAAACCTTTAGGTGGTGAACAACATCCAAATGCCGATGGTGCCTTTAATGAAGTTCCTGCGAAGTGGACAGGCAATGGTTCAAGAAAATCACAGCCCGATTTTTACGATTGGTATGAAACCGTCAAGATTAACTATGGTATTGCGCCAGATGGCACTAAAGATTTTGAGGAATTACCTGATAACTATGCTACTGAAGATATCAAAAAACACTACGATTTTTGGAAAGATAAAACCGTACCGAGCTCCTGGAAGAAGTTCAAAGATATTGCCTTGTACTGGATAGATTTTGGAGTTGATGGCTTTCGTTATGATATGTCTGAAATGGTACCTGTTGAATTTTGGAGTTATATGAATTCGGCGATCAAAATGAAAAACCCTGAGGCCTTTTTACTTGCAGAAATATACAATCCAAAAGCCTATCGCGATTATATCAGAAAAGGCAAGATGGACTACCTCTACGACAAGGTACAACTGTATGATACCATAAAAAATGTGATGCAAGGACGTGGGCTTACAGACCACATTCCTCCTATTCAGGAAGAGTTAAAAGATATTGAGCACCACATGCTGCATTTTTTAGAGAATCATGACGAACAGCGTATTGCCAGCCCTGATTTTGCAGGTAGCGCTGAAAAGGGAAAACCTGCCATGGTTGTATCAGCTACCATTAGCAGTTCCCCAACCTTGATTTACTTTGCACAGGAAGTTGGTGAACCTGGTGCAGAAGATGCCGGATTTGGAAAGCCAACTCGCACTTCAATTTTTGACTATATCGGAGTACCTGCACATCAGCGATGGATGAACGATGGTAATTTTGATAGTGGACAATCGTCAGCCAATGAGAAAACACTGCGCGATTTTTATAAACGCCTGCTGAACTTCACCATTAACAGTTCAGCATTAATGGGCGATTATACTAATTTGCATGACTTCAATAGGCAAGCTACCGAAAATTATAACCATAAGCTGCTGTCGTATGCAAGGTACAGCACTGATGAAAAACTGATAATCATTTCAAATTTTGATGACAAAAACACCTACGAGTTCGATCTTAAAATTCCGAAAGAACTTCTGGAACAATGGAAATTAAAAGATGGCCCCCATAAATTGAGCGATCAGTTGTTTGGTAAGTATACTGCTGATCTGACTATTACAGATTCTGTAGGAACAATTGCTGTTAAATTGAATCCATTAGAGTCATTTATTTTAAAAGTTGAATAATCTTAAACCCTATTTCGTGAAATATTTAATCGTAGCTACACTAATTCTTTCTTTAGTATCTTGTAAATCTGAAAAAAAAGAGCAAGATAGCAGCATGACAACTATAAAGGCAGATACTCCTTTTGTTTGGGAAGGTGCGAACCTTTATTTTTTATTGACAGACCGTTTTAATAATGGAGACACTTCTAATGATGTAAATTTTGATCGCACTGAAAGAACTGGCAAATTGCGCGGTTTTGAAGGCGGAGATATCAAGGGAATTACACAAAAGATACAAGAAGGTTATTTCACAAAGCTTGGTATTAATGCAATTTGGATGACCCCAATTGTAGAGCAGATTCATGGTGGTACCGATGAGGGTACAGGAATTACTTATGGTTTTCATGGGTACTGGGCTAAAGACTGGACAGCCATTGATCCGAATTACGGGACAAAAGAAGACCTTCATGAATTGGTGCAAGTTGCGCATGAAAAAGGTATTCGTATCCTTTTAGATGCGGTGGTCAATCATACAGGTCCGGTAACCAAAAAAGATCCCGTCTGGCCTGACAGCTGGGTTCGAACGGGTCCACAATGTAAATACGATAATTACGAAAATACCATTACCTGTACTTTGGTAAAAAATCTCCCTGATATAAAAACCGAGAGTGACGAAAATGTTGAATTACCTCCTCAATTGGTTGAAAAATGGAAAGCTGAGGGGCGCTATGAGCAAGAAATAAAAGAACTTGACGCTTTTTTTGAGCGCACCGGATACCCCCGGGCTCCACGATTCTACATTATGAAATGGCTCACAGATTATATTACTGAATTTGGTATTGACGGCTATCGTGTAGATACCGTTAAACATACAGAAGAGAGTGTATGGCAAGAATTTAAAGTTGAATGCGATTACGCTTTCGCGGAATGGAAAAAATCAAATCCTGACAAGGTGCTTGATGACAATGCCTTTTATCTTGTAGGTGAAGTCTATGGTTATGGCATTAGCGGGGAGCAATATTATGACTTCGGTGATAAAAAAGTGAATTACTTCGACAAAGCTTTTACCAGTTTGATCAATTTTGAATTTAAATGGAATGCCAAGCAAATGCCCATCGGTGATTTCTTTAAAAAATACGATAGCATTTTACAGAATGGCATGAAAGACTACGGAGTTTTAAACTATTTAAGTTCACATGACGATGGCCAGCCGTTCGATGCAAGCCGTGAACAGCCGTTTGAAACAGCGAATTTCTTATTGTTAGCCCCCGGAACTTCCCAAGTGTATTATGGTGATGAATCTGCACGCTCTTTGGTCATTGATGGAACAGTGGGCGATGCTACGCTGCGTTCCTTTATGAATTGGGAAGCCATTGCTTCAGACGAAAAAACTAAGGAAGTATTGGCGCACTGGCAAAAACTAGGTCAATTTCGAAGAGACCATCCCGCGCTTGGGGCAGGAAAACATAAGGAGCTTGAAAGCGGAAATGGATTTGTCTTCTCAAGAACATATACCAAAGGTGATTATGAAGACATAGTTGTAGTAGGCACCCAGCTTCCTGAAGGTCAAAAAGAACTTGACGTTTCTCAAGTTTTTGAAGATGGGATTACCCTTAAGGATGCCTATTCCGGCCAGGAAATAGTCGTTGAAAAAGGAAAGGTAGCGATGAATTCTGATAGTACTGTTGTTTTATTAGAAAAAAAATAAGTCAAAATCAGCTAACCAGGCTACAGGTAACTTGCCTTATGAATTCCTTGTCGGTGAAATACCGCCAGGGAATTCTTTTTTAAGTAAATTGAACTCAAAATAAAAATATGCCAAAATATACCGTTAGTAATCTCAATAAATTTCTCCTGTTAAAATTACCATCCGCTTATTTTTCTGGGGTACGTGTCAAATCAATTTCAGAACATGAAGCTGTGGCCACTGTTAAGCATCGCTGGATCAATCAGAATCCGTTTCGATCCTTGTACTGGGCGACACAAGGTATGGCATCTGAATTAGCTACCGGTGTACTGGTCATGAAAAAAATACGTGAAAGCGGGCAAAAAATATCGATGCTGGTACGCGCTCAAAAAGGCGAATTTACCAAAAAAGCGACTGGCAGAATTCATTTTAGCTGTAATGAAGGACCTTTGATTGACGAGGCTATACAAAAGTCTGTTGCCACGGGGGAAGGTCAAACTGTAACCTTAACTTCAGAAGGAATTGATGAAAAAGGTGACTCGGTATCAAAATTTGAATATACCTGGGGGATTAAAGTGAAAAGCTGAGTGCCCGAAATAATTGCTAACGCTAAGGTGTTTGACGCGCTGCTTCAAAGTTTAAATTCTGATCACAAGTGTGAAAAAAAAAGCTTACTTACCTGATGTTTATTTCACGAATCGAACGAATACCTGTCGATTTGCAGTAGGTGTATCAGGTGCAAATCCGCTCTATGTTATTGGCTTGAATCCTAGTACGGCTGATGATCAAAAATCGGATCGAACCATTAGCAAGATTATAAATTTTGCTGCGATAAACGGTTTTGACGGATTTGTGATGTTCAATCTTTATCCGCAAAGAACTCCTTACCCTAAGCGGTTACCGCGAAATGCAACGATGCAATTGGTACATCAAAACTGTCGATATTTAAAAAAAGTACTTACTAAAACCGAAAAAATTTTTCTGCTGGCAGCCTGGGGATCATCTATCGAGCTGCGACCCTATTTACCAGGCTGTCTTAAATTATTGACCAAAGAAATCAAGAGCCAAAATACTACATGGTTAAAAATTGGATCTTTGACAAAAAATGGGCATCCGCGACATCCTTCTCGGGCTTCGTATAAAGAGAAATTACAGCATTTCGATATAGATGCGTATCTTGCAAATAAAAAAATACCCTAAAACAATTACGATGAAGACGATGACCTGCAAGCAATTAGGTGGTGTCTGTGATGAAGAATTTCATGCAAACACCTTTGAAGAAATGGCCGAATTAAGCAAAAAACATGGTATGGAAATGTTTAAAAAAGGCGATAGCGCACATATCGATGCCATGAATGATATGCAGCAACTTATGAACTATCCAGATCGTATGCAAGCATGGATGTTACAGAAGCGTAAGG
>JAAUYH010006662.1_pt1 | contig 14899 bp, 13 predicted proteins | sample 7278061 | NCBI WGS metagenome assembly JAAUYH01 (sample SAMN14350203, study PRJNA611818) | marine sediment metagenome | isolation source: surface marine sediment (0.6m) | place: French Polynesia: Moorea | collected 2018-08
AATATGATTGACTTTTTGGTAATAAAAATGCCTTCCACTTTGGGAAGACATTTTCAAACAACACTTAGATAAAAACAAAAACTAATTTCTGACACAATTTACAACTAATTAGTGTCAGTTTTTTATTGTGCAGGAACTTCTGAAGCAGATTCGGCATCAGGTTCGATGAGAACTGCATCTTCTTTCATTACTTCTGTAGCTTCTTCACCGACTACTTCTTCAGTTTCTTCAATTACTGCGCCAGTTTCTGAAGCAGATTCGGCGTCAGGTTCGATCATAACCGCATCTTCTTCCATTACTTCTGCAGCTTCTTCACTAACTACTTCTTCAGTTTCTTCAATTACTGCACTAGTTGCCGGATCGATTTTTTCGCCAGTTGTCGGATCAATGATGTAGTTCTGTTCAGAAGTTTCTAGAGAATCTCCTTCAGGAGTTTGAGCATTTACTGGAGCAAAAGCACCCACAAGAGTAATCAGACCAAGAGTTACGATTAAAGATAAATTTTTCATGATTGTTGATTGTTAATGATTTTTTTAGTGTTATTTACTGTCATTACAATAGAAATAAAAAGTAAAAAATCTGATAGTCTAGATTATTTTTTGATCTCGCAATTCTAATTAGATAGAAATCAACTTAATTCAATAACTTAATTCAATAATATGGGTTAAACCTTTAAAGATATTTATCCTATTTTTTTACATTTATCATATAAGTAGATTAGTAATCAGTTGATATGGATTAATCCTAAAAGATATATCTGAAGGGCGCGATCTCGAAGAAATTCGCTACGCGGGGTGCGCAGGGCCTCGTTTTGCGAGATCGCCATTTTAAGATATGCTCATACTAAAGCAAACCTCAGATTATCAAGAAGCTAGCCACCTTTGGCAAAGGTAAACATAATCAAAACAGAAAGCAACATTCCAGGACTGAGTAAAATAGCCAAAGTAAATAATTCGTGAGAAGTCATAAGATTTTATACGATAGGAAGGATCTTAATCCTTTTAACTTAGCTTTTAAGACTAAGACCCAAAGGAAAAATACATAATTTATTTATCTTGTGTGAGTGCGAAGCTCACCTTTTCACTGTTATGTGTTTAGGATTTTCGGCTCCGTCAGAAAGACCCCGCCGTAAAAGCGGTGCACCAAACTATGCGGTGCTTGTACCCATCGCATTTGGGTATAAACGACCCCGCTGCGGTTTCCTCCGTTTACCCAGCTCCGTGTTCTGGGCAAGGGAATGCTGACCAAGAGACGCCCTAAAGGATATGCGGAGCGGTATGCTTTAGCGCTAGCTTCGCGTCGCGCACCAAGAGAAGGGAACGCTCATCAAGAGACGACTGAATCAGCCCCTCGGCTTCCTCTGACTTCGTGAAGCATCCGATGCAAGGAAAGTAGTGGCAGAATGGGGGAATATTACAATAAATAACCTCTTAAGTGCTACAAATAAATTAAGATACCTCCTTCCCGGCAGAGGAGGACAAGTATTTGTTATTCCTTCTTAACGTTTCCTGCTTTTACCCAACCTTCCCGCTGACTTTCAGGAATGCGGATTCTTTGCCATTTTTTATCGGAACTATACTCAAGAATAATAATCTTGGCATTAAAACCAATTCCCCCAATACGCTCTGCATTTAATGATGGTTCAGCTCGTAAACTTAAGCCTTGAGGCCAAGTAACTCGGGCAAAATAAGCATTGGGTGGTAGTTCTGGTTCTGGTTCTGGAATCGGCTCAGGTTCTGGTTCTGGCTCTGGAATCGGCTCAGGTTCTGGAGTAGCTTTGGGTATTAGTTTTGGTTCTGTAGTTGATTCTGGTGTAATTGAAGAATTTTCTTTTGGTACAGTATCCTTTTGATTTGAGGAGAATGACTTTGTTTCCTCTTCATATACAGGCTTTTTTGGTACATGAGAGGACATTTTTGTAAAGTAATAATAGGCTATGCCAGCACCAACAGCAGCGATCAGGGCTACTCCTAATATAAAACCTAGAATAAATTGAACAATACTGGAGATTGTACTAACCCAAGTTCGTTTTGTCATCGTCGGCAAGTTTTTAGGTGTTAAGCAGTAAGCAATTAGCAATGATCAATTAATAGATCACTAAATTAATCTCAAATCATACAATTTGATTTTTCCGATCATAGCTTTGACGCAAAATTTGTGGCGGTTTTCAACTTGATTTATTAATTTTCATCCAGGAAACAGGAAGCAGAGGACAGGGGATAATTACTCAACTGAAGTTTTGAACATCTCTTCGTCATTATTTCTAAGGTCTAAGCTGGTTGAATAAAAGTCTAGATCCTTTACCAACATTTACTTTTAACCTTTACTCTTTCCCTTTTGACCTCAACAATTACAACAACTATAGTTTTCAACCTCAATGCGGTTTAATCCCCCGATTCTTACTTTTAGCTACTAGTCCGAAAAGCCTCATCTGTTTTAGCTGCCATCACAAAGTCGTTACGATGTAATCCATTAATCGCATGAGTCCACCAGATTACCGTAACCTTACCCCATTCTGTTACTAAGACAGGATGATGTCCTGCTGTTTCCGCTTCTTCTCCAACACGGTTGGTAAAAGTCAAAGCTGACTGAAAATCAGAAAATTGATAACTTCGTTGAAGATGCTTTTCCCCATTCTCTTCTACAATATCCCAATCAGGAATTTGGGGCATCAATTCAGACATTTCGACATCGCTGATAGGGGGAAGATAGCCCTGACAAGGGACACAAGTTTCTGTGAGTAATGTTTCCATGGTTCTTTAGTTAATTTATTAAATTTTTTGACCATTAAACAGGGTTACTATGATCGGCAATTTTAGCTGATTCTTGAGAAATATCTGATGATACTTGCGGATGAACTAGTAATACAGAACAAGAGACGTGATGCAAGACATAATTACTAACGCTTCCTAAGACTAATTCATTCAATCCTCTTCTTCCGTGGCTGCCAATTACAATTAAGTCAGCTTCCCAATCTTTGGCAAATTCAACAATCTCCTGGTCTGGCTGACCAATTTTTTGGGTTAATTCAGCACCCACCCCTGCTTTTTTTGCTTGTTCGCAGAAATCCTGTAATAAACTCAAGCTAGCTGCTTCTAGATTAGACCAGGTTTCTTTGACTACTTCATCCATTCCTCCAGGATAAAAGCCACCAGAAAAAGCGATTAAGCTTGCGTCTTGATATTCTTGGGTTACTGGTAATATGACATTGATAAGATGGAGATCGGACCCCAGCTCCTGAGCTAAAAATAAAGCTTTATCAAAAGCTTGCTGGCTAATGGGAGAGCTATCAACAGCAACCAAAATTTTTTGATACATTTGTTTCTACTAAAGCAAAAGATTAATATTTATTATCTGAGGTTAAAAACTATTAATTTTTGAGCGGGTAACGGTGATTTCTGGCGCTCATCTGCTCAGATTTTAATCCCAGATATCTAAATGATTACTATTACTACATCTTTTATATTAAGCAATAGTGTAATGTTTGAGCATTGTTTGTAATCTTTTTTGATAAAAAACTTTGTTTCACAAACTCAGAGGAAGCCCCGTCGTTTTACGGCGGGGTCTCTCTGACTCATGAAATTAATGCGATCGCTGAGTTGAGAAATATTTTCTCTGATTTGGCGGTCTTTCTCAATTTGTTTAGCAATTTTGTCACAACTATACATGACAGTGGTATGGTCTTTACCGCCGAATTCTTCACCAATACGAGGCAAGCTAAGATCGGTATGTTGACGCATCAAATACATGCCAATTTGTCTGGCGGAGCTGATTTCACGACGACGAGAACTACTTTTAAGATCTTCAATCGAAACTTTTAACTCTTGTGAGATCACTTGGAGAATGATTTCGGGGGAAGTCGCTACTGTTTCTACGGGGGGATTTAGCACAGGCGCAATATGCTCTACTGTCATCGGCAACCCCGAAATCGACATATAGGCGATCGCTCTTATTAAAGCCCCTTCTAATTCCCGAATATTGGAAGTACAACGGGTAGCAATATATTCAATGGTTTCTTTGGGTAAACGAATATTTTCGTATTCCGCTTTTTTTTGTAAAATTGCCATGCGAGTTTCTAAATCTGGTGCTTGAACATCAGCAATTAAACCCATAGAAAACCGGGAAATGAGCCTTTCCTGGAGCTTAGAAATTTGATTCGGTGGGCGATCGCTTGCTAAAACAACCTGTTTCCCTGCTTCGTAAAGAGTATTAAAGGTATGGAAAAATTCTTCTTGGGTATATTCCTTATCCTCAATAAATTGAATATCATCAATTAGTAAAATATCGGCGTTACGATAATGTTCGCGAAAACTCTGCATATTATCGTTACGAATGGCAGCAATCAAATCATTAGTAAACTGTTCAGTTGAGACATAAAACACCCGTGCTTGTTGACTAATTTCTAGATGATAATGCCCAATAGCTTGCATCAAATGGGTTTTTCCTAAGCCAACTCCCCCAGAAAGAAATAAAGGATTAAAATCTCGCCCTGGTGATTCTGCAACTGCCAAAGCAGCAGCATGAGCCATCCGATTAGTAGGTCCGACGACAAAGCGATAAAAGGTATATTTAGGATTTAATTCCGTAGGCTTTAGGAGGGCAGACGCAATATTTGGTTCTCGAATATTGTGATTAACTGGATTATCAACATCTATCCAAGCAGTATTATCTCCTTGCGCCACAGTAAAACGAATTTCGAGAGTGTGACCCACAATCTCTTTGACCGTATCACTAACAATTTTGAGATAGTGTTTTTGTAGATGATTAAGAATAAAAGGATTAGGAGTACAAATCGTCAAACAATTATCTTGCAAGCGAAGAACTGTCGCTGTTTTAATCCAAGTTTCAAAAGTTGGGCGACTTAACTGCTTTTCTAATCGTTCTAAAACTTGATTCCAAATTTGTTGCGAGGATAAACTGTCAGACATTGAATTTTGACCAGACCCCTCCAGGGTGGCGTTAGGTTGATTTTAGAAAAGATCCTAGTTTATTTAATCAATAACTGCATTTCCACCTAAAACCTAACTCTACAACCTTTAATTATCCCCTAAAACCCAATATCTTCAGAGTGTAACGACGATTATCAATCACTGCAAAAAAATTTGAACAGAAAGCTTGACAAAATAGGGGTAAAAATTGCTATTATGTTCGAGGTTAAGTCGGTGGGGCGTCGCCAAGCGGTAAGGCACCGGGTTTTGGTCTCGGCATTCCTAGGTTCGAATCCTAGCGCCCCAGTTATCTAAGCAAGTAAAAACCAAGAGTAAGGAAAGAAAAATACCTCCTGTATCCTAACTGTTCCCTGATACTCATTGAATTTGCTCTAGATAGCTCAACAAGTCAGCCATTTCTTGACTATTGGGTTTGAATTTGGGCATTGGTGGAGTATCACCACTAACTACTTGATTAATCAGATCTATTTTTGATTTTCTTTTAGCAATATTTCTTAAACTAGGGCCAACATTCCCATCGGCTGTTATTCCGTGACATGCTGCACAATTGATGCGAAAAATATCACGACCGTTACTCACATCGCCTTCTAGGGCTAAAACTTCTTGGCTGTAAGGATCTTCGTTATGGTACCAATAGATTCCCAGGAAGAAAATTGCAGAAATTAGCATTAAGGCAGCAAATATTTTTAATAGTTGCTGCGACCAGTTATGTGGCTGTACTATCTGGTTATTCACTGGAATTTTATAAAAAGTTTACTTAAATTTATTTTCGTTCACTAAGATAGCTTAAGATTTCTAGACCAACTAATCAAGTCCGTATATAGAGAATCTGGTCTCTATTTAGTTAAAATAATTTTAGATTCATTCAAAGTAACTTGCTAGATCTTCTGTAAAGATTTATAAAATCATTGTGTAATGGCGATTTTAACCACCAAAGAAAAGTTAGAGCAACTTAAAGATTTATTTAACAAAATGGAGCGAGCCTTGATCGCTTATTCTGGAGGTGTTGATAGTAGTTTAGTCGCTAAAATAGCTTATGATGTATTAGGCGATCGCGCTTTGGCGGTGACGGCGGTTTCCCCTTCCCTGTTACCAGAAGAGTTGGCAGAGTCACAACTACAAGCAGAGCATATTGGGATTAAGCAAGAGTTGGTCTCAACTCAGGAAATGGATAATCCTGACTATACTTCTAACCCCATTAATCGTTGCTATTTCTGTAAAAGTGAACTCCACGATACCTTAAAACCTTTGGCCCAAAAGAGGGGCTATAACTACGTGGTAGACGGCATAAATTCTGATGACTTGCAAGACTATCGCCCGGGAATTCAAGCAGCTAAAGAAAGAGGGACAAGATCTCCTTTAGCAGAAATCGGTGTGAGCAAAGCAGAAGTCCGAGAGATTTCCCGTTACTTGGGACTTAGTTGGTGGAATAAGCCCGCTCAACCCTGTTTGAGCTCGCGTTTCCCCTATGGAGAAGAGATCACAGTTGCCAAACTCCAAAGGGTAGGCAGAGCAGAAATCTATTTACGGCAACTAGGATACCAGAATCTGAGGGTGCGATCGCAAGGAGATACAGCTAAGATTGAGTTACCAGCTGCAGATATTCAGAAATTTGTGCTTAATACGGATTTATCGCAAGTAGTTGCTGCTTTTCAAGGATTCGGGTTTCATTTTGTGACCTTGGATCTCGAAGGCTATCGCAGTGGGAAATTGAATCAACTGATTACAGCTAAATAAGTAACTTTGCCCAATAATTGATGAAGATTGGGACAAATGCTTAAATCTGACTGCAATGTACGAACTGAAGTTAAAGTGTTATCATTCTCTTTGAGAATGAGAGTCGGTAATTCGAGTTGGTATTCAGTATTGATAGGTTTATTCCATAAAGTATTGATAAGCTTTTTTGTCCGAAATCTTGTATCTCCACAAGCATCTAATTCCAGGAGACACAAATTATGTCAATTTATGTAGGTAATCTCGACTATGACTTAGGGAAAGAAGACCTAGAAGAAGTATTTTCTGAATACGGAAAAGTTACACGAGTTCATCTGCCAACAGATCGCGAATCTGGTCGCAAAAGAGGTTTCGCTTTTGTAGAAATGTCAACAAAAGATGAGGAATCTGCGGCAATTGACGCTTTAGACGGCGCAGAGTGGGTAGGTAGAACTCTCAAAGTGAATCAAGCAAAACCTCGCGAAAATAATCGTTCTGGTGGCGGTGCTCGCAAAAGTTTTCGAGTCTAAAATTGCTTCGCAATTAGCGATAAGCTCTTTACCCCTCTAGTGAGGAAATTAAATCCAACTTAGAGCTTCAAGCTGTTTAAAATATTGTAAGTAGGTTTCATGAAAGTTAGGCTTCTGGAAATCAAATCAATTGAATGAGGACAAGCAGCACCGATAGGTATTAGGAGTTAGGTTTTGGGATCAATTTCCCATTCTACCTAGCATCTAACACTCGATCCTATCGGAGTATAGCGACGAATTCCCCAGAAACTTTTCCAGAGGCATTTTTTGTATTGAAGGAAAGATGTAATTTATGGCCAAAAGAAGAAATATCAAAAAAGAAAAAGCTGCTCGAAATAGAGCTTATGCTAAACAGTTCAAAAAGAAGACGGGACGCAATAAAAACTTTAGAAGTTTCCAGAACACACAAGAAGACAGTGAATCAAAAACTTCGGAAAGTACTGATTCTTAATTTTGTTGCCGATCAACATGTTATTTTTTCTAATTTTATGATTTCATTGTTCTCGACTGATTTGAGAATTCTTGCTGAGGTAAGATTCTTAAAATAGTTAAGGGCAATTTTTTTATAGTCAATTTTTACAACAAGTATCCATGGCATCTTCTTTTCCTCAGAATAATGTTGCGATCAAGGTCAAAGTTTCTCCCACTCCAGATTTATCTGTAGTTGTCCCTGTTTACAATGAAGCAGATAGTATTCCAGCTTTAATACAGGCGATCGCTGATGCCTTGGAACCAACTCAATTAAGTTACGAAATTATCTGCATAGATGATGGCTCGGTAGATGGTTCGACACAGATTTTAACTGAGATCGCTAAACAGCGTAGCGATCTCAAAGCCTTAATTCTGCGACGTAACTATGGTCAAACCCCAGCAATGGCAGCAGGTTTTGAAGCCGCGGCAGGTCAAGTCATTGTCACTCTTGATGGAGATTTGCAAAATGATCCGGCTGATATTCCTTTGTTACTGGCAAAACTCGATGAAGGGTATGATTTGGTAAGTGGTTGGCGGAAAAAAAGACAAGATGCTGCCTTGACTCGGTTATTACCTTCGAAGATTGCTAACTGGCTGATTGGTAACGTTACAGAGGTCAAAATTCATGACTATGGCTGTTCTTTGAAAGCTTATCGTGCAGAATTAGTTGCAGATATGAATCTTTATGGGGAATTACATCGTTTTTTACCAGCTTTAGCTTTTATCGAAGGAGCCAAAATTGCGGAAATTCCGGTACGTCATCATGCTCGTCGTTTCGGGAAGAGCAAATATGGTTTGGGGCGAACTATTCGGGTGCTGATGGATTTGTTTACCATCTTTTTTATGAAAAAATTCCTGACTCGTCCCATGCATGTTTTTGGTTTAGGAGGAATGATTTCTTTTGTTTTAGGAATTGGAATTGGTCTCTATTTAACTCTGATTAAGTTCGTTTTTGATGCTAATATTGGCGATCGCCCTTTGTTGATTCTTGCTGTTTTATTAGTTTTAACTGGCATTCAACTTTTTTGTTTTGGCTTAGTTTCTGAGTTGTTAATGCGAACTTATCATGAATCGCAAAGAAAACCTATTTATCGTATTAGAAATATTGTTAGCAAAGATTAGGGATTAGGAATTAGTTTTTAAACAAGAATTTCCCGATAACCCAGTAGTAATAATTTAGAGTATTATGCCACGAGTGCTTTAAATTACTTGGTATCTCTTGTTTAAAAACATTGCAAATAATACCGAATTAAATTGTGTTCACAACAGATCGTGTTGGTAGGGGCGATTGGCCAATCGCCCTTACAGGATTAAGTGTTGTATTCTTATTTTAAATTGGTATAACTTGATTATTCTTGACATATCTTTTGTCATGATATTCAAGGATATTGATTATTTGATGTTTAAGTTTTTTTTCCCTAATCTTATTTCTATAAAATATGGAGCAAGATTATCTCGAAACAGTTTATGGTATTGGTTATCGCCTGAGAAATAACAATAGTTTAGAATTAATTTTAGTTAAAAAGATTTGCTGTCTTGATTAATGCCATTTTAATTTGGGTTTTTCCAGTAGCTACAATCCGGAGGTTCTTCTGGATCTGATATGGTATTTTTCTTTAACTCTTCAATGAAGTTAGTATTATCAGGTTCTATAGCTACCCAAGCTTCCTTTTCATAACTCCATTCACCTTTATAAATTGCTTTATACCAAAAACAAGCTGATTTAATTTGGGTTGAAGTTAGATTTTTAGCACCTTCAAGATTAGCATCTTCAAGGTTAGCTCCTTTGAGGTTAGCAAAAATGAGGTTAGCTCCTTTGAGGAAAGCTCCTTTGAGGTTAGCAAAAATGAGGTTAGCATCTTTGAGGTAAACACCTTTGAGGAAAGCGTCTTCGAGGTTAGCACTTTTGAGGTTAGCATCTTTGAGGAAAGCGTCTTCGAGGTTAGCACTTTTGAGCTTCGCACTTTTGAGGCTGGCACCTTCAAGGAAAGCCCCTCTAAGGAAAGACCCTTTAAGGTTAGCATCATTAAGGTGAGCAGCTTTGAGGTTAGCACTAAAGAGGTTAGCAAAAACGAGGTGAGCAGCTTTGAGGCTAGCATCTTCGAGGTTAGCACCATCAAGGAGAGCCCCTTCGAGGTTAGCACCATTAAGGTTAGCATTTTTGAGATTAGCATCTTCGAAGTTAGAATGAACGAGGTTAGCACCTTTGAAGTCAGCACCTTCAAGGAAAGCACCTTTGAAATAAGCACCAAAGAGGTTAGAGTCTTCGAGGTTAGAATGAGCCAGAAAAGCCCCCTCGAGATTAGCACCACTAAGGAAAGCACCTTTGAAGTAAGCACCTTCGAGGTTAGAACGAACCAGGTTGGCATTTTCAAGGTTGGCTTGCGATAAGTTGATTGACGATAAGTTTGCAAATTCAAAAATAAATTGGTAAAGTCCAGCATCGCGGAGGAAATAGATAATACTTGCCTGACGCTCTGTATCCTTTTCTAATCTCCTAAGTATTGTTATTGTTCTTATTCGTGCCACATCACGTACATGATTATCCTGATCTAAAGTGTCATTATCAGGAAAAAGCTCTTCTCTGAGTTCCTTATTGAGTAATAAATCGGAAACGCGATCTATATAGTTTTGCATAGCTTCTTCAGCTAAATAATTCATCCCTGTTTCTTTTTCAAGTTCAGCTCGTCTCTCAGATTCTTTGGCTTCAAGTTGCACTCTTATCTCTCGCTCAGTTTCGAGTCGAGCTTGTTCTTTCTTATCTCTTTGTCTCAATTGCTGTCCCAAAAAAAATATTAAAATGGTAATAGTAAGTAACTTAAGCCAATCCCAAAGCGTTTTTCCTGATTGATACTTTGTAGGTTCAACAATCTTTTCAATTGAACCTCCTTTGGTTTTTCTCTCGATACTTTCCTGGCTCACAGTGCCTTTACCAAATCCTGTCAAGTAAGCCCACTTAATAGTTTTCGTTTTATCTATCTCAAAAGCTCCAGCATTTATTAGAGCGGCTAAAGCCATACCTACTAGTGGTAAATACCAATTCTTTATTTGCTTCTTGTAATCACTCATTTTTAGCTGCAGAAAGTTTATCTGCTACGTTATTACTCTTGAGAAACTTCTTCTATTTCAATTCTTTTAAAAACAAGCGATCATCTCTATTAAGAACTATTACTAATAATCTATAACATTCTCAATAAGCAAGTTATGGTCATGAGGTTTCAATCGATACAATCGATATATGAAAAACCTTACAGCGATTTAATTACGATTCTAATAACAGATTTTATCGGTAATTGAACCAGAAGAAAAATTAAGTTTGCTAATTCTTTTGTTAAGTTAAATTAGATAATATTGAAATCAACACAAATGCTGGTAATTCAGTAACTCTTGGGGCTAGTCAAACTAGTTCTAAATTGTTAATTAAAGTAGAGGATACAGGAATCAGCATCGCCGCTGAACATTGGGATAAAATATTTGAGCGATTCTGGCGAGTAGATAAATATCGTTCCTATCAAACAGGTAAATCAGAATTTATATTAGCGATCGCAAGAGCAATTGTGCGACAGCATCACGGTGAGATCACGGTACAAAGTCAGTTAGGAGTTGGCAGTTTTTTTATAGTTAGCTTTTCAGTTTAATCGGCCAAAAAGCACAAGAATAAAATTAATTATTGCATCATTTCTCTAGGGATTAAGAATAAATGCTGAGGAATAAATACGGAGTTTCATCGCACAGAAGAGTTGGCAAATTCAGCTAATTTTAATAATTACCAGATCGAAATTTATCACAAATATACCTATTGATAATAAATCAGTGCCATCATGAATTAAGAATATGGTTATTCTTTATTTTAATTATCCTCAAAAACTCTAAAGCATTTATTGTTAAAAAAATTTAGTCTATATATCCCTGTTTTAAATCATGTTTAACTGGCAAAGCATTGGGCAACAAAGTGATAAGTACAAGTTTCGCTGGACATTAGACAGAAAAATTGGTGGCTTAGCAACTGTTCTTCTAGTTTTATTGGGAGGAGTATCTTCGTACTTTTACTTTGAAATTAATGAAATCAGTCGAGAAATTGAAGAAATTGGTCAGTCCGATATTCCCATTTATGAAACGACAACTCAACTGATTCTCTATCAAAAAGAAAAGCAACTCCTTCTTGAAGAACTTAACTACATCTATAATCATTTTCCTCAAGAGCAGGGACTTTATTTCTCTGAGATTGCCTATGAATTTGATCGACTAGAGCAGAATATTAGCAGGACTTTGTCAGATGGCATACAACAATCTCAATTTGCATTTCAAGAAGAACAGAATAAAGAAGATAGAATTCGCCTAAATCAAGAGCAAGAAAATTATCAACAACTCCAGTCAATTTTCTTCAAGCTAGAGTTAGAAAATCAACAATTTAACTTGATTATTGAAGAATTTTTACGGCAAGCTATTAGTGACCAGACTTCTCCATCAATAAGCTTAATCCAACAAGCTAGACTAGAGATCCAAGATTGTGATCAATTAACCCAGGAAATTATACAGAGACTCAAAGATCATATTAATGGTTCTGTATCAGCTACCACTGAAGAAAAAGCCCTGGCTGTAAAAACCAATGCCATAATTGCTTTTATTGCGCTTTTATTCGGTTCATTAATCTCCATGGTGATCACTCGCCAAATCACTAGTTCTGTAAAAAGAGTATCCGAACAAGCAAAATTCATTGCCAACAATATTGCCGAAGAAAACTTAGAGTCTAAAGCCCTAGTTATTGACACTAATGATGAGATCCAAGATTTATCAGTTGCCTTTAATCGTATGGTCGAAAATTTTCTCTCAACTCAAGCAGAACGCAAACAAATGGCAGAACAACTGTTGCGGGAAAAAGAATTAGCCCAATGGCAGGCCAATCACGATAGTCTAACTGGTTTAGTAAATCGTCGGGAATTTGAGGATAGACTGTCACAAATTTTGGCAAGCGGGGAACAAAAGTACCATGCTTTGCTCTATTTTGATCTTGACCGTTTCAAAATCGTCAACGATACCTGTGGACATAGTGCCGGAGACGAGCTACTGCGACAAGTAAGTAAGGTTTTGGAGGCTCAAATACGTAGCTCGGATACTTTGGCTCGTCTCGGAGGTGATGAGTTTGCCGTAATCCTCTATCAAAGTTCTCAGCAAGATGCTGTAGCCTTAGCCGAAAAAATTCTTAGTAATGTCCAACAGTTTTGTTTTATTTGGAACAAGCGCAGCTTTAGCATTGGCGTAAGTATTGGTGTATTATCTTTTAAGTCTCAAGAAGATACCTTGACATCAGTCCTCAAAGCAGCTGATGCAGCTTGCTACACTGCTAAAAATTTGGGACGCAACCAGATTTATGTGATGGAAAATAAAGAGCAAGAATTAGCCCAGCAATCCCAAGAGATGAATTGGTTAACTGCAATTCAGCAAGCTTTAGAGTTAGATCGCTTTGTTTTGTTTTATCAAAAAATTAAGCCTTTACAGACTGAGTCTTCTGGGTCGGAACACTATGAAGTTCTACTGCGGATGGAAGGAGAAAATGGTCAGATAATTCCACCGATGGCTTTTATTCCGATCGCTGAACGTTATCAGTTAATGAATCAAATAGATCGCTGGGTAATTCGGACTCTGTTTGCTCATCAAGGTCATCATTATCGGAAACGGGGACGGATTGCTCAAGATCACGCTAGTCTCTATGCCATTAACCTCTCTGGTGAGACAATCAATGATCTTACCTTTGTCCAATTTGTTAAGGAAGAACTAGAACGGCATCAGATTCCCCCTCAATTCATTTGTTTTGAGATTACAGAAACAGTGGCAATCGCCAATCTCTCACAAACCAAACTGATGATTACCCAACTACAAGAATTGGGTTGTCGCTTTGCTCTTGATGATTTTGGCAGTGGAATGTCGTCATTTGGCTATCTCAAAAACTTACCTGTTGATTTTCTCAAAATTGATGGCATCTTTATCCGAGAACTTTTAGAAAACCAAGTAAATAGCGCTATTGTTAAGTCATTCCATCAGGTAGCCCAAGTCATGGGAATTGCCACTATTGCTGAGTTTGTCGATAGCGAGTCAAAACTTCTTCAGCTGAAATCTCTTGGGATTGATTATGCTCAGGGTTACCAGATTGCCAAACCTCAGCCTTTTCCGAAACTAAAGTTGTTGACGACCAACAAAGATGCTGCTTAAGAAATCTAATTATGTTGATATTTCTTGCTGAAAATTAAACTAGATGCGGTTTATTGTCCGATCATTGTTGCTCCTTGACCACTGCCTTGAAACATTATCCAAGACATAAACAGGTCGGATATAAAAATTGCTAGAAATGCGGTTACTACTGATGCCGTGGTAGATTGCCCGACGCCCTTTGCTCCACCTCTGGTCGTCAAACCCCAGCTACAGCCGATAATCGCAATCAAAGCACCAAAAACAAAACCTTTAATCGGACCACAAACTAGATCCCAGACCGTCAGAAAATTATTAACTGAATCGAGGAATACGCTATCAGCAATTCCATACGCTTGAGCTACAACCAATCCGCCAGCTAACCCTGTAATGAGAGCGAGAATACTCAAGGCTGGCACCATAATACAACAAGCTATCAGGCGAGGAATGACTAGATATTCAATGGGATCGGTTTTGAGCATATAGAGGGCATCAATTTGCTCTGTTACCCTCATGGTACCAATTTCGGCGGCAAATGCCGAACCCACTCTGCCTGCAACTACTATCGCCATCATTATGGGAGAGAGTTCTCGAGCTAAAGCGATCGCCAAAATGCCTCCTACTGCACTCCCTGCACCCAGTGCTAGGAACTCTCGCGCTACTTGAATCGTAAAAACCATGCCGATGACTGCTGCTGTGATTAGAGCAATTACCAAAGATGCTGGGCCTACCTCCATCATTTGATCCATACTGGTGTTAAAATCAAGCCGACGCGTAAATAGAAAAAAGATGGCTTTGCCACTTAACAGAACAGCAGACCAGGAACGTTGTATCCAAGAAGACAAGCCAGTACTTGATAGAATTCGATTCATTTATGCCTAGTGTATTAACATCATTGTTTTCTCTAATTTGCTAGAGATTCTAAATCTCACAGGTGATTAGGCGAGCCAGAAAAAAGTTAGCCATTTTTGCCCCATAAGGAGATTTCCACCAATTTCCAGGAAGACCACCCTCGGGAGCATTCAGTGAAAAATCATAATCATCATATTC
>JAAUYH010062182.1_pt1 | contig 14899 bp, 9 predicted proteins | sample 7278061 | NCBI WGS metagenome assembly JAAUYH01 (sample SAMN14350203, study PRJNA611818) | marine sediment metagenome | isolation source: surface marine sediment (0.6m) | place: French Polynesia: Moorea | collected 2018-08
CGACTTAGCCCGGCAATAAAAATTGGCTCAAACAATCTTGATGTGTTCTTCTTTCAAATGATATGCCAAATGTAGGATGATGATAGAAATCCTATAAGTTATGAGTAGTTGTTTATATAGTTTTCTTTTTGTGAGACCCTGTACGGTTCGGATAACATATCTGTTTCCATATCAAAGTTTCGTAATCACGTCGACATCTATTATTGCATCCACATAACGGCTGATGTAAACCCGTGCACGCTCTTGCATCACCATATCGGTCATGCCAAATTGCAAACGGCTGTCTTTCAATCCAACGGTCATGCAAAATTGCAGAACGGCTACTTCTCGAATCAACGGCAGTTCCTCGATCCCAACGGTCGTTCGCCGATCCAACGGTTATTCTAAAGTTGTAACTTGCTGATGTGTACGACTATCATGCCATCCCATGGCCGACACTAGCAAGTATATACTGTATATATTTAGAAGTACACTGAAGTAAACTCAACGAACTCAACCTGTCTCAGCGTACCCCTCACAGTAGTACAGTAAAAAAACGAACTGAGACACTTGGAAAACAGTAAATACACTTCTGCACTGTTCAGTTGAAACAACAAACAAAACATACACACAACGAGAACGATACAAGAACACGAATCTCAAAGCGAGGATTGAATTCAGAGCAGCGAGAACTCAGCCGCTGATGTTCCGCATTACAAGGTTCGGACTGTAGAAATTGGATAACGACCACTGAGGGGTATCTTATTTGTACCAGCTGCTCGACTGAAAGAGATGAGGCAGAACATTAATAGCTCGAGTCACCGAAGTTCTCAGTTGATATTCGAAATCCAATAGCGAACAGTCAACGGCACAAATCAAAGCCAAAATGGTTTTACATCTTCATACTGACTGGGAGAAAGCAATGAATAATAGACCAAATCATCGATTGATCTGCTCGATAATGTATTGCGTTTGATGTTCATATCCGTCGTGAGTTTTACTCATGGGACCAGAAGGTAGTTCTCCCGCCCCTCGTTCCTGCATCCCGTACAAGACATATTTGTTCGAAAGCACAGATTGAAGCATGGATTCTGGTGAGTCGAACCATGCAAATGTAACCATTTAAATACTTTTTTGTACCCTTACCGAGCTTTGGTACTTCAGAAAAACTCGTTTCATGCATTCGATCGCCATTAAGCTGAACAAATTGCTCTACATTTGATTCCAAGTCAATGAAACGCATTTAATCTTGAATTATTAGGAAAACGTGTTCGAATTCGTCTCGAATAGCGTCATCCCAGGTTTTGTATACTTCTTTCCGATCCGAAAAAATGCGGCACTAGCAAAAAAACTTTCTACAGCTTCCTTCCTGACAAGTTGACAAAATTTAGAAACGGCGGAAACTAATAATCATCTTCTCCTTCACTGGTCATGTTTCTTTAAAGTAGAGACTACTTGACAGGCCCAAAATTACAGCGAGAGTATTCAAGAACACATCCATCCATCTTCTTGCAGATTAAACTAGCAATCAAGCTGGTCAGTTCAGCTGTCGAATAAGAAGCCTTGTGTTTTATAACCATACGTAAGTTTTCTTCAGATGTGGAAGTCATGAAGCCGATGATCACCTGAATTAGTACCGTGGATCAACAATCAAATGTAGCTGTTTTGTTCTTGGAAGCTTCGATGAATTCTTGCATTGGTAAACTGTTTCGTAGACCTTGCATCATAAATGCGAATTCACATTCTTGTTTGTTTCAATAAGCAATGACGAATCAGCACACTTGATAATACAGTGGATGCAACTGCTTTTACAACCGACTTTCAAATGTTCGTCGGTGAAAGAATTTGAGGAGCGCTTAATCAAATGACTGATGTGTCGAACTGTCGATGACAGATTCAATATTCATCGACAGTTATGGCCTCATCCGAAAATTTTTCTCCCTTGCTTGAATGATAGGTTGACTCACGTTATATGCCTCCGATCAACCGTTACGAAAATGGGAGTATATATTTGATGCTTCACAGCATGAAAGAAATGTCGCTCTATTGTTAAGGTGATTTTTCAGTTACTACAACAATGGGAATCGACATTTCATAAAGAAAACGCCATAAACAATTTATATCTTCGTGATTTGACCGTACGAAAATAATTCTATGGCCTACAAGTTTCAATAGCTTCTCAAGCGGTCCAGTATTTTAGCGTAAAAGTATATAAGAAGATAATGGTAGGTGAGACAAAGAACAGATAAGCTCATCCCGAGTGAACATTCAACCTTTTGCTTGTAAAATCTTATTTTTCGCTTTGTGCCAAAAGCTAATCCTATATCTATCCACGGACTCGCCAATTTTCCCAACACAAACATGGGATACGAACCTTTCTCTTTCTTTCGAGTTTTCAATGAAGTAGACTTACTCCATCGATCGGAGTGAATCAAGGCTAGAGAAGCGCATTTGGGAAGTCATGTTGGCTCCGCCGACAGGATAGGAAGATTGATAGCTGCCGACAACTAGGTTAATGCAAACACCACTTAGTTGATATTAGAAAAAATAGTGAAAACGAATAAATTTTGGAAGACATACGCAGAGATCGGTAACGTACCCAGCCAAAGTAATTTATCCAATTGAATCCACTTCGACAAAGCATTATTGATGTCGATAAAAGTGGAAACTCATGGACAGCACAACTATTTACTGTTCTCTATCACTGACAGACTTACTAAAAATTGTGGGTGTACATTCCTGAAGTTCGTCTCTGTCCTTAGAATTGCAAATCTCATGAGCTATAGTCTTACGGCTATACGCCTTCCCTATTGATTCGAATGTCGACAGACACGGAACGATCGTTACTCTGGACTAAATCGCTTGCCCTTCCTGCAGAAGTCAAGCATTCTACATCCTATCGATCACGCCCAACGCATGCTGCAATGGTTTAAATACGAGTCTGCATATAAGTAAACACATAACATTACGAACAAAAAGAAAATAGTCTCCAACTTGTTGAACCACAGCACATTTTCTTTCATTATTTGACAGAATTTAACTGGATCTATTCTGATTCAAGCATATCAGAACCGAGTCAAATTGATGGTGGCTGGAACGCAAAATTCGAAACTTATCATAATGCAAAGGCTTACCCTGAAGTTGAAAACAACTTATTGCAAAAGATCTTGCTTCCAATATAATAGGAATGTTACCTCCGTCCATGGTTTGCGAACAAGTCATTTCTCAAGATTATTGAAGAAGAACAATTCTACGATTCAATTACTTGACAATAGATACGCCGGAAACAAAAAATACTTAAGCTCCGCACAAGAGAAAAAAATGAATAACTCAAAATACAAATCGTTCAGAAAACTTTTCGAAATGAGTCGTATTCTGCAATATCTTCACTTTAATAGATTTCGTGGAGTATTGAAGTTATAGAATTCTAGGTCTGGTCTTATGGTGAACTGTGAACTGACAGTATGCGAGCGGCATATGTTACATGTCCGACCACTCTTGATCCACGAAAAGTGTTGAAAATTGAAAGTAAAACACCTTTACTTGGCCGGGAATGACCGGTTAGTATTCAATAGAAAAATCATGGTTGATGGTAGTAGCGAATCAAAACCTTTTGCGGAGATAAAGGAGCATATAATGCCGGATTGGCGTTCTTGGTGCAACATTCAAGTCAATCAATTTATATTTTAGTCTATTTATTAATGACTCGATCACTATGGAACATTCTTAGGAACCAAATACTTCAATCTATGGGGGAAGAAAGGAGTAAATAATTTTGCTTGCTTTTACGCAAGCATAAGTAATTTAAGTTGGCGGCTTATAAGGAAGAATAAATATAAACTATTTGCAATAAAGGAAAGTTGGGAAAAGTCAGGAATGCCAGATGATCAATACAGTACGGTACTGGTTTTGCTCCATAATTTGATACAATCAGATATTCAAATGAAATTTCCAACTTTCTTGAGTTCTTCGATTTCGTTAATCAAGTGCATTTCAGAAGCACTCTTGTATTGTTGTTTCTCACAACACTAAAACATTCAGAAAATTCAGCAACATGAAGAAAACATGGCCAACTCCAAACTCCAAACAGGTGAATTATGTGGAACATTGTTCTTAGAACTGAAAACAATCATTGAGCGAGCGTGTTATGTACCGTGAAACAAGCGCAGGTGAAAAACGTTTTTAATCACCAAGTTAAGAACTTTATACTTCCTTTACAGTACTACGCTGGATATGTTGTATAGCTTTCGATCCGCTGTTCTGTTGGCTTTTTTCGAAGTCCGTATGACCCTTAATCCCAGAAATTCTGGTTTAAGAAGTTTCCTTGAGATTCACTGTGACGACGACAGACCATACCGGCGGGCAAATTCCCAATGCTCTTGGTTTTCGGATCTTTAAACAAAATGTACAGACTTTTCGATGCAATATAGTAAATAAATAAGCTTTCTTTGCCTCTACTTCTTCTTTGCTTTAAAAGAATAATTCAATTGAATCTTTGGATTATACAGCAATTGATCTCAATCTTCTGTAGGAAATGTGGAATCAAATGTCTGTAGCCCACGTACTACTCATATACTCATCGCCAAATCAACTGTGCGGTGCGGTATTTTTCACGATATGATATGAAACCCATGAACCTTTGGCGTTTTTGCTGCTCATCAACTAAGAATCCCGCAGATTATGCCGTACTGCACTATGGGATGGCTCTGCATGAAAATATTGAACCCATCCGTTCCGTCCTTTCATGACTGTGCACTGGATCAAATACTTAAGGTTGATAGCAAAAAGCACATCAACTCGAGGAATTCATGTTTATCGATACCACTACATTCTATTCGATTCACGAACTATTTGTACAAATGGTTTTGAAGTTGTTCTACAAGCAGGTACAGGTACATCGAAAATTATCTTCCGTCACGTTTTCAATGCATGGTGATACGCCTTCGCATCTACATGTGATAGATATAGCGTGAATAAAGTCGTGATTGTCTTTCACATTCGATTGCTACTCAGGTATACGGTTCTAGAAGTATGTTCGCCAGTAATTTATTTGCCTGGCAAACAATGAACGCCTGCATACCGACAGCGCTTCAGGCCAACTGTTATTATAGCCGACGTAGGATGATTATGTATTAGATCCACTTCAACAGCCTGATGGGCATGTGTACTTCCTACAGTCTACTGTCTTCCCCCTCCTTTCTCTGGCTGAAGAAATGTCAAGAGAAATTTTATCATTTACTAACGAGCTCTGCACGAGGCAGATGCGAGGGGCTGGCGTTCGAGCGCATCCTCTAGAACAGCAGCCCCACCAGTTCGATATAATTCCATTCAATTATACCTGATTCGATTCGTTTTTCGAATCTAATCGAAGCGAATCGATCTTGGGAGCAACGCAATATTCGGAACATGCCATGATGTATTGTTTTCAGGTCGGCTAACGTTTATTCTCCAGAATATACTGCTGTCTCGAATATTCCGAAGATAATCAATGTCCCCTCGATGTTTTGCACAAGAATAAAATGTTTCGGCAAATCTAACTCATGTAAGTAAATAAAGATAAACTGCCTGCTATGAAGAAGAAGCAAATAAATTGAAAATTTTCAATATCTGTGTTCTACATGTTTTAAATCTCAGTTTGAGGAAAATAGGTAATTGAAGGGTTAGTGCTATGAGACTGCTGGAAAGTGGTCACGAACTCGGTTCCTTGAAGCAAACTCCAGACCACTTTCTGCACTGCTTCACTAGGAGATTATCGACTAATGAGCCTAGCACTGGCATTTGTCTTCATTTCTTTAACCTTTCCTACCACTCTCTCGTGGTACGTGACCATAATTTCGCCGCTAGACCCTGTTGAGAATAAATATTGTGTAATGCTACGAGTACAATGTAAATGATTTTAAATTAGACCAAGGCTGCTTATCTGATGGTTCTATATTTCGCGTCCATAAACTCACCGCGCCAGATTACCTCACATCTCACCCCCAGCGGATGGGCTGCGTCCACTGAATTCATGTGTCGCGTCCGCCAAATCTACGGCATCTGATACCTGCGCTTTGAACTTACAGTTGATTTGCGGCTCTTTGCGCCCACACCCTCATTTATTTTGCAAAGAGTCGTTTGAGAGCCGTGATAAAGCCAAGGACATGGTTGATTGATGGTGTTAACTGTGTTTCGAAAGACACCTAACCTGCACGATGACGTGGACTATTTATCCATTTCGCGATGGAGTGCACAGGAGAATGTAAGGTTGAATTATACGCGTTCTGAAAGAATAATACATTTTGTTGCGTAATTCAACGGCAAAACGTAGCGTTTGACTGTCAAACCTATTGCGCCTCGGAATAGGAGTAGAGCGCTTACACAGATGAAAGCACTACAACTAGTTCCATCATTTTGCGGCACTTACCTGTGTTACCGCTGTATTCAAGATGAGTAAGTCTCCAATAGATCAGAGATAAAGTAGGAGTTTGGTATAACGGTTTTGAAGAGGATATATCATTGCTGTATTTAACTGGAAATAGAGCATTCATTGACTTTTGAATCTTACTATACACAGCTTCACCTAATTTGGCAAATCAATGTACCATGTGAGGAATGGGGTCTCATGCATGCGATTTAGGGCCAAGACTAGAGAATCCACAATAAATTCCTGTGTCTTATTTAAGTGCCATGGATAAATCCAACAATTGCATGGTCTGAAACATATACACCGTTGTATAGTCTATGTATGTCTGCTTGGAAAATTTTTACAATTTGGATCTCTATTAAACTTTTTGTTCGTGGCGGTGACAAATTTGGAGAATGAGAAACAAGGTATAACATATTCGTACCTCATCCCGGATTAGATGAATGCGCAAGATAAGTGAATAAACTTGGTTCGATTTTGGGGAATTTGTGAGGACGTGAGCGAGAAATTAAAATACTCTGCACTTGATTGTAGAGAACAAGAATTGAGGAACGATACTATTATCCTGTTACGACCGAAAACTGCGCTTGAATTCCGGGATTTTCATGGTTGTAGAGTTGTCAGATCTGGCGTCACAGATCAATTGAAAAAGCATTTATCAATCTGCGTGCATTCAAATAATGGTATCGCTATTATTCCATAAATCTATGAATAAATTTTCATTGATTTTCGATCTTGGCCTGGTATTCAGTGAAGAAGCTACGAAAGTTTGTTGTTTAGTATTGTTTGTGTCATAAGAAAGAGCTTGAATACCGTGGATTCGAAGGAAATGATGTAAAACATTTCTGAGTTCGTCTATACAATGTATACAAGCTGTTAGAGTTGCCGAGCACAGCTCTTTGCCGTCTTTCCTGATTTCGTAAGTTGCACTAAGGATGCTAAGGATTGGGGATATTGCAAGACTTTCTCCTCAGTTTGAGTCAACAAAAGACGTGTTATTAATGAGACAGGGTATAGATAAGGAAGAATAGCCTACAAAATCCATTTAAAGATGAACCGTTCGCTTGTGTTTGAAGTGCAGATACTAGCTGAATTCAATTTATGCTCGCTTCAGTGTAGTGGACTTCGTGAAAAGAGGTATTCGAAAATTCTTCTTGGAAATCCGACTAACCAGGGCTTCAGAATGAGGAGTTTCCTGTTATATTAGCTGCGAGTAAAACAATTTCGGGAGCGTCGGAGGTCGGACGCATGAAAGACTGGCGAAAAACGTACTGTATTGCTTCTATACAGTAGATCCGAAGCAATGATAGCTTCCAACGTGAATGCATCAAAAAGGACGCTGTTACCTAGTAAATCTGTTCTTGGCTCAAACCGAAAAGCCTTAAAGGCTCATTAGAATAACACGAAGACTGGACCATGTAATTTCTTGCGCTTAGTTTTGCTATACCGTGCTTTTGCAAGCATGTGAACATCATAAAATCCACCAGTAGAATCTTCAACCCCGTTTCGAACTTCTAGGACACCTATTTAGAAATTCAAAAATTTTATCTTACCAGTGGGCAGTATACACAGAGTGCACGTAAATGCAAGGAATAATGGTATGATTAGTGCCGATTTTAGTGATAGACGTGAAAGTATAACGACAGAAATGCACTTTCCTGTCATCGCTTTCAAATCGAAAAAATTTTGATCAATGGTGTACCGAGGTTTGATAACTTCTTCTCTGAGAGCTAGGTGCAGAAGTGTGGTAAATTCTTTCGGAGATGAGTCCTTCATCTGTAGATTGAAGGGTTCACCTATTTCGGTACCGGTGTAGTCGGGTCCGACAGTCCTATTTTTTAAAGCAGCTGCTTGCACTCCCATTGACAAATCTCTGTGCCATGAACAATTTTAAACACTTTAAAGCAAAATAGACTGCGAAATCTGGCAAATTGTTAATAGGAAATAAAAGATTAGCATTAACACTTTCACCCAATTAAAGAGCTTATAAGGTCGATGCGTCCGGGTATCCAATCAATCATGATAGGATGATATTTGTAGGTTTTAAACTAGTTTAATGAATTTGAAGCACATTACAGCTACAAATAAGTTGGAAATAATTCGATAACTTCGCCATATAGTTCTTAACGTCTACAGATCCTACAGTACGGTGGAAAACGAATTCTAAACAGATGTATCTTAGAAAAAGCGGTGTTTTCATAATGGAGTATATAGTGTACATGAACGTCAAATATACTCATTGAAAGTTGAATAAAGTCGACATATTCTGCGTCTCGAGTGTTATGCGTCTATCCATGATAGCACTTGAATTTGATACTGCAGACCGCACGGCAATAAAGAGTGCTGGGTCTTGAAGATTAAGGAACCGAATACAATGGTTAAACGCCGCCCAAGCTCTGTTTCAAGATTTCGAATTCGGAACGCTCTTGTAGTCATAACATTTACGGGAATCTGTCTCACAAACGGCGATGCATTTTTGTTATTCGTATAGACTGTGATCGACAATGCATTTTGCATGATCCGCAAGCCAAGGCCTTCGAACAGCTGCCGATGAAAAAGCACTGCATGTATCATCGTAATAGATACTTTAGGAAGCTTTTTGAATCTGTGAAAGTACTGAAAGTGCAGTAGAGTTACCTTCAATATCACTTCATTTATCCAATTCATAAATGACCGCTTCAGAAAACCCGAACCGCTTTTGTGGAGTTCTATGCTTCGGAAGGTTTCGAGTAAACATTTGGTTTCAAACTGATTCATGCATTCTGTAAGATGCGCGACCGCATTGGATAAATCTTTAGCTGCAATAATCGCCAGTAATGATATATTTTCCTTCTCACAACACGAATTTTATTGAACAAAGAGGCTGAGCAAGCAAAGCTCTGGATGCAACAAATCTTCCGCTTTCTTGCTTGTGGGGTTCAACAGAAAAATCTGGGACAATTTGTGAAGATTTCGTGAGGCATCGTACAATGCCTGCAAGTATAGCCCAAATTTCATTACATGCGTAATTTGCTTCTTCATTGCGCAAGAAACCGATGATTAGGGTGTTTTTTGGAAAGCAGCAACCGAATTCAGCAATGGTATGCATCAGTTCTAATCATGCTTGTGTCGCAAAGGTAATCGAATACTTCGAACTCTTATTCACCTTTTTTTGGGCCTTCACCTTGTTCGAGCCCCATTGAACGCGGAGAACATTCTCTTATGAATCTTGAATAGGAAATTCCAGTCACGCTGCTACGCGAGGCTTCGAATTATTATCACTTTTTTATTTCGACGAGTAAAAAAAAGGAGCAGAGGAATATTTTCCTTTTTGGCTTCGTTCCCTATTTGGACAACGAATGTATTGCTAGCAGACTCTTGCTTTGCCTCCAGATGTGGTCTAATATTTCTCGAAGCACGGGGTCTTCAGAAAAATGTGAAAAGTCGGCCTATCTTTGAGTCGCGGCTAAGGGTAATCGTCTCTTACGGATTTCGGGAGCTTCAACAGCAAGCCAACCGAAGTACTATTCATTGAAACAATTTGAATTTTTCAGTTTCATCTTTCGCAAGGAACTCACAGTTTGGCGAAGTTAATGTTGCCTGTGCGGAACATATAGTTTGAATGATAAAAAAAGGCAGATAGTGGTAAAATGAAGTTCTGCTTGAGCACCTTTGACAACATTGCGGAATTCTTAACCCTACCTCGCTTGTATATAGGCTTGTTGAATTGTCATGAACGTTCGATACTAGAACATAAATTTTTCTCTTTCTGCTGCTTGTCTAAATAAGAAAGGATACATTGCTTCGGTAGTGAACGGATTATCTTCATTAGGCCCAAAAATGGTATTATCTTCTCTATCGAACAGATGCGTGGTTCCGCAAACTTTGCAATGAAGATCGATGAGCTTGCTTCTAATGCTTTACAGCAGAAAATTGTTGAAGAAGGCCAGATGCGTAGTACAGCTGCTATTTAACTTGGCGCATGTGTTGGAATAAATCAAAATTTCTCTTTCACATCGGTCACATTGCCTTTGCATGTCTATTACTGTGAGTTCGGCCCCATCTACAGTTTCTTTCCCTATGAACTTTTCGAAACAATTGAAAAGCGTTTTAGCGCTTCTTCATTTGATTTACACCAGGTAATAGAGCGATATTGAATACATATGAAACCGTCTGGCTTTCTCTCTCTCTCAATTTCTCTTAGCTGATTCTCCAAAAACATATTTCTTAGAACATCAATGCTTTTAACATCCATAGCTGAGCTTGTAATACTGGTTGAACCTAATATTTCCACAGTACTAGGGAGCCGTGCCCATAGACAACTGCCTCTGCAACACATTCTGATTTCATTTACCGTTTATTCATGAGCACATTGACCTCTCTTCTCTATTCCTCTTCTACAATGTGTGCATTAGATATGAGTGTGTGTCTTCCCTTTCCTTTTTATTTTTCTAATTAATACTACGCTGACAGCGTGCATTTGTTGTACTGCAGGAGTACAGCAATGCCAAAATTGTAGTTTGTCCTTGACTTAAAAGAAAGCGACTGCATTCGAGCACCAAATTCGAGTTCATTCTCGGGGATGTAAAGGTGTGTACAAATGCGATTTTCTGAAAAATTCGGGTGTTTCTTAGTAGCATCTTGACGTCATTACAGATGCCATCGTCTATTTCTTTCATTCAGTTACAGGTAAAACGGAAATAGACTCCTTTCCAGTCGAACAATGAGCACGTGGTACAGAGAATCTTTCCGTAATCTATCCTTCTCACGATTCTTTTATTTTATCATCCAGTGATGAATAACAGAAGAATTGTACTGGGGACATATGGTCTGTAACTGCTTCATCTATGAATTGCTATATTTTCATTCAAACACAAAGCTAATGTTGATTTCTGGTTAGTTTTCCTGAGAAACAACCACAGTCATTACGAAATACGGCTTATAATCTTCTACAAAAAATTCACGGTTCTAGAGAATTTTTGAATTAAAATATTGGTTCCGCTCGCTCCAAAAATTGATCAATCAATCATGTAAAATAACGAAGGTTTTCAAACAATCACTTGACACGGCACTGTTTCTTGCTGGCTGAGTGCCGAAATTGTATTCACTGGATATTGTGAGTGAAACATGGAAGATACGAAGCTCTCCTCCTACACGCATTTCCTACATTTCTTATCTGCATTTCAATGCCTAAAACATAGTAGTCTCGCCTATTTCCCCGATTTGTATTTAGAAGCTTCAATGCCATTCACTATTGCTTTCCATACAATTGGACGACTTTTGAACTTGTTCTCTTCGATCCACTAAGCAATTTGCGGAGAACTGGCTTTAATGTTTTAGAGAAGCAGTGGAAGAGTAGTTTTCGATTACTTGATGCCTGAGGACCATGATTCTATCGACACCTTGCAGATGATAGGGCAGTTTTCGGATAGCGATTCACTCTTTTCCATTTCTTCCGAAACTCGACGCTATGAGTACTCATGGTACAAATCTATCTTGCGCTCAGAAAATTGCTCTTTAGCAACATACGAAGCATGCTACTATGGGCATGCCCTTTTATAGTTCGGACCCTTAAAAAGCAAATGATCTTTGTATACCACGTGCTACATTTGATGGATACCAAATCGTAGCCACTTTCTTAAAAGCGACCGCAATGAAAACTTGAATTTTCAGAACCAGCAGCTTTTTGCCAATTAGCACGAGATTCAAGCTTCATAGATCGAATTACAGCCCCACATAGTATACGCGGTCGTTTGAAAGTAAGCTGACACAATTGTTTTGTACAGGGACGTGAAAATTTCTTTCATTGTCGTCATCATGTTACATGAAGATGGAACTTGCGGATCATGAGCTAGTAATTGCATTTATTCGAAGTATTTGGAAGTCAAATTTCAATTGTTTAAGCAAAAAGTCCACAGAACTATCCCAATAAATTACGAATTTGGATACTAGTAAATTTAACAAGTCTTTCTAAATAATTGTTCATTGAACGGCTACATTAAGAAGTTCATAAGGAGATGGAATCTTCACAAATCAGTGCGTCTTCATGGTCGCGGGGGTTATGCATTGCCACCTAATCATGAAGAACGAATGCAAGAGATACGTGACATTGCGTCAAACTATCGTTTGGAGAACATCTACAATATTGATGAATCTGGTTTCTTTTACAGACTGGGGCCCAAGATGTCCTACCTGTAGCGTACATAGAATCGAGATGCCGCCCGCGGAACAGATTTGCAGAGGAACGAAAATCCCATCACTGTTGTTCTCTGCGTGAACGGTGATGGTTTGCATGCGGTACCGGTTTCGTACATTGGATATGTAGCCTCACCGAGATGTTTCCGAGATTCTCGTTTCAACGTACTGAAAACCCAGTACAGCAATCAAGCTAATGCTTGGATAGACAGCACTCATTTTCAGAAGTGGATTAACTGGTGGTACAGTGAAGTGCGCAAGAAAACAAATGCTGAAATCCTCGTGATAATGGACAATTGTGGTGGTCATGAACTGGACGCTGATCTTTCTGGGCTTCGCATTGAATTTTTACCTCCCAAGTCAACACACAAGTACCAAACTCTTGACCTCTGTCTTATATCGGATGCGAAAGTAAGGTACCGTTCGTTGTTACTCCGACAAATCTTTGATGACACTATAACGTGGAACTCAGAAGAAAGCCATTTCCCCCTGTCTTGTAATTCCGGAAAATTTGGTGTGCGCGATGGACACATGCCACAAGTAGGCGATGCCATGTCATTGTTCAACGACTCTTGGTCTAAAACGAAGCGCACCACGATACTAAGGTGTTGGATCAAGCGAAAATGTCTCAGTGATAGTCAAATTAAACAAGCGAGAAACATTTGTTCGAACTTATCTCAAAATGAAACTGATGAAGTCCAAAATGCACCTGTTTCGCATAAAGATGCGCAATCTACCTTTGAAGATCTATCCACAGTTTCCTGTATCCAAGGGACAAATCTTCGTGCTCAAGATTTAATTGCTGAATTACAAGAAGTTGAAAATTCGCTGAACTACTATAAGTACTCAACACAGAAGTAGAAGAAGACCCATATATTGCGCGCCAAGACATCGCAAACAAGGAGTTACAAAATCTGTATGACGAATTTCGTCTTCAAGAAAACAATAATTCTGAATCTTCGGAAGGACAAAGCGTGGTTCATGAGCCTACTCAATCTACGGCTATCGCAGAAATGTGCAACAGAATCACTGAAATCGCCGCTGCATACGCACACGTTGAAACGAATGGCGCTATACGTGAGAGCCCTTCTAACATATTCCAAGAAGTATAGCAATTAATATCAGACAATTAAGAATGATAGATTCATAATATCATTTCAGATTTCGTATTGGTAAAAGTGATTTGTCCTAGCACAGTTCTTCACGAAGACCATATTACTCTGTTTAAACTTTATTTGCTACATGATACTTGTTCTGATTTGACTAAATTCTTCAGAGTAATGAGTAGTTGAATTTTCAAAAATACTGGGCTTGTTTTCATACACTATGAAATTTTATTTGATTTTTATTATGCACAATATTTGCACTCCTTTATTTGTACGCACAGAGATCACGAATATTTTTGCACGCACGTGCACGCCACCTTGTACAGTCTCGTTTTGTGCACCCCAAGCGCACGCCATTTTTTAGTACTGGCAACAATGAAATTTTCAACCTAGCCATTACGTAAAATTTAGTGTTCATCATGTCTATACTTTAAATATCAAACTTTTAAAGGATTTGCGGGCAAACATGGACTACGTTAACGACCACCTTGTCCCTCAAGAAGGAGCTGTTGCTGTGTACATTTTTGAGGAAGGTGTCAAAAGTGCTAAAAACTGTTGTACAGCGTGTACCTGCTGGCAGTAAGTTTTTGCAAGAGAAGAAGGAGCGACGTCGCGGTTTACCTACTATCAGGAATGCTGTTCGCATAAAGAGATGAGGAAGGATTCTGAATATCGTCTTCGCGAAAACGAACGGCAAAAAGAATGAAGGAAGGCAGCGAAGTAGAAGGAAAAGGTTGAAACACTGAAGAAAATTAAGGTGCAGTCCATTCTATCTGAGTACACTACTGAAGACGAAGCAATAACTGGATGTGAGACCAAAAACTACATTGCGAGGAAAGAAGTAGAACTAGTTGAGGTGGCTAAATGCACTCACTACAAAGTGGTCACTGGGAATAGAGAACAAACCACAATGTGTACTGCATCGCAGTACAAACGGCAATATTCGTAGTGCATGGCTGAATAGTGTAAAAATTAATTAAAAATTACCCTTACTTTGCTATTGCACTGTAATCTTTGTTCTGTTAATTTCAAACCCTAACTCACAACCTGGCCCCCTTTTCGAGTTGACCGCGCCAGACAGTACAACTTAAAACGAGGCCCCCTGTATTGTACTGTCCCGATAAAATACTCGCAGCCACGATTCGCGTCATGCTGTCACCTCGCAATCAAATCCAATTCGATGGCTTTTGCACATGCCGTGTTCTTCCGTGCTCGGCATGCGGTTGTTTGCCTA
>JAAUYH010232630.1_pt1 | contig 14899 bp, 13 predicted proteins | sample 7278061 | NCBI WGS metagenome assembly JAAUYH01 (sample SAMN14350203, study PRJNA611818) | marine sediment metagenome | isolation source: surface marine sediment (0.6m) | place: French Polynesia: Moorea | collected 2018-08
GACCGGGCAGCTCCTTTGGCATGAAGCGGTTGTCTTCTGCGTGATCAAGGTGGTCGCCGTCGCGATCACGATGGGCGGTCGCATGGGCGGCGGGGTATTTTCGCCGTCCTTGATGGTGGGCGCGCTTTTGGGGCTGGCCTTCGGGATGACTGCAACCTCGATCTTCCCGGATGTGTCAGGCTCCGAGACGCTCTACGCGCTCGCCGGCATGGGCGCCGTCGCCGCCGCTGTGCTGGGCGCGCCGATTTCCACGACGCTCGTCGTCTTTGAACTGACCGGCGACTGGCAAACCGGCCTTGCGGTGATGGTGGCGGTGTCGCTCTCGACAGCGCTGGCGTCCAAGCTGGTGGATCGTTCGTTCTTTCTGACGCAGTTGGAGCGGCGAAACGTGCATCTGGCGAAGGGACCGCAGGCGTATCTGCTCTCTCTCTTCCGCGTGGCGAATGTAATGCGCAAGCCGGATGCGGCGGATGCGGCCCCGGAAGACGCGGTCTGGCAGTCAATCGAAGAAGGCCAATGGGTCGATCCGAATGCCACGCTGGAGACGGCGCTGCCGCTTTTTGATCAGACGCGGTTTCCCTTCCTGCCAGTGGTGACGATGGGGGCGGAGGGAGAGCCGCCGCAGATCCACGGAACGCTCTTCCATGTTGATGCTCTTCGAGCCTACAACCGGGCGTTGGCCGCAACGGCCGAAGAAGAGCACGGATAATATTCTCTGACACAAAGGCTATGCCGGAAAATGCGTCATTTTCCGTCTCGAATTGCGCGCCGGAATTCGGCTGCTTTCAGAGCTTCTCCACAGTCACAGTGTCGCTGGCATAGAACGCGAGGTGGTCCTTGATATCGGCGACGCCGGGCTTCGGGTCCTCGTAAGACCAGGCGGCGTCCGCCAAAACCGTGCTTTTCGTCACGATCGAGAAATAGGAGGCAACGCCTTTGTGCGGGCAGGTTGTCGACGTCTCGGACGCATCGAGGAACTCCATTGCGATGTCTTCGCGTGGGAAATAGATCACGGCCGGATGAGTGCCCTCGCTCAACTCAAGAGCATGGTCGCTTTCCGCCAAAACCGCCCCGCCGGCGCGCACCGTCCAAGTTCCCGGCGCAGGCCGGACTTTGATATGATCCGCCATCAATGTCTCCTCGTTACGTCGTGTACCGGTATATAAGCCGCAATGTCACAAATTCATGTCAATCAAGCGGCGCAGTTGCCGCCTGAAGCCACGCCTTCGCGTCGTCCGATACCCGGGCAGAAAGCTTTTCTTGCACGTGGCCATGATACTGGTCAAGCCAGTCGCGTTCCCAGGGCGCCAGCGAACGGGTATCGATGAGACGTCGGTCCAAGGGTACGAAGGTCAGGGTCTCGAAGTCTAGTTGATCGCGGTTGTCGCCCAGTTTCTCGGCCTCGCGGACGACGATCAGGTTCTCGAGCCGGATGCCAAACGCACCCTCGCGGTAATAGCCCGGTTCGTTCGAGAGGATCATGCCCGGCTTCAGCTTCACGTGGCTGATCCGGGATAGCCTTTGCGGCCCTTCGTGCACCGAAAGATAGGCCCCGACCCCATGGCCCGTGCCGTGATCGTAGTCCAGCCCCGCACGCCAGAGTGCCTGACGGGCCAGTGCGTCCAGATCACGCCCGGCGATACCTGTGGGAAAGCGTGCGACAGATATCGCGATCATCCCCTGCAGGACACGCGTGTAGCAGTCGCGATGTTCGTCGGTTGCGTCGCCCACGACGACCGTGCGGGTGATGTCGGTCGTGCCATTCAGATACTGACCGCCGCTGTCGACCAGAAAGAGTTCGCCCGCGTTGATGGCGCGGTTCGTCTCTTCCGTCACGCGATAATGGATAACCGCACCATTCGGACCGGCGCCCGAGATTGTGTCGAACGCGATATCCTGAAGCGCGTTCGACCCGCGACGATTGCTTTCCAACTGGCGAACGGCATCGATTTCCGTCAGGCCGCCCTTCGGAGCTTCGCGATCAAACCAGGCCAGGAATTCGATCATGGCGACGGCATCGGTCAAATGGGCATCCCGCATGCCCGCTATCTCGGCAGCGTTCTTGCAGGCTTTGGGCATGAGACAGGGGTCATCACCCCAATCGACGTCGATGTTTGCACTTTCAAGGATTTGAGAGACCGCAAGCGGTGCGGTTTTCCGGTCTACCCGAACTGAGCCGTTCAGTTCCCGCAAACGCGCTTCGAAATCGTCCCAGCCAAAGACTTCAATCGCCGGATCAGGCTCCAGGTCGTCGAACTTGCCTGCCGAAGCGAAAAGCTCGACACGGGCCGTGTCATGCAGAATGGCAAAGGCGTGCACCACGGGGTTTCGCGCTACGTCGCTGCCCCGGATGTTCAAAAGCCAACAAATGCTGTCCGGCAAGGTCAGGACAGCGGCGCTCTGGCCCGCCTCTTTCAAGGTGTCTGCGAGGCGCGCGCGTTTGTCGCCAGATGTTTCGCCGGCGAATTCAAGAGGGTGCGCACGCGCCTGTCTAGTCGGCGGGGCGGGGCGATCCTCCCAGACCCGGTCCACCAAGTTGGCGCAAGCTTGCACTCGGATGGCCTCATCCAGGGCTTTCTCAACTGTTTCGATTTCGTCCATCGTATGCAGCCACGGATCGAACCCGATTGTTGCGCCGGGTTTCAGCTGCTCCTTAAGCCAAAGGCCCAGCTTCGTTTCCGGCCAATCGACCGGCGTAAACGCCTCGGCCACCTGAGCGCGCACCTGTAGCCGATAGCGGCCGTCCACGAAAACACCGGCGATGTCCTGCGTAATGGCAGCGAAGCCCGCCGAGCCGGTGAACCCGGTCAACCATGCCAGGCGTTCGTCGGCGGGTGCCACGTACTCTCCCTGATGCTTGTCGGCCCGTGGCACCAGAAATGCGTCTATCTGATCCTTGGTCATTTCGGCACGAAGCGCGGCAAGGCGGGGCGGGCCGTCCTCGGGACGGGTCGGAGCGTCGAACGTCTGAAACATGCGCCCGAGGGAACAAGAAGCGGACCCGGTGCGCAAGTTCGTTTTTTCGATTGAATGAGAGGCTTCAGACCGCCCGCTGCAACCGCGCGAGACGCTTTCTTTGTTGTGGGTCGCTCTCGAAAAGCGCGGCCAACTGTTCGGTCATTGCACCCGCCAGTTGATCGACGTCTGTAATGGTGACAGCGCGGTCGTAATAGCGCGTCACGTCATGGCCGATGCCGATGGCCAGAAGTTCCACCTGCTTTTTTCGTTCAATCATGGCGATCACATCACGCAGGTGTTTTTCCAAGAAATTCGCCGGGTTAACAGAAAGCGTTGAATCATCGACCGGAGCACCGTCCGAGATCACCATCAGAATGCGCCGCGCTTCACCGCGCGCGGTCATGCGGCGGTGCGCCCACTCCAGCGCCTCGCCGTCAATGTTTTCCTTCAAGAGGCCCTCTTTCATCATTAGGCCAAGATTGGGCCGCGCCCGCCGCCAGGGCGCATCTGCGGACTTGTAGACGATGTGGCGCAGATCGTTCAGCCGACCGGGCAACTGCGGCCGCCCGTCTTGTAGCCACTTTTCGCGCGATTGGCCGCCTTTCCAGGCGCGTGTGGTAAAGCCGAGGATTTCGACCTTGACCTGGCAGCGTTCCAGCGTGCGGGCAAGAACATCCGCACAAATCGCAGCGATCGAGATTGGACGCCCGCGCATCGAGCCGGAATTGTCCAAAAGAAGCGTCACGACGGTGTCGCGAAACTCCATGTCTTTTTCCTGCTTGTAAGCCAGCGGCACCGTCGGATTGGCAACGATCCGCGCCAACCGGCCAGCATCCAGCATGCCTTCGTCCAGATCGAACTGCCAGGTGCGGTTTTGCTGGGCCTGCAGACGGCGCTGCAACTTATTGGCCAGACGGCTAACGGCGCCTTTCAGTGGGTCCAACTGCTGGTCCAGATAGGCGCGCAGGCGTTCGAGTTCCTCGGGTTCGGCGAGATCCTCGGCAGAGATTTCTTCATCAAACTCAGGCGTATAAACGCCATAGCTCGGGTCGGCTTCACTGACGGGCAGGGGCGGGCCGGGCTCGATCTCGGCGTCGCCCATCGGCATCTCGGTCTCTTCACCGCCCTCTGTTTCGGCCATTTCATCCATGACCAGTTCGCTTTCGGCGTCGTCGTCCGTCTGTTCCTCGGACGAGTCCGCGGCCATGTCGGAGGCATCCTGCTCGTTGGCGCTTTCGTCCTCGCTGTTTGCTTCCTGATCTTCCGAGGCATCCTCAGCGGCGTCCGGATCTTCCTCGCCGTCCAGATCGTCGGGGTCATCACCCAACTGATCGCCGTAGCCCAGATCAGTGATCACCTGTCGCGCGAATTTGGCAAAGGCCGCCTGATCGTCCAGCATATCGTCCAGCGACTCGAGCGTCTCGCCCGCCTGTTCCTCGATAAAGCCCTTCCACAGGTCCAGAAGGTTAGCGGCACTTGTGGGCAGGTCGCGCCCGCTCGCAAGCTGACGAACCATGTAGCCGGCCGCCACGGCCAATGGGGCTTCGGCGGCATTGGTGACCTGGTCGTAGCCCTTGCGGCGCGCGTCGCTTTCGATCACGGCGTCGATATTCCCGCAGGTACCGGGCATTTCGCGGGCGCCCATCGCCTCGCAGCGCGCCATCTCCATGGCTTCATAGATGTCGCGGGCCAACTGGCCCTCGGGTGCGTAACGGTTGTACGTGGCCTCGTTGTGGTGCTTCCGCCGCATCGCAAAACGGTCCGCCGTTCCGCGCGCCTGCAACACCTCGTCTCGCGTCATGCGGCGCGTCACCTGTGGCAAACGCACCCCATCGGCGGACATACCCGGCGGATCGACAGAAAAACTGACCGACATCTCGGTGTCATCGGCCAGCGTCTTGGTCGCTTCGACGAGGGCCTTTTTGAACGGATCGGCCGGGTTTTCGGTGGGCTTTTTCATGGGCCAAGGATAAAGCACTCCCTAGCCCCGGGAACAAGGGGGCGTCAGCTTAGAAGCAGGCTTCGGCAGGCCGACATTTCGGTTTCGGCGCGTCGCATCGCCCAGGCCGCGTCATCGGCGTCGTCGTTGAAAGTGGCCCGCGTCAGCAACACGGCCTGAGCCTGTTTCGCATCTATGCGCCATGTCATGACCTGAGGTCCGTCACCCGGAGCCATCACGGCGTCCAGCAGCGACACCATCGCCGCGCGCTCGGCCTGTGTCTGATCCGAGATCGGATCCGACATCAGCCATTCGTGCTCCATCTGCGCCGACAGTCGTCCCGTGCAGGTCGCGAAGGTCCATAGGACATCGCCATTTGCCGACGCCGATGTCGAACAGCAAACGGCCGTTAAAAGAGCCGTCAAATATGTTTTTGCTCTGCTCATATCTTGAGCATGACCCGGAAAATATTGCGGATCAATGAAGCAATTTGGAAAAAACAATGTCGCCGCAGTGCCGCAAACGCAGCACTTCAGGTCCTTGTATCTTAAGCGACCGCGACGCTTGCGGCGCTTTCGGGAAGCTCTTCGTCGAAACAGCGCTGATAGAACTCGGCGACCGTCTGGCGTTCCAGCTCATCGCATTTGTTCAGGAATGTCAGACGGAAGGCATAGCCGACGTTGCGGAAGATCTCGGCGTTCTGCGCCCAGTTGATCACCGTTCGGGGACTCATCACGGTCGAAAGGTCGCCATTCATGAAGGCGGTGCGCGTCAGATCGGCCACCGTCACCATCTGGCTGATCGTCTGGCGGCCCTTTTCGGTGTTGTAGTTGGGAGCTTTCGACAGAATAATCGCTGCCTCTGCATCATGACTCAGGTAGTTCAGCGTGCAAACCAGTGACCAACGGTCCATCTGGGCTTGGTTGATTTGCTGTGTGCCGTGATAAAGGCCCGTCGTATCCCCCAAGCCCACGGTGTTTGCCGTCGCGAAGAGCCGGAAATAGGGATGTGGGGTGATGATTTCGTTCTGGTCCAGAAGCGTCAGCTTGCCGTCCGTTTCCAGCACGCGTTGGATCACGAACATGACGTCCGCGCGTCCCGCATCGTACTCATCAAAAACGATGGCTGTCGCATTACGAAGCGCCCAAGGCAAGATTCCTTCTTGGAAAACAGTGACTTGCTGCCCGTTTTCCAGCTTGATGGCGTCCTTGCCGATCAGGTCAATCCGGCTGATATGGCTGTCAAGATTGACACGTACGCAGGGCCAGTTCAGGCGGGCCGCGACCTGTTCGATGTGGGTCGATTTGCCTGTGCCATGATATCCTTGGATGATCACGCGCCGGTTGTACTGAAATCCGGCTAGAATGGCGAGCGTGGTCTCGGGGTCGAACTTGTAGGTCGGATCGATTTCGGGCACGCGATCGGTCCGCCCGGCAAAGCCCTTGACCTTCATTTCTACGTCGACGCCGAAGGTTTCCCTCAGATCGATATCTTCGGTCGGTTTCATGCTCGTATCGGTCATGCCGGTTCCTCGCTTACGCACGCTCAGCGCGCCGGGGTTCCAAGTGCATCATTTGTGCAGCGGGTGCAAGAGCGGCGGGTGGCCGCAATCGAATTGTTTTTGGCGCCTCGATTGCTGTCTTGCGCTTTGGATGTATCGCAAGCGTTTGTGATTTTGGTGTGAGGGCCTCAGGCAGTATAGTTTCGTGCGAAAGAGGAGTACCCCGATGAACAGACGCGCCTTTCTTGGCACAACATTTGCGAGTGCTTTCGCCCTGACCCTGCCAAACCGTGGATTTGCCGGCTTCGAAGTCACACGGACCGATGCGGAATGGCGGGCCATGTTATCGTCCATTGAGTACAAAGTGATGCGCAAGGAAGGGACCGAGCGCGCGGGCTCCAGTCCGTTGGATAGGAATTGGGCCGCTGGGACATATCATTGCCGCGGCTGTGATCTGCCGCTTTACTCTTCGAAAACCAAGTTTGATAGCGGCACCGGGTGGCCATCGTTCTATCAGGCCCTGCCGAACGCGGTTCGAACGAAGCCCGACCGCAAGCTTCTGCGCGTGCGGACCGAGGTGCATTGCCGCCGCTGCGGCAGCCATTTGGGGCATATCTTCGACGATGGCCCGGCTCCGACCGGCAAGAGGCATTGTCTGAATGGTGTCAGCCTGGTCTTCAGGGCCGCCTGACAAACGTCGGGCACCAAAAGCCGGTTTGACTGTCGCCTGATCAGGCGGCGGTTTGTGTTTCGGCGTTGTCGTCGGACACCGCAAAGCGCTTGACCAAAGACAGCATGACCTCGGTCTTTTCGGAAAGCTGTTCGCCCGTCGTCCGGTTCTGATCGGAAAGCATGGCATTTTCCTGCGTGATGGTATCCAGTTCACTGATAGCTCTGTTCACCTCTCCGACGCCCGATGCCTGTTCCTCGGCTGCCGTCGACAGAGCCTTCATCGTCGTCGCCATACTTTCCACGCCCGAGACGATATTTTCCAATGTACGGCCTGTGTCCTGAACAAGACCAACGCCTTTGTTGATCTGATCCGCGCTTTGTTCGATCAGTGCCTTGATGTCCTGCGAGGCCTCACTGGAGCGCTGAGCCAATGCGCGCACCTCGGATGCCACGACGGCAAATCCCTTGCCAGCTTCACCCGCACGCGCAGCTTCCACGGATGCGTTCAGCGCCAACAGATTGGTCTGATAGGCAATGCCGTCAATGACGTTCACGATTTCTCCGATGCTGGACGATGCAGCCCGGATGTCATCCATAGCGCTGATGGCGGACGTGACCACGGTGCTGGCCTCGGACACGCGATGACTGGTGCTGTCCGCTTCAGCTTTGGCCTGGGCCGAGGCTTCGGCGCTGGACTTTGCCGATGACGCCATTTCTTCCATCGTGGCAGAGGTTTCTTCCAGCGCTGCGGCCTGCCGCTCCGCGCGTCGCGCAAGTTCGGCGGCCTGATTGCTAAGCTCGCCCGCACTGTCCTCGACCGCCCCCGATTGCGATGTAATCTCGGCAACAAGCGAGGCAAGCGTTTCGGACGTGCGATCCAGGCCCTTCGCCAAGTCCTGGAATATCCCGCTGAACTCACCTGTCATGCGCTGTGTCAGATCTCCGTTCGAGATGCATTCCAGCATGCGTACGGTTTCGGCAATGCCGGATTCCACTTTGTCCATCATATCGTTGATCGAGGATGCCATCTTTGCCAAAAGCGGGTCCTCAAAGGTGGCGTTGACCCTGTTCGAAAAATCGCCTTCTGCGGCAGAAGCAACCACATCGCCAATATTGGACGTGAGATGTTCGATGACCGCTTTTCTTTCGCGCTGACGCTCTTCTTCTTGTTCGGCTTTCATCCTGTCGGCTTGCCGCGCGCGCTCCATTTCTGCCTCTCGTTCCCGCTCCTCCGCGGCACGACGGGCATCTTCGACACTCTTGGCATCGCGGGCCGTATCCCGAAAAACGATCATCGCACGGGCGATATTCCCAACCTCGTTTTCTTCGTCACTGCGCGTGATATTCAAATCAAGATTGCCAGCCGCGAGTTCCTTCAATTCGTCGACCGATTGTGACAAGGCTTCTTCAATGCCATAGGCGATCCGGCGAGCTCTGAACGTAAGGACCGCCGCCGACATCAGCGCTACGAACAGCAGAAGGCCGATCGCGATTTGGCCGGTTCGCTTGCCACTTGCGGACAACGCTTTTTGCTGATTGGCGATTTCTTGAGAAATCGCCTCCAATTCGTTTGAGACACTGGGCCCGATTTCGTCCAGAACCGCGTAGCGCTCGTTGCGCGTCGAGATCGTCTCGAAGACAGCCTCAGCGCTTTGCCAGTAGTCCGACATTTCGGCTAGGACGGCATCGATCGCAGCCCGTTGTTCGGCGTCGTAGAGCAGAAAGCTCAGGCGCGAGAGGTCGGACTTTGCGCCATTGACTTGCTCACGCGCCGCCTCGAAGTCGGCTGGATCGTTGATCAAAAGGTAACGTTCCATCGAGGTTTTTGCCTTCAGAAAGTCCCGCAAGGCAATGCCCGCATAAAAGTTCGCGCCCGCCTCATTGGCGTCGTAGGCCGCCTGCATGAGGGCCGAAAGGTTCTCGGTGGCCAGATCACCGCGCTCGAGCATATTGGCGACGGTCACATTGCGCTCATCCTGCAGAACGATTGCCTCTTCGACCGTCGACCAATAAAGGTTCATGTCCTGCAGAAACCGCGCTATCGCTTCTTGCATGTTTGGGTCCGTAAAAGCAGCGTTCAACTGGCGTTTGGACTCTATGGTCTTCAACATCTCTTCGCGCATTGCATCTGCGGCTTCCTGGGATGGTTTCAGGCGGAACTTGAAAACCTCCATCCGCGCTTTGACCAAGCTCCCGTAAGTTGCTTGCGTCGATACTGTTTCTTGCGTCGTTGCAGCGAAACGCGAGAAAGCGCCGGAAAGCACCACGGTCGCAATGATTGCGGTTAGGCCGATGACGATCAAGATGAACTGAGACAACCTGTTCAGTTGTCGAATTTGAACGGATACCGGTTTGCTCATTCCAGACCTCGCGCCAAGCGGATGACTATCCAAAGGCGCTTAGGTCCTTCCTCTTAATTTCCAGTGAAGTGGAGCGGCCTAAGTCTGGAAATTCCGACTGTCCTTGATCTGATCCCAAGCCCAGACAACTTCTGAGAGTTGTTCTTCATGGCCGCGATCGCCACCGTTCATGTCGGGATGCAAAACCTTGATCAAGGCTTTGTAAGATTTACGAATTTCCGCTTTGGTCCAATGATCCTTGGCCTCCAGGATATCGAGTGCGCGACGTTCTGTCGGAGGCAGTTTTCGCGTGCCAGTGATCGACTTGCCTGGATTGCGTGTGGCATTCTCGCCCAGGATTTGATGCGGATCATCAATACCCAGTCGCGACCACGCGCGAGCTTCGTCGCCCTTCTTGCCGAAGGGCTTCGTCTCGCGCTCCCAGACCCGGTCCTTGTCGACCTGGGCTTCGAATTCTTCCTCGGTCTGGCCGTTGAAGAAGTTCCATTTCAGATTGTACTCGCGGACGTGTTCCTTGCAGAACCAATAGAATTCATCGAGGTCGTCCGGCGATTTGGGCGCGCGGTATTGGCCTGTCTCTTGGCACCCGGGATGCTCGCAAACGCGCGTCGAGGTTTCGAACGCGCCCGACATGCCGCGGCGCGTGCGTTGGCGCTTTTTCTTGTCAGAGGAAACACTTAGATCGAAACCGAACGGGTCTTCTGCCATCTGCTACCTGCCTTTGCGACTCGGACCAAAGAGTTTAACGTGGCTGCGCCGATATTGAAGGGGTTGAAACAGAAAAATGCGAGTGGAAGAGGAAATCCGCGCGTCGTTGCAAGCGGCCTTTGCGCCATCTGTTCTGGAGGTGGTCGACGAGAGCGAGCAGCATCGTGGGCATGCCGGATATCAGGAGGGTGGGCAGAGCCATTTTCGGGTGAAAATTCAGGCGGATACTTTCGCCGAGATGTCGCGGATCGCGCGCCACCGCGCCGTGCATGGCGCGCTTGGACCCGAATTGATCGGGCGCATTCACGCGCTGGCGCTGGAGATCTCGGCTTAGTCTTCGACGGCGCGGATCGAGGGCGGGCGACCTTCTTCCGGTGGCCGTGACGTTACCCGAGGTGCTTCGTATTCCTCTGGGATTTCAGGGGCTTCATACTCTTCAACGACGGGCGAGAGTGGGCGCGAGGTCGTCCGATCCAGCGGCAGGACGGCGGTTTCGATCCGGCGGAATATCAGGATGTTCTGATAGGTCTGTTGCGAGCCAGTGAGCCCCTTGCGTTCGGTGCAAGGCAGCGTCTCGGCCCGGACGTATTCCCAACTGTCCTCTGCCATCTCATTGAGAATATTGGTCAAACTCAACGCAAAGCGATCTTCGGTCGTCTTGACGCCCTTAGCCTTGGTCCCGTTTCCGGGCGCAGGCACGGCCTTGTATTCGAACTTGCGCATGGGGCTTCCCTCTTGCTCGTTGGGGGCGTTTATCACTCCGCTCGCGCGCCGAAAAGGGCCGAGGTTTTTATTGCGCGTAACCCTGCCGTGCGCGATCGAATTGCCTGGTGTGTGTCTTGTCGCCTAAGAAGCTGAAAAGGCATGAAAAGCCAATTCGGTATCGCGTCGGTATTACGTCGGTATTGCGTCGGTGGGTGCATCGGTTTCGAGCAGGCCTTCGTTTTTCAGCGTGGTCCAGAAATCCGCCGGTATCGGCGTGCGGAACCAGTCAAGAATTTCCAGCAGTTCGGACTTGTTGCGCGGTCCGGGAATGACCGACGTGACAATCGGATGGCCCAGCGGAAACTGAAGGGCGGCGGCGGGCAGGGGGATTTGGAAGCGGTCGGCGACGGCCCCAAGCGCGCGGGCTCTGGCCACGATGTCCGCTGGCGCTTTGTCGTAGTTCCACATCTCGCGCCCGACGAGGATGCCCGAGTTGAACGGCCCGCCACAGATGATCGTGGCGCCCGCCGCCTCGCACGCCGGAAAGAGGGCGTCGAGCGGGGTTTGTTCCAAAAGTGTATAGCGGCCCGCCAGCAGGAAGACGTCCCAGTTTCCGATACCAAGCGCATCCTGGCAAACCTGGTTCTCGTTCACGCCTAGCCCAATGGCCTTGACCAGACCGGCGGCGCGCAATTCGTCCATGGCGCGGTAACCGCCATCGGCGAGATCCTTGAAGTGCCGCAAGTTCTCGTCGCCGTGCTGGAACGCCCCGATGTCATGGGCCAGCAGGATATCGATCCGGTCGAGGCCGAGGCGCTGAAGATTGTCCTCGAAGGCGCGCATGATCCCGTCGTAGCCGTAGTCGTAGACCACGTGGAACGGCAGCGGGTCGATCATGCCGTAATCCATCGGGTTCTCGACCGCGCCGGGCTTCAGAAGGCGCCCAACCTTGTCGGACAGCACGTAGTCGGTGCCACGCAGAAGATCTCCGATTACACGTTCGGACCGGCCAAAGCCGTACCATGGGGCAGTATCGAAATAGGTGATCCCGGCGGCCTGAGCGGCCTTGATCAATTCGGCGGCCTGGCTTCGGTCGAGATCGACGAAATTGCCCCCAAGAGGCGCCGCCCCGAGGCCGAGGATGTCGATCTTCAAATCGGTGTGTCCGACAGTGCGTTTCTGCATGAGTACCTTCCCCGTTTCTTGTCTTGAAACCATGTTTTGCGATGTCGCGCCACGGCGGAATGGCAGGCCAAGCCCCCGCGCTGCCAGAAATCACTAGAGGCGAAGTCGCTGTATCCATTGACAATCGTCAATGCACGAACAGGCGAGCCTGAGAGGCTGGGTGCACAACCCAGATTGAGTGGAGCAAGAAGATGATGAGTCCTTTGAAACCCATACTCGCCGCGTCGGCACTGTGCATTTTAAGCTTGGCGCCACTGGCCGCGTCTGCGGACACCGCGTCCGACGAGGCAGCTATCCGCGAGATTTGGTCGACCTACAGCGCCGCACGCGTGACGGGCGACGCCGAAACCTGGCTTGGTCTCTGGGACCGTGACAGCATCCGTATGCCACCGGGCGCCCCGGCTGTGGACTTCGCCACCTTTTCTCAAGGGATCCCAGCGGCCTTTGCCAAGTCGCAACCGCCATCGATGGAGATTGTTCCCGACGAAGTCGTCATCATGGGTGATTGGGCGTTCTCCAGCGGGAACTTTACGGTCGGCGAGAAGGTCGACGGAAAATTCCTGACCGTCTTCCGGCGCCAGCACGATGGGACTTGGCGCATCTACCGCGATGCGTTCAACATGAACACGAAGTGATTGTCGCTTAGAGACCGAGTTTCGCGGTCACAATCTCGTTCACCGCCTTCGGGTTGGCCTTGCCGCCAGTGGCTTTCATCACCTGGCCCACGAACCAGCCGGCGAGCTTGGGGTTCTCTTTCGCTTTTTCGACTTGCGCGGGATTGTCGGCTATCACTTGATCGACGGCGGCCTCGATGGCGCCGGTGTCGGTGACTTGCTTCATACCACGGGCGTCGACGATCTCGGCGGGGTCGCCGCCTTCGGTATAGACGATTTCGAACAGGTCCTTGGCGATCTTGCCCGAGATATCGCCCTTGGCAATGAGGTCGAGGATGCCGCCCAGCTGCGCCGCCGACACGGGGCTTTCGGTGATGTCGTGGTCTTCTTTCTTGAGACGACCGAACAGCTCGTTGATGACCCAGTTGGCGGCAAGCTTGCCGTCGCGGCCCTTGGCGACTTCTTCGAAGTAGGTAGCGTTTTCGACGTCCGCCGTCAGCACGCCCGCGTCGTATTCGGTCATGCCGTAATCGGTCACAAAGCGCGCTTTTTTGGCGTCCGGCAGTTCAGGCAAACTGGCGGCGATGTCGTCGATCCAGTCCTGTTCGATCTCCAAGGGCAGCAGGTCGGGGCAGGGGAAGTAGCGGTAATCATGCGCTTCTTCCTTCGAGCGCATCGAGCGCGTCTCGCCCTTGTCGGGGTCGTAGAGGCGCGTTTCCTGGTCGACCGTGCCGCCGTCTTCGAGAATGGCGATCTGGCGCTTGGCTTCGACTTCAATGGCTTGCTGGATGAAGCGCATAGAGTTCATGTTCTTGATCTCGCACCGCGTGCCGAGGTGAGAAAAATCCTGGGTTTCCTGGTATTTCTCGTAATCGCCCGGCCGGCAGACGGAAACGTTCACATCGGCGCGGAGGTTGCCGTTCTGCATGTTGCCGTCGCAGGTGCCAAGGTAGCGCATGATCTGGCGAAGCTTGCCGACATAGGCCGCGGCTTCTTCGGGGCCGCGGATGTCAGGGCGGCTCACGATCTCCATCAGCGCGACGCCGGTGCGATTGAGGTCGACGAAGGACATATGCGGGTCCATGTCGTGGATCGATTTGCCCGCATCCTGTTCTAGGTGGATGCGTTCGATGCGGACGACGCGGGCGACGCCGGGACCCATATCCACCAGCACTTCACCTTCTCCCACGATGGGGTGGTAGAGTTGGCTGATCTGATAGCCCTGCGGCAGGTCGGGGTAAAAGTAGTTCTTGCGGTCAAAGGCGGATGTCAGGTTGATCTGGGCCTTGAGCCCGAGCCCGGTCTTGACGGCAAGCGCCACGCAGCCCTCGTTGATGACGGGCAGCATACCGGGCATGGCCGCGTCGACGAACGAAACGTTGCTGTTGGGTTCGGCGCCGAATTCGGTCGAGGCGCCGGAGAAGAGCTTGGCCTTGGAGGCGACTTGGGCGTGGACTTCGAGGCCGATCACCAGTTCCCAGTCGCCGGTGGCGCCTGCGATGACTTTCGGTTTCGGGGTCTCAAAGGTCAGATCGAGCATGACGGGCTCCGCGTTAGGCTTCGCGCGTTCTAAGAAATGCGCGGGCGCGCATCAAGCCCCCCTTGAGGTTGCGAAAGGGGGGCAATCGGTGTCAAAGAAGGCTGGGGCGCTTTGAGGAGTATGCATTTTGACCCGTGCGCTTGCCTTACTTTTCCTGTGTGTATCGATTGGGCCGGTTTGGGCTACATCGCTGGATGTATCGCGGCCCGCGTCGCGCGAAGACCAACTGCCGCGGACCGCCTGGGAAGCTGAGGCCGACGGGCCGCTCTGGACGCGTGTCGTCTTGACTGCCGTTGAAACGCATGGGCGCCCGCTTCTGGATGTTGTGCCGAAGGATATCGGCCAATGGTGCCCGGCGTATCCAACGAACGGCGCCAAGAAGCGGGCGGCGTTCTGGGCCGGGTTGATCTCGGCGCTTTCGCGGTACGAGAGTACGTTCAATCCGCAAGCTGTCGGCGGCGGTGGGCGGTGGTTCGGCTTGATGCAGATCTCACCGGCGACAGCGGCCTATCGTGGATGCCGAGCGCGGACCGGAGGGGCCTTGACGCGCGCGTCGGGCAACCTCAATTGCGCGGTACGCATCATGGCGGTGACGGTGCCAAGGGACGGTGCGATTTCCCTGAAGGGGGAAGGTTGGAGCGGGGTGGCCGCGGATTGGGGGCCGCTGCGCGATGGGGCCAAGCGCGAGGCGATGCAGGCTTTCACGCGCAGGCAGGC
>JAAUYH010037909.1_pt1 | contig 14896 bp, 14 predicted proteins | sample 7278061 | NCBI WGS metagenome assembly JAAUYH01 (sample SAMN14350203, study PRJNA611818) | marine sediment metagenome | isolation source: surface marine sediment (0.6m) | place: French Polynesia: Moorea | collected 2018-08
AGCCTGTTCAATAGCTTTATCCATAAGGTTAATGGAATAGGGGTTAGTCAAAATTGCTTCTGGTAACTCCACCGCAGCACCAACAAATTCTGATAAGACGAGAACTCCATCTTTCCCTTCATGTGCTACTACATATTCTTTAGCAACCAAATTTAAGCCATCTCGTAAAGGGGTTGTCCAACAAATATCCGCAGCTTTGTAATAACAAAATAAATCTCTTAAAGGGATGGGTTGGGTAAACAGTAGTATGGGAGTCCATCCCAACTTAGCAAAACGACCATTAATTTTACCCACTACTTGCTCAATCTGACTCTGAGCAGTCTTATAAACTCGCATTCCAGGGGCAGCCTGTACGCAAGTCATTACAAAGTTGATTTTACCGTGTAAATCAGGGCGACGCTCCAATAAACGCCCATAAGCTTCGAGTTTTTCCTGATTACCCTTGACATAGTCAACCCTACCAGCAGCAATAATCAGTTTTCTACCCTGTAACTCTTCTTTCACTTCCGCTAATCTAGCTTGGGTTTCTGGCTCGGCAAGGATTGATTGGATATATTGAGGATTAGTTCCTACAGGAAAGGCGTCAATATTGATAACTTGCCCTTTATAACTTAGCTGGGTGGTTACTTCTGGCTCCGCTAATGCTACTCCTACAGGAGTCATATGTCCTTCGGCAACTGATTCTTGCTTTAAAATCTTAACGGGTTTGAGACTGCGAACCACATTAACGAAGTTTTCAGAATATCGAGGTACGTGAAATCCAACAATATCACAACATAATAAACTTTCTACGATCGCGTCACGCCAGGGAAGTATATTAAATACATCTACCGAAGGAAAAGGAGTGTGATGGAAAAAAGCAATTCTAGCATCAGGCTTTTTCTCCCTAATATATTTGGGTACTAACCAAAGATTGTAATCATGAATCCAAATTAGAGCGTCATCTGCTGCTTCTTCACAGGCTGCTTCAGCAAATAAACGATTAATATTTTGGAAATTTTCCCAGTCAGTAGATTCAGAAGTGAAGTGAAAAGGAAAGGAATGTAGGATGGGCCAAAAGGCTTCTTTAGAAGTTATGTGATAGAAATCCTTAACTTGTTGGGCATCGAGGGGAATCCTGAGTACGCTGTAGTTTCCTTCTCCTTCTATCTGGACTTTCGGCTCAAAATTGGCTTTTTGTTTAGCGGTTATTTGTTTCCAAGCCACCCAAGTACCACGATTAACATCAGCAAAGAAACTTTTTAAGGTAGGAACAATACCATTAGGACTTTTTTTGCGAACATAAATAGTTTTGCCATCTTTTACTAGTTCATCATAAGGTTCACGGTGATAAAGAATTACTAAAGAAGATTTCATGATTCCTGTGACCTGCTAATGATCAATATGCAACTTTCTCATCATAGATGAAAGTTGCCTACTTTTCTAAACGTACTACATACCATTGCAAAAACTTATCTGCACCAATATCTAATTCAAAATAGTTTTCCATCAGATGTTTCGCCTGGGCGTCTACTGAATCTAAGTTCTGTAACTCCCTTGGTATATCTATTTTTTCATCTAGCAAATATTCTTTCAGCTTAAGTTGTAACTCTTCTGGTGTAAAAAACTGTTCTGGATGATCCGCTTCGAGGACAACATAACCATCCTCTTGATACATGATAGAGTCTGCCATAATGACTAAGATATTAATTGTTTTGCAAAGTAAGTTGTACTGATTTACTAGTTCTATCTTCAACTATTGCGATCGCATCAATATTGTACTTCAATCCCGAAATAGTTTTGTTGGCTTGGGGAACAGCAAAAGAAAAATTACCTTTTTGATCGGCAATAATAGTTTTATTGAGTAAAGTTTCTCCCTCTAACTTGACAATATCTCCCATTAGGGGCAAAAACGTACTTACTTTAATATTTACCTCAGCATTAGGTTGAGTTTCCCCTATCACGACTAAATCTTCCCCATTAACTATTTCTCCATTACTATGACTGGTAAAATTCAAAGGAATAGTTACAACTTCTGGGTCACCAGAATCCAAATTACAGTTAGGAATAAGTCTTGAACCTCCTATGGTGCAAGTACCTTCGGGATTTACCCTAGTAACACTAAAAGGAGTATTTTCTGATTTATAAACTACTTCTTTCCCATGTTGTAAGCGAACCATTATTACTCCTTCCACAATCTGGGTGTTAGAGTCAAAATCAATTGTGGCTTGATAAATTCCTGAAGAAATTTCTCTAGCAGTAGTTTCTTTAATAACGTATTTATCCGCTAGTAAAAGTATGGAAGCATTCACCCCAGGAGTAGCCTTAATTTTTACTGTTAGAGATTGATCTGATGTTAGAGATTTGGTTTTACCTTGGTGCGCGATGGAAATGATTTGTAGAGTAACATGGGATTTTATAGAACCTAAATTATAGGTTGGTGGCTCTATCTTAGGAAAAGGTGATTCTGTAACAGTCTGGGAGAGTCCGAGGGGAATATAAAGAAGAATCCCCAGCATACTACCAATATAAGCAATATTTTGAGAATACTGACGAGTAATCATTTTAGTTGATAGAGCTTTCAAAAAAAGTAAATTTAAGAGGATTTCATTATACTTTCACAATTGTAGAATATGTCTTGGTTAAACTCTCGAAAATTATTGTGCATCGGTCATCGAGGAGCAATGGGACATGAGCCTGAGAACACTATATTATCAATCAACAAGGCTATTTCTCTAGGGGTTGATGCTGTAGAAATTGACGTACATCGAGTGGGAAATAAACTAATAGTAATCCACGATCTCAACTTATCAAGGACTACTAATGGGGAAGGCTACATTACAGATAAAAGCTTTTCTTATCTTAGTTCTTTAGATGCAGGAAAAGGAGAACAAATACCCACTCTAGAAGCAGTTTTTAATGCTGTTAATCGACAAGTCGGTATTAATATTGAACTAAAAAGTAAATATATCGCAACTCTAATAGTAGATTTGATTCATTTCTATCTTAATCAAGGATGGTCTTATGATGATTTTATAATTTCTTCCTTTAATCACTATGAATTACAGCAAGTACGACATCTGGACTCCAAAATAAACTTAGGACTTTTACTTTATGGTGTACCTTTAGACTATTTAAAGATAGCTGCAAAACTTAAAGTCACTACTATTATCAATAATTACAATTTTATCGACTTGGATTTTATTAATGATGTACACCAAAAAGATTTTAAATGTTGGGCATATACTGTCAATAGTCTAGAAGATGTTGAGATGATGACCAAATTAAAAATTGATGGAATAATTACTAACTATCCTGAAAATATTCCACAAAAATTCCCAATGTTTTGACTCAAAACAAATTAGACCATGATCATAATATAAGTTATGATTAGATGGTATTTATTACATCGTATATATGCTTACTTTCTTGTAAGTATCTCACTTTAGAAACAAATCATGTGTGCGATCACGCAGTGCCTGCCTTTGGCAGATCGCAGAGTGCCTGCTAATCTTTGACATTCTTGGAGTATAGAAACCCCAAAGAATGAGTGAACATCTCTCAGATGCGTTATTTTCCAGATTCCATAAAAATAAAGTCTTTAAGGCAAGGAATTTGGCGTTATGATAAAAAAGCTTAATACTAAAACAATTGTTTTAACCATAAGATCAAACTGACATCAACGGTTTAATTTGGAGACTATGAGTCCTAGAAAACTGACAGAAGACGATAAAAATAATATCCTTCAGTTATACCGCAATTCTGAAGCCACCACCTCTACTTTGGCGAAGGACTTCGGGGTGAGTAGTTCTACCGTTAGCCGATTTCTCAAAAATAGTCTATCTCAAGATGAATATGAAGACTTGATTCAACAAAAAAGGTTGGCTCGTACTACTAAAGGAGCTGTTGCACAGCCAAAATCAGAGCCAAAGTCTAGCCTCGAAGAAGAAGTCACAACTAACTCAGAATCAGCACCAAAAATAGTTTCTCTGGTGCAAAAATCCGAACCAATTTCCGAAACTAAATCTGCTAAAAAGACTTTTCCAGAAGATCAAATCAAGAATAGCATTCTACGTAATGATTTGACAGAATCAGAAACGGAGATGGCGATAGAAGTCCAAGATACTCCCCAACTTCCTAAACTCGAAAAATCTCTGATCACCAAAGCTAAACCAGTTGTCCTCAAAAACGCTTCTCCTCAAAGTCTCGAAGTGGAAGATGAAGATGATGATGATGATAATGAGCTAGTCGTAATTACCCTAGAAGAAATGCTAGGGGAAGAAGTAGATGAAGAAGACGATGAGGACGAAGAAGATGATGATGATTGGGAATTAGAAACAGATACCTCCCTAAGCTATCCTCATACTAAACCAAGTCAAACCGCCCTACAAATCTTACCTCTTACCCAAGCTCCCTTTCCTAGGACTTGCTATGTGGTAATAGACCGTGCTGCAGAATTAATCACTAGACCCTTAAAAGATTTTGCCGATCTCGGCTCAATTCCGCAAGAAGAAACCCAGCAAAAAACTTTGCCTATATTCGATAATCATCGGGTAGCTAAACGCTTCTCCCATCGCCGTGCCAAAGTAATCAAGGTTCCAGATGGTCAGATGCTACAAAAAACTTCTCGCCATCTTCATTCTAAAGGGATTACCCGACTATTGATCGACGGTCAAATTTATGCAATTTCTCGGGAAAATTAATTGCTTTCGCTCTTGCAAAATTAAAAGTACAATCTATATCTAAAATAATTATTAAGAAATAATTACTTACATTGCAACCGATAATTATCCTTTGAAATATAGGTTAGACCAGATATATGGTTAATTATTAGCGTGACCATATATATTTAGTTCTCTCAGCTCAAATTTAGATGAAAGTAAACCATTTCTTGAGACTTTATGAACAAGGATGCAGAGACTTTAGTAACATTGATCTTAGAGGTGCAGACTTAACAGGTGTAACTTTAGTATCAGTTAATTTAACCTCAGCAAATTTAATGGGTGCGAATTTCCGTCGTGCTTTTTTAACTAAATCAAATTTGAGTCAAGCAATACTAAACTGGACTGATTTTAGTTATGCCAACCTGAGTGAGGTTATTTTAAACCAAGCAGATTTGACTAAAGCTAATTTGGCAGGAGCTTTTATGGTTAAGTCCCAGCTACGAAAAGCCAGATTAAGCGGGGCAAATCTTTCCTATACTAATCTTAGACTTGCTGATTTATCCCAAGCAAATTTATGTGGGGCTAAGCTACAAAAAGTAAATTTGCGAGAAGCAAATCTCAATGGGGTAAACTTTAACTGGGCAAATTTATACGAAGCAAGGCTTAGTGGTGCAACATTTGATAACACCTCTCTAAATCAAGTTAACTTGAGTCAGACTTTTCTCAAAGATATTGATTTAAGAGGAGCAAATCTGGAGGAAATTAATTTGTATCGCGCCAAACTAAATGGCTCGAATTTTGCTGGAGCAAATCTCAAGAAAGCTAATTTAGGGGAGGCTCGATTAAAAGGGGTCAATTTTCGGGGAACTAATTTGGCAGAAGCAAATTTATCTGGTGCATCTTTACAAGAAGCTGATTTAACAGACGCTAATTTAACCAAAGCAGATTTGCGCTACGCTAACTTAAATCAAGCAATTTTAAACAATACTAAACTAGAGAGAAGTTTAATTTCAGAAGATATCTTATCTTATATGTCTCAAGTTTTTGGTCATCAATGTATGGATTGGCAAATTGCTACTTAATTTTTCATGTCAGTATTTCTGGCAAAACCCAGCCAAAAGCGGTTGGCATATTCTAAAATTAGTGGCATTGGATAGAAAGATTGCAGAGCAAAATACCGAATTAAAAGTTATCAAAGTTGATTTAACTTGGATCAAATGGATATTGGGAATATCTGCAAGCTTAATAATAGTTTTATTGAGCGTAATTATTACGACCAGTTTTAAAATTTTAGGAGCTTAAATCGGAGCTAGTGCATAACGCAAAACACTACTAATGGAATGCCCTAGCTCTTAAATAATATTATTGCAAAAGCAAAATCACAAGCTAAATGGCGCGATCGCGTAGCTAGGGGATATTATTGATGTTCAAATGGCACTGAGAAATATTTATGCGCGATTAAGTAAATTGGAAGATAAGATTGAGCCTTCAGAAGATTGAAAATTGTACAATAACCTTTGAGATAAAAATTATTTTTACAAGAGGTCTAGTCAATACAAACTCTATTTTCAGCTAATCAATTTCCTAGACAGCGATCGCAAACTCTTTAGTGCGAAGGAGATTTGAAGCGAAAATAATACCTATAACTCTCTTGACAATTAGTTTAACCTCAGCCCAAAGGTAAAGATGGGTTTATGATTATTTGATTTAAAGGCACTTGGCTATATGATATAAAAGCCCTGCTTAAGTCTGAAAACATCCCATACTGTAATGACTGTAGTTGTTCTTGGAAGCATTAATCTCGATCTAGTAGTAGAAGTTCCTCATTTACCTACTAGAGGAGAAACGGTTATTGGACATCGGTTTTTTTCTGCACCAGGAGGAAAGGGAGCCAACCAAGCTGTAGCAGTAGCTAATTTAGGAGTTCCCGTTCACTTAATTGGTCAAGTTGGAAATGATGTATTTGGTACAACTTTGATAAATAATCTCCAAAGTGCAGGAGTTAACACTGATGGTATTACCCTCAACCCTCATACTTATTCGGGAATAGCCTCCATTGTAGTAGATCAACAAGGAGACAATGCCATATCTTGTGCTGCTGGTGCTAATAATTTAGTAAGAGAAGAAGAATTAAATTATTTTCAATCTTTATTACCCCAAACCAAGGTAGTTTTACTAGAATTAGGAATTCCTTTAGTTACAGTCATAGCTGCTGCTAATAAAGCTAAAGCAGCTGGTTGTCTAACCATACTCGATCCTGCTCCAGTAAAATCTAACCTACCAGAAGAACTTTATCGTTCAGTTGATATTATTACCCCTAATGAGATAGAAGCTAGTCAATTAGTTGGTTTTACTGTAGACGGAATAACTACCGCTAGACAAGCAGCTTCGTTTCTACATCAGATGGGAGCCAAAAATGTAATTATTACCTTGGGACGTCAGGGGGCTTTTTGTAGCACTCTTGAGGAAGATTTTTGGATGAAACCGATTCCTGTCGAGGTGATAGACACAGTAGCTGCGGGAGATAGTTTTAATGGTGGATTAGCCACCGCTTTAGCATTGGGTAAATCTTTGAAAGATGCTGTAAGATGGGGTGTTGTAGCAGGAACTTTAGCTGTAACAAAACAGGGAGCACAATCTTCTTTACCCAGTAAAGAAAGTTTCTTACAATTATTGAATCAACAACCAATTGATAGTTAGTGGTTAGTCTTAAAGTATAAACCTTCAGATAATGCCTAGGGATATGGTTAGTGGTTATTTAAATTATTTTGATGGAAAAGAGTAAGGTAAATTTAATTACTGTGATAGTTTTAGTATTGGGAGCCATATTCATATTATTTCCCATAGGAATGATAGTTTTGACTTCTTTTGCTTCCAATAACGCAAGTATAGGCGAAGTAATTTCTTTAAAAGCTTTTACCTTGTCAAATTATCAAGAAGCTTGGGCAAGAGGCAAGTTTTTATTGGCATTTTTAAATTCAACAATTATCGCTTTAAGTGTTACTGGATTACAATTAATCACTTCGGCTTTAGCTGGTTATGCCTTAGCGCGATTACAATTTAAAGGTAAACAAGCAATTTTACTTTTAATCTTAACTACTTTAGTAATTCCTTTTCAATTACTAGTAATCCCTATTTTTGTGATTTTGAAATGGGGACATTTAATTAATACTTATTGGGCATTAATTTTGCCTACCGCAGCTAATGGTTTTAGTATTTTTTTGATGCGTCAATACTTTATTAGTATTCCTCAAGAGTTGGAAGAAGCTGCAACTTTGGATGGTGCCAACCGCTGGCAAATTCTTACGAACATTATGTTACCTTTATCTCGCCCTGCTTTGATAACTGTGTTTTTATTTACTTTTATTGCAGAATGGAATGATTTATTTAAACCTTTAGTTTTTACTAGTAGACCAGAATTAAATACCGTACAATTGGCTTTAGCTGGATTTCAAGAAGAATTTACTAGTAATTGGTCATTAATGATGGCAGCAGTTGTTATTGCTTCAATTCCTGTAGTAGTATTATTCCTTATTGGGCAACGTCAGTTTATTCAAGGTATTAGCAATACAGGAATTAAAAGTTAAATTAATGTTTTTTATATTCAATTATTGATTACTAGAAACAGAAACTAAATTAATTTCTACTTTATCCCAAGTATTAATGGTTTGTAGAAGTTCACCTGGATTAAGTGCTAAAAAATCTGGGTTATGCTCTGCTAATATTTGTACTGAATTAAACCCCCAACCAGCAGCAATAATTCCCACATTGCTTTTACGAGCAGATCGAATATCTCTGGTTTCATCTCCTACATAAATTACTTCCTTGTTGCTTAAACTATGTTTCTTAATCAGTTTGTTAATAATACGGTGTTTACCAAAAATGGTTGTGCCAGATCTAATAAAATCAAAGTAATTATATAGCTCATTTTTTTGTAAAAAAGCTATTACATTATTTTCAATATTAGAAGTTACAATACCAAGAATATAATCCTGATTTTTTAATTCTTGTAAAACTTGAGTCATTCCAGGAATAGGAGTCAGTTCTTGAATTTGTTTACCTAATTCTTTTTGTACTCTTTTGACTAAAAAAGGTAATTTGAATAAAGAAATCTCTGATTGTTTAATAATTTCCCTAGAGCTTAAGTTTTTTAAAAATGATATTTCTTCCTGACTGAGACTTTTGTAGCCAAATTCAGAAGCTAAACTATTTGTAATATCAACAATTGCTTGATAAGTGTCAGCAATTGTACCATCAAAATCAAAAATAACTGCTTTGATTGTCATTTAACTTGAGTTGAATATCTGAAACCAGTTAAATACTAATGTAAGTTTAGGTTTTATCTCTAAATATTAGATTAGCACGAGCGTTCCTTCTTAACATATCGGGTTTGATCCTCCTTAAAGCGGAAGCCCGAAAACGACGATCCCATTCAGGTTCTTCTATTTGCGCTAATTCCTGTAGTTTTGGTTGAATATTCCCAGGATAAGGCTGAAAATCAGTAATATCTGTTTCCTGGGCAAACCTTTGATTCCAGGGACAAACATCTTGACAAATATCACAACCAGCTATCCATCCTGATAGTTTGCTGGCAATTTCTTTAGGGAGATTGGGTTCACGATTTTCAATAGTATGATAGGCTATACAACGATTGGCATCTACGACAAAAGGTTCCGCGATCGCGTCTGTTGGGCAAGCCTCCAAACAACGGGTACAAGTACCACAGTGCTGGGTATGGGGTTTGTCGGGGGTTAATTCAATATTAGTTAAAATTTCGCCTAAAAATACCCAACTACCATATTCTCTAGTAATAACATTACTATTTTTGGCAATCCAGCCAATACCAGCCCTTTGCGCCCAGACTTTATCTTGAATCGCTCCTGTATCCGCATAGTAGCGTGTTTTAATGCCTTCTCCTTGATTTTGCAGCCACTGACTTAATTGCTTGAGCTTTTGCTGCATTACTTTATGGTAATCTCTCCCCCAACCATAACGAGATATTTTGCCGTTTTCTGGTGCATCGGAGTGTTGATGAGGTGTGTAATAGTTTAGGGCGACACATATTAAAGATCGCACTTCTGGCATCACTAAACGAATATCCTCTCTTTTGGGGTTTGCCATCCACCCCATATCAGCTTGATATCCCAAATCCAACCAATCATTGAATCTAGCAATTGCCGAATCTTTTGTCTGGGTTTCTACTGGGACAATACCTACTTTATGAAACCCAATTATTTTAGCTTGGGATTTTACGCGATCGCTATTAAGGCTCATAACCTCAAAAAATAAAAATACTTAAGTAAGTGTGCAAAATTAATTTGATAGTTGAGATGGTATTAGGTGTTAGCCCTAAAGGATTCCCTAAAGGATTCCGCGCTTCGCATAAGCTATCGCGTCGTGTTAGGCGTTAGAGAATAGGGAATATACAAATAATTCTGCTTAGGTACTTAAATATTATTGACTATCTACATAATAAAAATTGAAGTCTGCTAATGCTAATAAGCGATTTTTATTAAGACGATAATGATACCCTATTCTTTTAATTAATTGCTGCCAAAATGTTAACTTAAAAGAATCTTTAGAAGCTTCCAAATGTTTGACTAAATCTTTAAGAATTTCCCACTCATTTTTACTAACTTCCCATCCCACTTTGGCAGCAGCAAGCCCCATAATATTGCCTTCTCCTGCGTGCATTCCTCGCAATTCTAAATAAATAGCCATTTTTTTCCAGAGAGCAAAAAATTCTTCCTCTTTCCCATTGTCTTTAGTGACTATAAATAAAGCTTCTCCAATCCAATTAGTATTTTCCAGAGAAACATTTAGTTTATGGGCTAAGTTTTTAATCTTATCTAAATCTTGAGTTCTATATTTACTAACATGAGTTAGTATATTTCTGTGGCAACCGACAATACCAGGTGGAAAATTAATTTTGTCAGGTATAGATTCTACAATTTTTGTATCTGCATCTATATAAATAGCACTATTAAATTGTAATAACGACTTTTCTAAAATAATACGTTTATCGTTATAGCAATGTAAAATTCCTTGCTGTTCTATTTTAATAGGAATAATATTTTTTTGATCCTCAAAATCTCGGACATTGTCTGTTCCTACCATCAGACAAATTCCATCTCCACAGGTTTCTAAATCTATGGCGAGGTTTCTAGCTAACTCTCTATATTTAATACCAAAGGCTAGAGTGCAAAAACAAAAAGATATTTTATCTTGCTTCATTTGTTTCTTGCTAATAAATAGTACATCTAATTCAAAATAGCTTTATGAAGACATAGTTATTTCTTCTTGTTTTGCTATTATTTTTAATTCTAATCCTTTAGTAGTAATTACTAGCTATCTAGAAAATATTGGAATATTAAAGATGAAATTGGGGGCTTTTGTTGAATTCCTCCCAATCAAATTAGATTGTGGTGCATTACCACCTAAGTGTAAAAATAAATAAAAACAAAAAGTAGCAACAGCAGCTAAAATTAATCTTTCCCACATCACATATTTCCCCGATCACTCACCATATTATTAGTATGTCTTATAGATCGGATTTGAGCCATATAAAAGATATGAATTTTAAGAGGCTTAATCAAAACTTTAAACTTTAGATCAATTTTAGAAGTATCAACTTAAAGTTTTTTAATAAAATGTGATTTGAGATAAATTCGGAGTCACCAGTTTGGAGTTGGTAGTTATTCCTATTATTGTCTATTGGCATTACTTTATTTGAGTTGAGCTATAATTTGCTGATTTTGTAAAATTGCCCCCGTTAAGATATCTTCTACTGTTAAACACAAGTAACCTGATTTGTTAACCAAAAATTGTAGCTTTAAGCGATCGCTTCCCGGATTGCCAGGGGGATCAAGTTGGGCAATAGTTCTGGCTCCGTCTTGATCATTAAGTGGTTTTACCTGAGTATTACTATCACTCAGATTACGGGTAACTAAACGATCGCCATCAAAATAAACTTCTGTAGTACTTGTTTCTGCACCAAGCTCTCCGATAATTAATTCTATACTTGGTTGATTGGAAACAGAAGCTCCTAAAACAAGCTCTACTGGCTGTTTCATTGGGTAAGGTTGTCCACTTTTGATCAAAGGATGCCAACTATGGCATTTTTCCCGACGATTCCAGTAACGGATACCATAACTATGATAGAGAAAGTCTTGTACTTCTATGCCTTGTGCTACTTGTAATGCCCCTGTCGCGATCGCAGTCAAAGGGCGATCGCAGCGAATTTTAGTTTCAGGAAAGTACTGTTTGACCCAATCTTGTACCGCAGGGATTTGCACCGTACCACCAACCAGTAAAACCGAGTCAATATCCGCTGCTTCTACCCCATTACGTCTAGCCTGCTGAAGGACTAAACTCATTAAGTCATCCAGTTGGGTGAAGAATTGACGCTCTTGAAGAATTAACTTAAAGCGATCGCGTGTTAGGCTTAATTCGTAGCTTTCTAAACTTTCATCATTGAAATAAACTTCTTCTGCTTCAGTAGAGTCAGATAACTTAATTTTTAATCTTTCTGCCAGACGAGTAACCAAGGAAGAAACCTCTAAACTCTGCTGAGTTGCAAAATAATCGACTAACCAATTGTCAATATCCGACCCACCCAAGTTTTTACCTGCTTTAGCTAACACACGAGCTATTTGAGGCTTTTGCGCCGACTTGTCTCCCAAAACTTTTTGACCCCATTTCAAGATAAAACCTTGATTTTGGGACATATTTTCTGCCAGGCTAATCAAGGATAAATCCAGAGTACCACCACCAAAATCAATTACCAGTAATAGTTTTTGATCTGCTGCGCCATAGCCTAAGGCTGCTGCGGTAGGTTCATCAATAATGCGAATTTGTTCGATAGATAAAGCTTGAGAAATGTCAGTTAACCAAAGACGATAAGCTTCAAAGCTGTCAACAGGTACAGTTAAAACTAAAGAATCAATCTTTTCCTCTTGGGTTGTGGGAATATTAGCAATCAAACTTTTAAAAAACCATTCCCCAATTTGTTCAAAACTGAGACTTATTCCATCTAATTCTGGTAAAAATCCTTGAATATCTGTAGCAATGCCCCTTTTAAAGCTGCGAAAACAACGGGAATCATTGACTAAGTCTAATCCGCGATCGCGTACTTCTTGACCAATAAGGCTTTTTCCGACTTCAGCATCTTCTACATAGAGTAAACTAGGGATTACAGGGGGTAAAGATGGTATTTTTTGAGAAAATTGTGGTATTTCAATTATTTCTCCTTGTTCTATAGCGCGATTCCAACGGGTGATCACGGTGTTGCTAGTACCAAAATCAATAGCGTAAGCGTTGACATCTACCATTTAACATCTATCATCTATCACTGAGTTTTTATCTATAGTGAGTATATCTGGGGAAGCCACCTAAAAGACAAGGTATCCGCAAAAACTCCCAATCAGAATTCTGAGCATTTTATCAAGAGCGACCATACCCCCTCACCGATCACAATCTATGCCTTAAACGACGGAGACGATCAGAATAGCTTTTCATCACTTCCAAAGCAAACATAGGGGTTTGCTGTACTGCAAACATAAAATGTTCTCGATCTAGAAACGCTAAGAGGGAGTCAGTTTTGGCGATCGCTGTTGAGCCTCTTTGGTGATCTGAGTGAAGCAATGCTCCCTCCCCAAAAACATCACCTTTTTGAATTATTTCTACTACCTTGCCATTGATTAAAATTTCTACTTCTCCAGAGATGATGCCGTAAATCACATCACTGCATTCTCCTGCTTGAAAAATGACCTCACCTGTTGCAAAAGTCTTGGGGGAAGGCGGTTTTTGAAAAAATTCTATAGTCCTGACTGGTTCTAACACTACAATTGCCTCATCTAAACTATAGACATTTTCGGATAACTTAATCATTTGGTAAAGATTTGGTTAATTAATGGTTAACATGAGAGCATATCTAATATTTTGATACAAATAAACTATTTTACTGGTGGCTTCAAGGGACAAAATATCTATAGTATTTCTCGGAGGTATTATTGAGATTAATTATGAGTAAAACTAAACTCACCAAAAAACAAAGAGCTTTAGCCATATTACTTGAACTGAAAAAACTTTATCCCGATGCTACTTGTAGCCTTAATTATGAAAGTGTAGTTCAACTATTAGTTGCAACTATTCTTTCGGCTCAATGCACTGATGAGCGAGTTAATAAAGTTACTCCTGCACTATTTAAAAAATATCCCGATGCTCCTGCTTTAGCTGGGGTAAATCGAGAAGAATTAGAAAATTTGATTCGTTCTACTGGTTTTTATCGCAACAAAGCCAAAAATATTCAGGGAGCTTGTCACAAAATAGTTACTGAATTTAATAATCAAGTACCTCAAACTATGGAGGAATTATTACAGTTACCAGGAGTAGCCAGAAAAACCGCTAATGTAGTTTTAGCTCATGGCTTTGGGATTATCGAAGGTGTAACAGTAGACACCCATGTGAAACGCTTAAGTAATAGATTAGGACTGACCAAAAATACTGAGCCAGTAAAAATAGAACGGGATTTAATGAAACTTTTACCCCAGCCCGATTGGGAGAATTATTCAATTAGGATTATTTATCACGGTAGAGCGGTTTGTAAAGCACGCAAACCAAATTGTGATGAATGTCAATTAAGCCACCTTTGTCCTGCTATTTTGTAGTAGTTAATTCTAATTGAGAACTGTAACTTAATTAATTTTTTCGGCTCAAACAATTCCCGTAAGACTATCACTATCTCAAGATTAATTTGAAGAATAAGTTTTATTCAATTTTCTCCCTTGTCTCCTTGTCCCCCTTGTCCCCCTTGTCCCTTTGTCTGATTTCAACCCATCATTACAAAATTTACCTACTAAGAGGGGGATTGTTGGTAAACAGTAAACTGGTATTATATCCGTATCAATTTACGATCAGTAGTTCACGTCCACCCCCTTAATGTTAGAAGAATCAGTAGATTATTTGGTAGATGCGGGATTACAAGTTCCCTTAATCTTAATTATTTTAATAGTTTTAGAAGTAGTTTTATCCGCAGATAATGCGATCGCGTTAGCAGCGATCGCTCAAAACTTAAAAGACCCGAAATTGCAACGACAAGCACTGAATGTCGGCTTAATTGGAGCTTATATACTGAGGATTTCTCTGATTCTGACTGCAACTTGGGTAGTACAGTTTTGGCAGTTTGAATTGTTGGGAGCAATGTATTTGTTGTGGTTGGTCTATAACTATTTTGCTGATAATGAAATAGAAGA
>JAAUYH010006274.1_pt1 | contig 14895 bp, 16 predicted proteins | sample 7278061 | NCBI WGS metagenome assembly JAAUYH01 (sample SAMN14350203, study PRJNA611818) | marine sediment metagenome | isolation source: surface marine sediment (0.6m) | place: French Polynesia: Moorea | collected 2018-08
GGCACCCCGAATTGATCCCTGATGATAGTTGTATTGGCAGCATGAGCCTCCCATCGTTCTTCTTCCGTAGGAACTTTATCAACTTTGCAACCGATCAGGATCGATAAATAGGCCAGAACTAAATATTTCGTCATTGCGATGGTTTTTGGTCAATTACTATAAGGTGATCGTTGTTGAGCCAATTCTAATCAGATCAGCAGTATGAACTATTCAGAGGATTAAAATAAGGGCTTGGCGATTCAAATGCTAATTTTAACTTAAAAAAAGTATTCCCCCACCGATCCTAAATGAATGCCCGAAAATTTGATATAACTTGCGTTCTTCACCAAAGTTGTAAACTGACTACATGTCTGATAAAAAAGTAAGTATACTTACCGCTTTTAAGACCATTATCTGGCCCAGGAGAATGCTTGTATTGGCCGGGCTGGTGCTCATAGTAATCAATAAGGCTGCTAGTTTCGTAGCCCCGATGTCCCTGAAATACTTTATGGACGATATTATTCCCAAAAAGGACATCGAGTTGCTTAAAATCCTCGTCACAATTGTGATCCTGGCCATCCTGGTACAGGCGGTAACCTCATTTATGCTCACCCGTATCCTCAGTGTTCAGGCTCAGTATATGATCTCCGAGTTGAGAGCCCAGGTTCAAAAAAAAGTACTCTCACTCCCGATCCGGTTTTTTGACAACACCAAGTCCGGCGAATTGGTATCGCGTATCATGACCGATGTAGAAGGAGTAAGAAATCTTATCGGTACCGGTCTGGTACAACTAGTAGGTGGTAGTGTCACTGCCGTTGTGTCCCTGGTTCTTCTTATCAATATAAGTCCCAGTATGACCCTGTTCGTTCTTATCCCCCTGGCTATATTCGCGGTCATTGCGCTAAAGGCTTTTAAGATCATCAGGCCTATTTTCAGGAATCGCGGAAAGATCAATGCCGAGGTAACTGGCAGGCTTACGGAAACCCTGGGTGGTATACGGGTTATCAAAGGATTCAACGCCGAAGTTCAGGAACATCGTGTTTTTGAAAGTGGAGTTTACAAGCTCTATCAAAATGTAAAAAGGAGTCTGACGGCCACTGCTTTTATGACCAGTTCCTCCACTTTTTTATTGGGTGTAGCCACCACCGGCATAATGGGTATCGGAGGCTACAAGATCATGATTGATGAATTGTCTATCGGCGAATTCCTGACTTTTACTTTCCTTCTAGGATTAATGATCGCCCCTATCGTGCAAATGAGCAACATCGGAAGCCAGTTAACAGAAGCGCTTGCCGGCCTGGACCGTACCGAGGAATTGATGAACCTGGCTCCTGAGGCCGATCATTCGAACCGGACCCATCTCCTTAACGGTATTCAGGGGAATATGGAATTCAGGAACGTATCTTTCTCCTACGAAGAAGACAAGGAGGTATTGCACGATGTGAGTTTTAAAGTACCGGCCGGTTCCGTAGTAGCTCTGGTGGGCAGTTCTGGTTCTGGTAAGAGTACGATTGCGGGACTTGCGGCCAGTTTTCTTACGCCACAAAACGGAATTATTACGGTGGATGGACAGGATCTGTCTAAAGTAGAACTCGATAGTTTCCGCCGGTACCTGGGTGTGGTCTTGCAGGACGATTTTCTTTTCGAGGGCAGTATACGGGAAAACATACTTTTCCCAAGGCCGGATGCATCAGAGTCCCAGTTGAAAGAGGCAGTGAAAGCGGCGTATGTAAACGAGTTTACGGATAGGTTTGAAGACGGTCTGAATACGCTAATTGGTGAAAGGGGCATCAAACTATCAGGGGGTCAACGACAGCGTATAGCTATTGCCAGGGCAGTCCTGGCAGATCCGAAGATCCTGATCTTAGATGAGGCTACATCTAACCTGGATACAGAGAGTGAAGCCCTTATTCAAAAAAGTCTCGCAGAATTAACCAAAGGCAGAACAACCTTCGTGATCGCTCACCGTTTGAGTACCATACGAAAAGCAGACCAGATCCTTGTTGTAGAAAACGGACGAATTGCCGAAAGGGGAACACATGAAGAACTGATCAATAAGGAGGGCAGATACTACCACCTCTTCACATACCAGGCAAGAATATAAATGTGATAATAAAAATTTTAGATAGATCGGATCATACCGCTATCAGGTAAGGGCTTATCAATCAATATTGATCACCTTTTCTATTTGAGGTGCGTGTTTTTTGATGGTCATTTCAACTCCGCTTTTCAGGGGCATTTGATTCACCGAGCAGCCTACGCAATTTCCCTCCAGTCTAACGGTAACTTCATTATCATTGTCAATTGCGACCAAAGAAATATCGCCTCCGTCACTTTGTAAAAACGGACGAATCTCATCCAGCGCCTTCTCCACATTCGTTCTTAATTCTTCAGAGGTCATAGATCCTATTTTTTAATCGCTGAACAACCGGCCATAGTAGTGATCTTGATCGCTTCCGTAGGCGGTAAATTCTCATTTCTTTTTACCAATTCCTCAACTACATTCCTAGTGAGTTCCTCAAAGGCTGTTTCCACTACTGTAGCCGTTTGCATGGCTGCAGGTCTGCCCACATCTCCGGCTTCCCTGATACTTTGTACCAGCGGTATTTCGCCAAGGAATCGTACATCCAGGTCCTCAGCCAGATTCTTTGCACCGGACTGTCCAAAGATATAGTATTTTTTATCAGGTAATTCCTCCGGTGTAAAGTAGGCCATATTTTCTACGATACCGAGTACAGGAACATTGATAGAGTCCTGCTGGAACATCGCAACACCTTTGCGTGCATCAGCCAGCGCCACTTCCTGTGGTGTGCTTACCACTACGGCGCCCGTAACCGGCATTGCCTGCATGATACTCAGATGAATATCACCGGTTCCCGGAGGCAGATCGAGTAGCATAAAGTCTAACTCTCCCCAGTGCGCATCGAATATTAGTTGATTCAAGGCTTTGGAAGCCATGGGGCCTCGCCAGATAACCGCTTGATTAGGCTCCGTAAAGAAGCCAATAGACAATACCTTGACCCCGTAGTTTTCAACCGGTCTCATTTTTGATCTGCCTCCCACATTGGCCGCGAGTGGTTTTTCATTAGCCACATCGAACATGATCGGCATGGAGGGTCCGTATATATCAGCATCCAGTAAGCCCACCTTAAAGCCCATCTTCGCAAGTGTGACCGCCAGGTTTGCTGTGATGGTAGATTTTCCTACGCCTCCCTTCCCTGATGCAACGGCTATGATATTTTGTATGCCCGGAATAGGTTTCCCTTTTATTTCGTTTACCTTCGGTTTCGCAGGTGCATCAACCTTGACATTTACGGTGATCTTGGCCTTTTCATAGACCTCGCGATGGATCGTTTTAAGGATCTCAACTTCCGTCTTTTTTCTGGCCTGAAGGCTGGGATTTTTTATCGTTATATCTACCACAACCTCATCGCCAAAAACCTGAATATTATTTACCGCACCGCTTTCCACCATGTTCATTCCTTCACCTGGCACGGTAATCGTCTCAAGAGCTTTTAGAATATCCGCTTTGGCCAACTTCATAAGATACTTTTTTGAAAGATTCTGAATTAACAAAGATAGGTGAAACGACTGAATTTAGGAAGCCTAGCGATCGAATCATACTATGAAACCATAGTATTGCCAAATACACCTCGGTCTAGGAAGAACATGGTTTTAACGACTGATATCCAGCTCCTTGGATGGATCCCAAAAGTGTTTTTCAAAATCCACAATTTGATCGTCCTCCACCCGAATGCCTTCATTCTCCAGAAGTTGTTGCATGAGCTGTGTGCCCGGAAAATGATGTTTCCCAGTGAGCAGGCCTTTGCGGTTAACAACCCGGTGTGCCGGAATATCGCCGTTCTTAACGGACCCGTTCATTGCCCAGCCCACCATTCTGGCACTCCCGGAGGTTCCCAGGTACCTGGCAATGGCTCCGTATGAAGTAACCCTACCATAAGGGATCTGACGTGCTACATCGTAAACTTTCTCAAAAAAACCTCGCTCTTCCATAATTACCTGTAGAATATACGAATAATCGTGATCGTAAGAAGAACCACCATGAGCAGGCTTAATATGTAATTGGAGTTCTTTGAAAAACGGTTGGTTTTGGCTTCCAGCTTATTGAAGTAGACCGTATAGAGGTAAAGTACGGTAAACGAACCGCAACCTGCCGCCAGTACAAAGGTGAGGATGTCCCATATTTCAAACTTGATCCAGCCACTGGCATTCCACATAGCGTTTAAACCACTGTAATACGGAATGGTCAGCAGATTGAGCGTAGCCAATAACATACCCTTAAAAAAACTGTTACGCTTGCTCACCTTGATCATCCTAATCTCTTTTACCTTATTCTTCTTTGCGGCTATAAAAAAATACACAGCAAAGAATGCGAACACACCTAAGGCGATCTTAAGTAAGACATCGATCACCTGAGGATTTCTATACAGGAATTTGGATATTAACACGGCGATATAGGCCTGGGTCATGATAATAGTAACCACACCTAAACTAAAGATGATTCCGTTCAATTTACCTTTTTCCACACTGGTTTTCGCCGCATTCATATTAAGCAGTCCCGGGGGTACCGTTGCCATAAAAGCTGCGGAATAAGTAGCAAAAAATAAAATGATCAAATGGGTCATAGCTTAGTTCAGCCTAAATCTTAAATAGGTTATCGGTTTACCCATTTCTAAAAACTGTTTCTCATAGTGGGTTTGGATTTCAAGGACATCGGAAGGACTCCCCTCGTTCCGATATATATTGTGATTGGAATATAGAATTTCATGACCAAGTCCCTGTAGTAATCCGATAGTGTACCCATGAAGAAATTCGCTATCAGTCTTCAGATGTAGTTCTCCCTGATCAACCAGGATCTTCTTATACATTTCCAGGAATTCTATATTGGTCAATCTGTGCTTGGTTCGTTTGTATTTAATTTGGGGATCCGGAAACGTAATCCAGATCTCCGAAACCTCGTTTTTCGCAAACAAGAGGTCAATAAGCTCTATTTGCGTCCGAAGGAAAATAACATTGTGCAATGGTTCTTCTACAGCCGTTTTGGCGCCCCTCCAGAGTCGAGCACCTTTAATATCAATGCCTATAAAATTCTTTTCCGGGTTTTTGCGTGCAAGGCCTATGGTGTATTCTCCTTTACCACATCCCAACTCCAAAACTATGGGATTATCATTGCCAAACTTTTCAGACCAATTTCCCCTGAGGTCAAAGCTGTGATCAAGGACTTCTGAACGAGCAGGTTGAATGACATTTTCAAAACCCTCATTTTCCCGGAAACGACGTAGTTTTTTTTTACTTCCCACAGAGATTAATTAAGGACCCCAGAGCAAAACTAAATAATTCTTTTATTCCTGCTCAGCATATACCCGGGCCTTCTCCAGGGTAAAGGAAAACTCGGAACCCACATCAGGTACGCTCTCCACATATATCTTCTCGCCATGGGCCTCAATGATATGTTTCACAATGGAAAGACCCAGGCCTGAGCCCCCTTCTTTGCGACTTCCACTTTTATCAACACGATAGAATCTTTCAAAAATCCGCGGGATATGTTCATCGGGTATACCTTCACCATTGTCTGTAATTCTTATGATGACCTTGTTCTTAATCAGGTTTTCCACGCTTACTTCGGTAGTGCCGTCTAAATGGCCGTACTTGATCGAATTCACTAAAAGATTTGTTATCACCTGCTGGATCTTCTCCCTGTCGGCATGTACATAGATTGGACCATCATAGGCCATGTCAAAGGTTAAAGTGACCCGTTTTTTCGAAGCTTTGATCTCAAGTAATTCAAAAACATTTTCGATGAGTTCAATGATATCGAAGTCACTGTATTCCAGGTTGAGATCGCCAATTTCCAGCTTGGTGATCAGATCCAGGTCCTTGACGATGTAGACGAGTCGTTCCACACCTTTTTTAGCGCGTTGAAGATATTTTCTACGGACATTCTTATCTTCCATGGCCCCGTCCAGGAGTGTAAGAATATAGCCCTGAACCGTAAACAATGGTGTTTTGAGTTCATGGGCCACATTGCCCAAAAAATCTCTTCGGTAGGCTTCCCGGATCTTAAGAGCGTCGATTTCTATTTTTTTGTCTTTGGCGAATTTTTCTATTTCCTCGGTGAGGGTCTTCATATCCGTAGTCACAGGCCCAAGGGGAAAATCAGATGCTTCAAGAAGGGACACATCGTCATATATCCGCTTTATGCGTCGGTAGATAAATTTTTCTACACGGATCTGAATAATAAAGAAGGAAACGGCAAAAGTGGCTATGAAAAAGACCAGTAACCAGAGACCGTATTGCCATAAGATATCGGAATACCAGAGTAAACCTCCCAGTAGCAGTGTTAGAATAAATGTGATAAAAAGAGAAGACCGGAATGCAAACTTATAGGACTTCTTTAATCTAGTGGCCATTACAACACAAACTTATACCCCACGCCCTTGACGGTTTTAAAGTGATCGTCTCCAATTTTTTCCCGAAGCTTTCGTATATGAACGTCTATCGTCCTTCCACCAACGACTACTTCCTGACCCCAGACTTTATCTAAAATTACTTCACGTTTAAAAACCTTATCGGGCTTGGAAGCGAGTAATGCCAATAATTCGAATTCCTTGCGTGGGAGCACAATTTCATCTCCATTATTAATCACCTTGTACTCTTCCCTGTTAATGACAATATTTCCAACCTTCATGACCTCTTCTACCTGGTTGCTGTCTTCTTTTAATCTCCTGAGCAAGGCTTTGATCTTACTGATCAGTACTTTTGGTTTGATAGGCTTTGTGATATAATCATCGGCACCGGCATCAAAACCGGCCACCTGGGAATAGTCTTCACCTCGCGCGGTCAGAAATGTTATAATGGTATTTTCCAATCCCTTTGTATTCCTGATTATTTCACATGCTTCAATACCGTCCATTTCGGGCATCATCACATCCAGAATTATGAGATGGGGATTTTTCTTTTTGGCTTTTTCAACTCCTTCTACACCGTTTTTGGCGGTAAATACCTGATATCCCTGAGCTGATAAATTATATTTTAAAATCTCTAAAATATCAGGTTCATCATCTACCAAAAGAATCTTTATATCCTGTTTCTTCATTTTAAGTATTTATGCTAGGCTGTTGGAACTTCAATTTTTCAGGCGAATAATGTTAAATTAAGTCGTAATTATAGCTGCCCGTCTTGTGTTATGACCTGTTTGACAATTAATCTATTAGGCCTTCACAGTTGTCGTTCCACTTAAAACAAATATAATATTATTGACCTTAAAACATTCAGAATATTTTAATTTGATAACAATATCGTAACATATTTTTTAGTGCGTATTTCGGAGCCAAAATCTTGAAAATATTCCCACTATTAACAGGTGGATACTGTCTGTGTTAAAGTGAATTTCACTCTGTATTTCAACCAGGGAAAAAGAATCCCGAAGCGATATTTTCGCTTTTCGTGCATTTCAACGAATTTTCCTCGAATTACCCTAATCATTACGAAATCAGATACCTAAAATTTTTATATTTGTTTTAACAAAAGGTCGATTGGTATTTGAATGAAGCAACTTTACCCAATTATTTTCTTTCTTTTCATCGCAGTTGGTTACAGCCAAACTTCTCCCAAATCCGGCGGGGATATAGAAGGCTTTTCCCTCTATCCAAATCCCGTTACCCAGGGTAAAGTATACATTACTACCAAGCATAATGCCCCTAAGAAAATACTGATCTTCGATGTCTTCGGGACACGGATCATTGAAACTACCATTCTGGGCAAGGAATTAAATCTTTCCAATTTGGATGCGGGTGTTTATCTGCTAAGAGTGATCGAATCCAATAAGGTCGCCACCCGGAAATTGATTGTCAAATAACCATATTAAATCCATATACAATTTGAAGCCGTCTGTGCTTCAATCTGTGTTTTAATGTCGATGAAATGCACAAATCATCGACGAATTGAATACACTGTTTATTTTACCTACAAAATTCCTGTTTTGACAACAAAACTTATGTCTGTCGGGGGCTTGGACGTATATTTATCCTGTTGATCCCAAATCAATATCCATGAAATACCTCTACTTGTTCCTATTTATGGGCTTTACTTTGGTCTTAAGTGGACAGGACAAACCGAACCAGCCCAGCGTGCATCTTCAGGATACCATGGAATTTGACCTATATCCTAATCCGGCATTGAACGATGTGGTATATGTGACCACATCAAGCAACGCAGGGAAGGACATTACGGTTTACGATATTTTTGGCAAGGTTGTTCTCAGGGACCGGATCACCACTAATCTTTTAAATATCTCGAGGCTCGTACCCGGAGTTTACTTCCTGCAGGTTGATCAAAACAATAAGACAATGACCAGGAAGCTGGTTGTTAAGTAGCTACTGCAATACTCCCTTCAATTAGTAATTCTTACTAAGCTTCTATTATTTGCTACCTTTGCTTTGCCATGGATATTAGCCGGATATTTGAGATCAGGTCTGATGATGAATTCAGGAATTTAGCCTTAGAGATCTTTGAATATCAATACAGGAATACTGAAGTTTACAGATCCTTCTGCGAACTTCTGGAAATTCGTCCAAATCAGGTCCATCGCATAGAGGGTATTCCCTTTCTACCCATTGAATTCTATAAGTCCAGAAAAGTACTCGCCGGGGATCTCAGTTCAGAAATTTGTTTTAAAAGCAGTGGAACAACTGGCCAGCAAGTAAGTAAACACTTCGTGGCAGATCTGAATCTTTATCGTAAAAGTTTCCGTAAAACTTTTGCATCGTTTTATGGCCCAATAGAAGACTACTGCGTTCTGGCCTTACTACCCTCTTATCTGGAAAGAGAAGATTCTTCACTAGTGCATATGGTGGCCGACCTGATTCAAAAAAGCCGCTATCAGGAAAGTGGTTTTTACCTGAAGGAATACGAGCAGTTGGCCCGGATATTGCAAAAATTGGATGGAGAAGGTGTCCCGGTTTTGCTGATCGGTGTCACCTTCGCCTTATTGGAAATGGCCGGGAAATATCCACTCTCGCTTTCCAATACTACTGTGATCGAAACGGGCGGAATGAAAGGCCGAGGCAAAGAGCTGATTCGTGATGAAGTACATCAGGTCCTCCAAAGATCCTGGGGTCTTAAAGAAATTCACTCGGAATACGGAATGACGGAACTGCTTTCCCAGGCATATTCCCGGGGATCAGGAATTTTTTACACAGCTCCATGGATGAAAGTGCTCATCAGGGATCCTGAAGACCCGATGCAATATCTGAGATATGGGCAAACCTGAGGGATTAATATTATTGATATGGACATTGTATATTCCTGTTCATTTCTGGCCACACAAGATCTGGGGAAACTGCATGAGGATGGTGGCTTTGAAGTTTTAGGTCGTTTTGATCACTCAGATATCAGAGGTTGTAACCTTATGGTTGTGTAACTCATCAAGACTTCTCGCTGGAAAGTTCTTTCTCAGTACCCATCCATCGGTCCCAAAAAGTAAAATAGAGGCCGTAATTATAAAGGAATTTACGATGATGTACATCGTGATGGGTAGCTCCAATGATGATCTTACCTACCCAAGCCCCATACTTCCCCCGGGGATATATTTCAACAGCAGCGTGATTGATGGTGGCAGAGATGGTCATAATGATCAACACTGCTAGTATTGCGTATCCATGCAGGGGCAAAAAAATGATGATCAGAGGTAAGATTGCAGCCTGCAGCAATGTCTCCAAGGGGTGAAAGGAAAAGGATGTCCATACCGTAGTGTGAATACTGTTGTGGTGTACTTTGTGAAAGTAACGGTAGATTTTCGGGATATGCATCCAGCGATGGATCCAGTAATAGTAGGTGTCCTGTATAAAAAGTACCAGGAATACACTGAGTGGCACATACCATATTGGAAGCTCATCAACAGCTTCGTAAACCGCGGTATAACCCTCATCCCAAAGCCAGTAGGTGCCAATACCGAATACGGCAAAAATAACAGCACTTAAAACGGAATAAAGGACCTCCGATCTTATTTGCCTTCTTTTAACAGGGGATGTATCTAAAATTCTGGATTTCAACAGGGGCCTCAGGACCACATAGGTGATATAGTAATAGACACCTGAAAAAATAAAATAGCGAAGTACTATGATCAGGAAAAGGATCAAAACCAGGAGCAGTACTGTAGAAATGTCAAAGCTGATGGTCTGCATGTACTTTGCGAATAATTAATAGTATCGCCCTTGCTTTACTCTGAGCGTCTTTATGGGCTTACTACTAAAATATAATAGTTCTTTTTACCTCGTTGCAGCAATACATATCGATCGTTGATAAGATCACTAGGAGTAATTAGATATTCTTCATTCACCTTTTCCTTATTCACGGATATTGAATTTTGCTTTAGCTCTCTACGCGCTTCCCCATTAGAACTGAAGAAGCCAGTTTTAGCGGACAGAGCAGCAATCATATCGAGGCCATCCATAAGTTCTTTCCGATCGATTTCCGCCTGAGGAACACCTTCAAAGATCTCAAGGAAAGTATCGGAATCAAGCGTCTTCAGATCCTCCGAGGTAGACTTGCCAAAGAGAATCTGGCTCGCTTTGATCACCCTTTCCAGGTCCTCCCTGGAATGTACCATCACAGTGAGTTCTTCAGCAAGCTTTTTCTGTAGTAAGCGGAGATGAGGAGCCTGACCGTGCTCTGCTACCAGTGCTTCAATTTCTTTTCGGGTCAGGAAGGTAAAAATCTTAATATACTTCTCCGCGTCCTGGTCAGACGCATTCAACCAATACTGATAAAATCTATACGGTGATGTTTTATGCTTGTCCAACCAGATATTTCCTTCGGCGGTCTTCCCAAACTTAGTGCCGTCTGCCTTTGTGATCAAAGGGCAGGTCAGCGCAAAGCCTTTTCCTCCGTCAATTCGTCTGATCAGTTCAGTTCCCGTGGTAATATTGCCCCATTGATCACTGCCTCCCATTTGAAGTGTGCATTGATATTTTCTATACAGGTGAAGGAAGTCATACCCCTGTACCAGCTGGTAACTAAATTCGGTAAAAGACATGCCTTCTTTATCGTCATCGGTGAGCCTTTTACGGACCGAATCCTTGGCCATCATATAGTTTACGGTAATATGTTTCCCGACATCTCTGATAAAATTGAGATAGGGAATATCTTTCATCCAATCGTAGTTATTGACAAGAATTGCCGCGTTTTCGGCCTGGCTGTCAAAATCTATGAATCGTGCTAGTTGTTCCCTGATAGCTTCCTGATTGAGTCGCAAGGTTGTTTCATCCAGTAAGTTCCTCTCTGTAGACCTTCCGGAAGGATCTCCGATCATTCCTGTTGCACCACCTATGAGCGCGATGGGCCGGTGGCCTGCAATCTGAAAATGACGCAGCATCATCACCCCTACCAAATGACCTATGTGCAGAGAATCTGCCGTTGGATCAATACCGACATAAGCTGATTGCATGCCACTTAAAAGATGCTCTTCAGTACCCGGCATGAGGTCGTGTAGCATACCTCTCCATCTCAATTCCTCTACAAAATTCGAAGCCATAAAGCCCTGTTTTGAAATGATTGCTGCAAATATAAAATAAAGCAGCATAGCAAAGGATCTGCACAACTACATATCCCATCTAATTCAGTAATTTTGGGCCATGATATTAGTGACGGGAGGTACCGGGCTGGTGGGTTCACATTTGTTATTCAGGCTGGCCGAAAAGGGTGGTGCCCTGCGGGCCATATACAGAGATCCCAATAAGCTGGAGAAGGTTCGCCGGGTCTTTTCGTACTATTCATCAAACTGGCAGCAACTTTTTGACAGTATCCAGTGGGTTGAAGCGGATATTACAGATATTCCATCCCTGGAAAAAGCCTTCGACCGCATAACCCAAGTTTATCACTGCGCTGCCCTGATTTCCTTTGATCCCAATGATCTGAGAAAGTTGTTGAAGGCTAACGAATACGGCACTGCCAATATCGTCAACATGTGTATTTCAAAGAGGATTGATAAGTTATGCTATGCCAGTTCCATCGCTGCTATTGGAAAAAGCATAAAAAATTCCAAGGTTAACGAGAACAATGAATGGCGCAGTGACAGCGCGGTGCCTTATGCTTTATCAAAGCATCTGGCTGAAATGGAGGTGTGGAGAGGAACACAGGAAGGTATCCCCGCAGTGATTATCAATCCAGGCGTGATCCTGGGACCCGGATTCTGGACAAGTGGCAGTGGCAAATTGTTTCAGGCAGCCGCCAAAGGATCTAAATATTATCCACCCGGAGGCACCGGATTCGTGCCGGTTGATGATGTGGTTCAATTAATGATGATGGCAATGGAATCGGATGTTGAGAACGAAAGGTTCATATCCGTTAGCGATAATCTCAGTTATTTGGAGGTCTTGTCTAAAATCGCCACAGCTATAGGCCGTCCCGGCCCGAAAATAGAGTTAAAATTTTGGCAGCTGAGGGGCTTGAGGATGCTGGACTGGTTTTGGAATGCGATAAGTGGTAAAGGTAGGAAACTCAGTAGAATACAAATAGACGGCTTGAGACGGAGAGCTTATTACGATAACAGTAAAGCCAAGAACCACTTTGAATTCAGTTACCAATCATTGGATCAGTGTATTGAATTTTCTAGTCAGAAGTTTGTGGAAGAGAATCCTGTTCACTTTTCCCAGTAGATTCTTTTAAGATCTTTTCCCTTTGTCTTTCACCGGCTTGCCTGATACTATCGCTTACCCGGGTCTTTTCAAGGTCATATACACTTTTCTCCTCTTCCAAACGAACTTCAATACGCTGGTAGATCGCTTCGTACTCCGCAGGAATGGATGCGTAATAGACATCGCTTTTTACAAACTGAACACTGTCTATCCCATATTTGTCGTAGATATAAGACATGGCATCAAACTCCCGATCCACGAGATAGGTAGGATTGGTTTTTTTAGCTGCGCTTATAATAGCCAGTTCGTATAGAATATCTACCATTTGATCCTTTGAAATCAAGTCCTCGGGTTTTTCAATCACCTTTTCATCACAGGCAAAAAGTGCCAACACCCATATCATCACCATTAGTCTTCTCATCATGTTCTGTTAAAGGTCAGTCTTTTTGCATTTTTCTGGTCGGACAGACTTCCATTCTCATAGGCCAGATGCCCGTTTACGAAGGTATGTGATACTCTGGATCTGAAGGTATTCCCTTCAAATGGAGACCAGCCGCATTTATAAAGTATATTTTCTTTGGTTACCTGCCAGGGAGAATCCATATCTACAGCAACAATATCAGCATAGTATCCTTCTCTCAGATAGCCACGATCCTCGATATCAAAAAGTATGGCCGGATTATGGCACATCTTGGTTACTATAAGTTCCAAACCGATCTGCTTGTCATGGTATTTCTCCAATAGGGCGGGTAATGCATGTTGTACCAACGGACCACCTGAGGGCGCACTAGTATAGGGTGAATTCTTTTCTTCCAGCGTATGAGGCGCATGATCCGTAGCCACAATATCGATACGATCGTCTAACAATGCTTCCCACAATCCTGAACGATCCTTAGGGGTCTTGACAGCGGGGTTCCATTTAATATGGGGTCCTTTAGATGGGTAATCCTCATCTGAGAACCAAAGATGATGCAGACAGACCTCTGCTGTAATTTGCTTTTCTTTTAAGGGAATATCATTTCTGAACAGTGCGGTTTCTCTAGCAGTGGAAAGATGGAACACGTGAAGTCTGGCGCCTGTTTGCCTGGCCAGTTCAACCGCCCTTGAGGAAGAGAGATAGCAAGCCTCTTCGCTTCTTATCAGAGGATGAAATTGTACGGGAATATCATCACCATAAGTCTTTTTATAAGCCTCCAGATTATTTCTAATGGTAGTCTCATCTTCGCAATGGGCTGAAATTACCAGTTCCGTGCTTTTAAAAATACGCTCTATGACCTGCTCGTCATCGACCAGCATATTTCCTGTAGAAGATCCAAGAAAAAGTTTTATCCCTGAACAGGCATTTTTGTCCAGCTTTTTAATTTCCTCCAGATTATCATTGGTGCCACCTAGCAGGAATGAATAATTGGCAAAGGAAGACCTCCTGCCCATTTCAAACTTCTGCTCCAATTTTTCAAGAGTAGTGGTCTGTGGTATGGTATTAGGTTGTTCCATGAAGGAGGTAATACCGCCTGCCAGGGCAGCCCTGCTCTCCGATCTGAGATCTCCTTTATGTGTTAGGCCGGGCTCTCGAAAATGCACCTGATCATCTATGATACCGGGCAGCACAAAACAACCATTAACATCGATTAAGCTCGCATTATCCGCACTGATATACGTATCAATTCTGTGGATCCGTTCATCCTTAATGAGAATATCGCATTCCGAAATACGATTCTCATTGACCATTTTTGCGTTTTTGATGAGTATCTCTGCCATTGTCAGAATCCGTTCCTCTTAAAAATACTGCGTATCTTCATACTAATGACGCCGAAAACTGCTTCCCAGACTATTGCAGTGCTCATTTTGGATTTACCTTTTTCACGATCGGTGAATATGATCGATATTTCTTCTATGTTGAATTTCTTGCGATAAGCTCTGAACTTCATCTCGATCTGGAATGCATATCCGATAAATTTTATAGCATCCAGGTCAATTGCTTCCAGAACCTTACGGTGGTAGCACACAAATCCGGCAGTGGGGTCATGTATGCGCATACCGGTGATGAGTTTCACATAAAAAGAAGCACCATAAGAAAGAAGTACCCTATGCAACGGCCAGTTTACCACGTTAACTCCTTTTTTGTAGCGCGAACCAATAGCCACATCTGCTCCATTTAAACAAGCGCGATGTAATCTCAGCAAATCTGAAGGTTTATGCGAGAAATCCGCATCCATCTCAAAGATGTATTGGTAACCTTTATCTAGTGCCCATTTAAAAC
>JAAUYH010056458.1_pt1 | contig 14895 bp, 9 predicted proteins | sample 7278061 | NCBI WGS metagenome assembly JAAUYH01 (sample SAMN14350203, study PRJNA611818) | marine sediment metagenome | isolation source: surface marine sediment (0.6m) | place: French Polynesia: Moorea | collected 2018-08
CCCAGAGGGCAAAATACAGATGCAGATATAGCTGAAGGTTTTGGAGCGACTGCCGGATCCGGATGTGGTTAAGCAATTATTGGAGAATGATCACGAGTGATTGCCACTACGCGATCGCTCGTTTACGCTAGAGAGATCGCTACCCTATCCCACTCATGAAATCAGTTCTGGGGGAATACCCCAACAATTGGAAAGATATCGCCCAGAAACAGAAAGAGCGGGCGAACTGGACATGCCAACACTGCGGCAAGATATGTCGCAAGCCGGGGGAAAGTATCCCTAATTTTATTGCCCGATATTTTGGCGGCGATATCTGGCTTGGGATTGATAAGTGGGGGAATCGCCCGCTGGATATCACGGAGCATCCGCGCAAATGGATGCTGACTGTCGCGCACCGAAACCATCAACCTGCAGATTGCAGCGATGAGAATCTAATCGCCCTGTGCCTCCCTTGTCATGGGCGGATGGATTTAGCCGCTATGCCCCAGAAACTTCGCCTGAAGCAAGAGTTGAACCCCGACGCTAGGCAGCTCGTTTTACATCTCTGAAAATCCTAGTGCAGGATGTTCTAGGATTTTGGGAGATCAACCCAGCAGACTGCCTGCGGGGACGGCTCGCTAGGATGAGATCTGACTGGGTGAGGGCGTTAGGGCGGGGGTTTGAGACTGAAGTTTTGCTAACTCGGCCTGAAGCTTGTGGACCGTTTGCTTCAGGTCTTCCTCTTCTGCAGGCGCTGTTGAAGCGGCTTGCCCAGACTTTTCTTCCGCGTTTAAGACGGCGATCGCGGGGGTGATAATTTCCATCACACTATCCAAATCCAGACGGATCCGGCTGTTCTCATGAATATTGCCGTCTTTGTCAGTCCAGCGATCGTAGTAAATCAGATCTTTCCTGACGTCTGGAAAGATTTCGCAAACCCGCTGAGCAAAGGCCGATCGGATAGTTAGGTTATCGGTCAAGCGAATCAGCAGCCGCTCCCCCCAGGCGGCGTACATTTCATCCGCAAGGCCAGCGGAATTACCGCCAGCTTTTGCCAGCAGGTCTGCGTTGTCTGTAGAAAATTTATCAAAAGCGGCTCTGAGTCCCGTTTCTTGGTCTCTAATTTGGAAGTACTCCGGCAGGATCAGCCCAGCAAAGAATAGGGCGTCCATATCGGTTACTTGACCTGTTAAGGATTGATCGGGCAGCTCAATGGTTATTGTGTGGGGCATGGCATGAATGAATTCGGTTTTGCCTACGGTGCCCAGTCAGTGGAATTTGCTAGAAATCCACAGCCAAATTTATAGCTTGGGCATTGTAGGCAGAGTTATTTTCGACTATGCCGACATCCTCCCCCCCACGCACCCTTTCCTCTAACAAGCAGGCGATCGCTTTGCTGACCAAAATCCTGCGTCGGGCCTATGGTCAGATTGATGAATTTATCGTGCTGGGCAATCCGGCGCCCGGACAGTTTGAGGGGGTGTTTCGGGATGGCCAAAAGCTGCTGAAACTGGAGGTTGATTTAGAGAAGGATGAGTTCAATTACCAGCAGCTGCAGCGCGATCGCCGGGATAGTGTTCTGGCGGATTACCTGGCAGCGCAGCATCCAGAGCTGAACCCAGCGGAGGCGGAACAGCCAGAGTATATCCTGAGTTATCTGTCCACGCGCCTGGATGCTAAGCGGCGGAAAGCGCGGTGCGAGAAGGGGGTTGAGTGCGGCAAAATTTGCATTAGCCCCAATAAAACCTGCAAGTTGAAAGCAGGGTCGGTGATGACTGGGGGGGAGCGCAAAGCGCTAATGGCGGCATCGCCGCAGTCTGGAGAGAAGTCGGATCCCTACAGTGGTAAGAGCATTCGGGAGTTGCAGCAGATTGCCCGAGATCGCCAGGTATATCGCGCTAACCATCAAAGCAAGGTGGAGCTGATTAATACGCTCAACCAGTTAGATCAAGACCCTGAAAAAGAGAACCGCTTACGCAAGACACTGGAGAAGCGGCAGGCGACGAAGAGGACCGCTCAAAGGGTGACGGGGGATTACGGGAAAGCCTGGAGGCAGATTGAAAGTATTTCCAGAATATTTGGCCATAGGCCGGAACAAGCGGCAATTTTGGCCGCCGCCGCCTTAGGTGGGTTTGGAGTTAGGCAATTTAACCAAGTCCGGGGGCGCTACAAATCTGGCTTGCAAGACTCTGCTAAAACGGCATTTCAAAGAGCGGCCAACATACCCACAGACTTGACTGACAAACCCAATATTCTATTTGCAGTAGGCGGTTTTTCATCAACCGGCTCTTTGGGGGCGCGGATGAGAAAAAGTCTAGAAACGCCAGCAGATAAAACGCCTGGGGAGGAGTGGTTTGGGCAGGAAAATCACATTGTTGCGTTTAATCATCCAGAGTTTGATATTCCAGCGTCACCAGTCAGCAAGAAAAAATCTGACGGTTCATATAATCCACAGTACCTAGCTCACGTAGCGACCAATAGCTTTGGCAAATACCTGCAAAATTTGAAGCGTGGCCGCAATGATGCGGCGGTGGATCTGGCGACTCAAATGTACGCTTATGGGGCTCGATATCGTCAGAACAAATTAAATGTGTTGGCTCATGGGGCTGGGGGCAACGTAGCGCGGGAAGCGGTTGAAATTCTCAAGCGCATAAAAGACCCTGATGGGAATTTCCCCAGCGGCGATTCAATGTTGAGACGCATGAATATCGTCAACCTTGGCTCTGCATCCTTTGGGTTTACCAATGACGCATTCTGGAAACGCATTAATTTCCAGACTTTGACTTCTGGTGAAGACCCTTTTTCCATCCTTCCAAAAGCGGTAGCTCGGTGGATTCCATCAGTACCTGGGCACGAGATTCAAGATTATTTGGGAGACAGTGAAGTTCGCGATCGCCTGAGGGAAAGCTTTAGCTATTATTCCAGCAGCTTACGCGGGCAAGTACAGGCGCAAAGTGAACAGAGAGAAACGACGAAGAAGGTTAGCAAACGCTTTCCTAGTTTCTTAGGGGCCTCAGCCGGAAAGGCCTGGGAAGGTTTGTTAAAGGCGCGGGATATCGCTGCTACTGATCCGATAGCGGCGTCCGTAAAGGGCGGCGCGACTTTGCTTGGCATGAGCGAAGCGGATTATGCCGATTCAAGGAAGCGCTATCAAGCAAACTTTGCGGAATCGGCGAAGGAAGCCTATGAGATAGCCCAGAATACGGCTGTCAAAAATGTGCGCAACACAGCTGTCACGCTTGCCATTGGCGGGACTGGCGCAACCGGGGCGAGGGTGGCTGAGAAACTTCAGCAGGATCCGTTTTTTGGCCGTAAAAATCGGGTTGAGGCGTTTGAGCTATCAGGCATAGAGCCCAACTTGCCGGAAGGGGTGAATCCCGACACGACTCAGGGGGCAATGTACGCAACCTTTGGCGGTTTTGGCCGTAGCCTTCGCCGCAACCTTAGCCTTGGCAAGAACGAGGACGCCATTCGATTGGCGGCGCAAATTTACGCCTATGGCGACAAGGAAATGAAGCAAGGAACGGTTCAAGCCCGCATCCCCATCAACGTGGTGGGGTATGACGTAGGCGGGCAAGTTGCTCGCGAGGCGCTGCAAATCCTTAAGTTAATGGGGCCAAGCAGTAGGCAGGGGCGCCCCCTTGGTTCTTTGATGTCAAATCGCGTGCGGATAGCTACATTGGGCACGCCTCGATTTGGCGTCACCCAAAATATCAGTCAAGAAGCTCAGAGTTTTATGACTGAAACAGATCCGCTTAGTCAATTGCCTTTTCAGGATGGAGGCGGCATACCCGTTGAGGTGTCTGGCGGAAAGGGACACTCACTGGAAAGCTACCTGGATAACGAAACAGCGCGGCTTCGGTTAGCCAATTTCTTCAAGAGCGATTTGACCAATAGGCGCTCTATAACGAGGCGAAGACGGCAATCTCAATCTTCCCAAAGTCAGGGGTGATGAGCCATGGTTCTAAACAGCAGCAGACGGCGGGCGGAACCCTCTCGCGCAGTTGAGCTAATTATTAAGGCCACCGATCAGGCAAGCGGCAAGATTCAACAAACGAGTTCCTTGCTGGGACGGCTGGGTGATACCGCTAAGCTGGCCCAGCAAAAAATGACGGATTTGGGAACGGCTGCCCTAAGAGCAATTGAAGCTATTTTGTCGCGGTTTCAGGATGTATACAAAGCGGCGCAGTCGTTTCAAGATATCTGGGGCAATCCAGTCGCTCAAACCGCACTGAAAGACATTCAAGCGATCGCCCATGATGCGAATACCGAGTTACAGTCTTTCACCGACAACTTAGCGGCGTTGGGCGGCGCAGCTCAACCTGCGTTTGCTGGATTTTTTGACCAGCAATCTCTTTTAGAGATCAGGTCCACCAAATTTACCCGGTCTATAACCCGCAATTTGGCTGGGGCGCTGAATAAGTTCGACGAGTTTTCTCGGAAAACAGTCGACCAGTTCCAAAAAATACCTCAGCAGTTTAGCAGCATCTTTGGCAACATCAGTAATGTTGTGGCTCAGGGTTCAGGATTAAATGAACCCCTAAAAACGTTTCAAGTTCTTAAGGAGCAGGTTGGCGGCGTCACATCAGGCTTATTTCGGGTGACCCAAGAGATTGGGTTTTTCAATAGCGGCCTGCAAGCGCTTCAGCAATTTGTGGTGGGCGGTCCTTTCAAAATACTGATCGGCCAAAACGTTGAGTTAAGAGAACAGTTACTTGCCACGCAATCTAGCTTGGTCGCCACTCAGGATGTGTTTCAGGGAGGGGGGCAAATCCTTGACCCCACCCGCGCTATCCAGGCCTTGAACATCCCCATCTCCAACGCCATCAATCAGATGCGCCAGGAGAGCCTTGACCTGGTAGGGGTGACGTCGAAGGAGCTGGTCCCCATCTATCAACTGATTGCAGGGCTGAGCAGTCAGATTGGCGCAAACCTGGGAGACGCCAAAGATCTCACTTTGGATTTTGCGGCCAGCCTGGGGACACTTGGGATTCCGCTGCACCAGGCGAGAGAGGAGGTTTCCAGCCTGTTGCAAGGCACGATCACGGTTGACAGCGTTCTGGCCAAATCGCTGGGCATCACCAATGAGATGGTGCGCAACTGGCAAAGCCAGGGCAAGCTGATCGATAAGGTGCGAGAACGTCTGGAAGCTTTCCGAGCCGGGAATGCGTTGGCGGCCCAAACAATCAACGGGATAACGTCGAATATCCAGGAGATTTTTGACGAGATTGCCCGTCGCGCCGGAGAGCCTCTTGTAGAGCCCATTGTGGAGCGCCTGAGCGCTTTCTATGAATTCCTTAGCCAAGGTCAGGAGCGTTTATCCGGTGCTTTTTCAGAAAAGATTCTTCAGATCTTCACGGCGGTAGAAGAGTTTATTGACGCCGTGATTGTGGCGGGTAAGGCGTTAGCGCCTCTCGGTCAACAGTTGGGGCGCATTTTTTCCAATACGATTGCAGGGACTATTAGCGCGATCGCTAACGGCATTCAAAAAACCGCTCAGGTTTTAGAGCCTTTCATCGCCCTTTTTACAGAATTTCTCAAGCTAGCACGGGGATTTTTTCGGCCCTTCCTTCGCCTGTTTATTTTGCTCAAGACGCTTCAAGTGGGGATTGACCAAACCCGTAAAGTTTTTTCATCGTTGATTAGCGCGATCCCCTTTGCAGGGGAATTAATGCTAGCTCTAAATATCCGTAATTTGGGCTTAATCAACAGCTTTACTTCGTTGCGCAAGCAAGTTGGGTTAGGATCCGCTGCTTTTCTGACGTTAGGTCAAAACCTCAACCGGATTCCCCCATTGGCGGCGTTGGTGCGGGGAGAGCTATCTAAGAAAATCCCTATTTTTGGCGGAGCGATCGCCCAGTTTATCCCCCAGGCGTCTGGGTTTGCCGTAACAATTTTAGGTTTAGCTAAATCCTCTAAGCAATTTCGCACGGCTTTGGCGTCTTTAGCACAGCAAGCCCCTCGTCTGATTCAACCGCTTGCTCAGCTGACTGATAAATATATTCCAGGGCTGGGGGGACAGATTAACCAAGCGGCTACGTCCCTGGTGAAATACGCCGATGTGACAAAAATTGCCGATTTAGCCAATCAGCAATTCGCCACAGGTATGCAGCTGGTGGGGCAGATAGCGCGAACCCAGCTGGTGCATTTCACCCTACTGGGGGCAGGCTTGCTGATTGGCGCCAAGGCGATTGAAAAGTTTGTCCTCAAAAACCAGACTCTGAAAGACGCCCTGGCGGGGATAAACGAGGCGCTTGACAACTTCTTGACCGCAGTTGGCGAAGTCCTTGGCAGGGCGCTTAAGCTGCTGAACAACCCAATCGTTCAAGCTATTCTAGCGATCGCAGCATTAGGCGCAGCGATTAAACTGCAGCTGATTCCCCAGTTGATTCAGGCTGGAAAGCTGCTGGTTGGCCAGATTGTGAAAGGCTTTATTGGACTGGGCCGATACGCCTTTGAAGCCACTCAAGAAATCCGCAATCTGAGTAGTATCATCAGATCCTTTGCCCTAACCAGCTTGAGGGGCGTATTTAGCTCAATTGGCCGGGGGATTAAGGCATTAATCTTGCAGTTCCGAGCGATGCAAGCGACTGTCTTGAAAACGGCAGGCAGCTTGAAAATCATTGGCGTGGTCGGGGCGAAATCTTTGGGGCTAGCCGCCTTCGCTAAACTGAAATCGCTCCTAGCCAGCTTGCCCGCCCTGGCGCTTGCGGCGGCCAAAGGATTTCTAGCCCTCGCTGCTACGCTAGGCCCCATGCTATTGCTGGTGGCCGCCACCACTGCATTAATGGAAGCGATCGCCTCTCATCGCCGCATCAACGCCTCGACCCGCGCATTCAAAGAGTTTCTGACAGAGGCGGAGAAAGCAAATATCAAGGTTCTGCAGGCCCAAGCCGCCAACAATAAAGAGATTGAAACAGACATTGACTTGAGAGAGCAGCGGCTTGAACAAATCCGACGTGAGCAGGGCTTTTTTACCCGATGGTTGGAAAGGCGGCGCGTTCAATTTGGCCTGTTAACGGAAGCTGAGAGGCAGGCTAATAAAGAGTATGAGAATTATTTAGCATTAACCAGTCAAAACCTAGATAAACAACAGGAATATCGAGAATTAATTGATAGGATTCGTGAAGGCTATGAGTTAAGCGATGAGGAGCTGGAAGCCTATAACGAAGAAATTGATGTCTATATCCAGCAGTTAGAAAATACAGCGGTTGCTTCAGAGGAAGAGGCGCAGGCGATCGCAAATCAGATTGAGAAGTTCAAGGAGCTGAAGGAGGCGATTAGCGAAGTCACTCTGGCGATGCGGGAAATGCCGCGGCTGGGTACGCCGTTTGAGCAGCTGGAAGCACAGACCCGAAACGCCCGCCTGGAAATCGCGAAGATGCTGGCCGACTTAGAAACCCTGCGGGAATTGGGGGTGAGCGAGGAGGAGATCGCTCGGATTGAGGAGCTGGGACCAGGGCGCGGCGATGTGCAGAAGCTGGAGCAGCAAGCGGAGTTGGTAATCAAGAACACACAGCGGCAGCTGGAGCTGAACCAGATCTCTGCGGAGCAGGCGCGCCGGAATGTCGAAAACCTAATTGATTCGGCGTTTATCAAGCAGGAGCTGGCGGTTCAGGCCGAGCAGCTCTTGACAAAAACGTTTGAAACAGAGGCGGAGCGCCGCGTTAAATTAGCCCAGGCTGAGCAGCAACGGATCCAAGCGTTGGTTGAAGCGGGGCGCTTGGGGCAAGCGGAAGGGGAGCGGGAGCTAACCCGGCTGAAGGCGGAAGAACTGGATGCTCGATTGAAGGCGATTGAGGAAGCCGCCCGCGAAGAAGCTGAAATTCGTCAGGCCCAGTTGCAGGTGGAGCTGGATGACATTGATAAACAGATAGCCGAGACGGTGGAAAGGCGAAAGGCCGCCTCAGGCGATCAGGCTGCCGCGCAGCAAGTGGCTCAGCAAGAATTAAACCAGCTGATCGCTCAACAGCATGAAGCGGCTAAAGCGCTGGAGGAGAATGCGCGGAAACGGGAAGAGGTCAACCGCAGGGGACGGCGTCCAGGTCGGGGATTGACAGCTTCGGCGCTAGAGGAATTGAACACCCTTCAGGACGAGGCGAAGGCGCTAGAGAAGAGAAAGCAGGATCTGGCTCTGCAGATTAACCAGAAAGAGGCGATCGCCGAACAGCCCGCTCAGCGAGATGAGACGGCGATCGCTGACGCCAATCAGGAAATTGAGGAGCTTTACAGAGAGAGGCGAGATAGACTCAACGCCAACCTCCTGGAAGAAGAACGGGAGGTGGAGGCCAGCAATCTGCGGCGGCTGGAAGTAGAAACCCAGCAGATTCAAAACTCAGCTAAGGGCCGTGAGCAGGGCTACCAGGAGGAGCTGAAGAGTTTTGATGAGCAGCAGGCGATTTTGGCGGGTAAGCGGGCTGAGGGGCTGGTTTCTCAGAAGGAATACACCGATCAGTCATTTGAAATTACGATGGACCGGCTAGATCGGGAGTTGGCGCTGATTGCAGAGGCACGATCGCGGCTCACCAGTGAAGATACAGATGCGCTGGAGGCGTTGGCGGCGCAGGAAGCGGAGATTTACCAGAAGCGCCAGAAGGCGACTCAGGACTTCTATGAGCAGCAAATTAAGCTGGTTGAGCAGGCCCAGAAGAAGCTGTTGGATCAGACTAAGCTGGCGGAAACCGAGCGGCTGATTGAAATTCAGAAGCTGGTCAATGCAGGCGTCCTGCTGCAGGAAGAGGCGGAGCTGGAGAAACTGGCCGCCACTGATGAGCGGATTAAACAGGAGCTGCAGCTAGAGCAAGAACGCCTTGCTGAGCTGGAGAAGATTCCCCAGTATAGCGATCCGGAACTGGAGGCAGAACGACAGCAGGAGATTAGGGACGCAAGACAGCGGACTACCGATCTGACCCTGCAATTAGCAGAGAGCGAATTCCGTAAGCAAGAGCTGATTCGCGCCCAGTTGAAGGCCCAGATAGAGGAACAGGTGCGCCTGGTGGAGAACCAGGCGATGGCTCAAGCGCTAAGCCTGAAGCAGCAGGATCTAGCGGTGCAGGCCCTCACCGCCGCTTTTGACCGGCAAGTGAAGATTCTGGAGCTGCGGAATCAGCTGCTGGACGCTAGTCAGGGAATGCTGAACGCTCAGCTTAAAGTGCTGAACGAAACCACCCGCAATCGTCGGGAGCAGCGGGATATCGCCCAACTCACCGCCATTATTCAACTGCGCACCCTGGAGCAGCGGTTAGCCCGGGAGTTGGACATCAAGAAAATTCAGCAGGAGCAGGCCCGCATTGCCCTGGAGCGGGAGCAGGCGGAAAATCGAATCGCCCAAATTCGCAACCAGGCCCAGGTATTGCAGCGGGCTGGCGAGGTGCGGCAGCTGCAGGAAGATCCGCAGGCTACAGAAGGGCAAATTCAAGCAGCCCAATTGATGTTGCAAGCGGCCTTGCAGGAGGGGCAAGCCCTGCAGCAACAAGCGGCGCAGCTGCAGCGACAGTCGAGGGACCAGGCGCGGTTTAACGCTCTGGAGCTGGAGCGCTTGCAGACCGAACAGGCGGCGCAGCTGCTAAATGCCGAACTGGAGTTTACGCAGACCTTGCGCGGGCGGGAGAAACGGGAGGCGCAGGAGGCGTTGCGCGATCGCGTCCACTCAGATCTGGGGGTGCGCCGTCGCACCCGAGGGGGCAGCCGCCGAGAATTTGGAGAACAGGTAGAACGGCAGCGGGAGCGCACCGTTAACGAGCTGGTGCGGGGCGGGTTTGAACGGCAGGCTCCGGTTGCCAGCACCCGAGGGCTATTGCCCCAGACTCCAGACATACCTCTCCCCCCCCTCCCCAACCTGACTGGAGCGAGTACTGGACAGCCGTTGGCGATCGCAGGGCTCACTCCCAATTTTGACCAGCAAATTATGGGTCAACTGGGGGAGATTGTGAAGAACCTGCAGTCGTTTAACGGGATTCAGCTGCAGCAGGAGAACCAGATTATCAACCAGTTCAGCCCGTCAGATGTGGAGAATGGAAATTTTCGCCAAAGGGTGGAGCAAGCGGTGTTGAGTGTGAACTACGACGTGATGCGGAATTTGCAGCAGCGGAGCAGGAAGTAATGCGTCACCTTCTGGTGTGCAGCAGAATAGGGGGGTGTGAATCTAGCTGTAGAAGGACAACCCTAGTAACACCCCAATGACTAGCCCTGCTGTGGCTGGACCCCATAGGATCCAAAACACATAGATAGGGCGAAAGTGTTTTTTTAGTTCTCTTCCAGCCCAAATCAAAGCCACAGCCCCAGCCACAGCCCCAGCCACAGCCACAGCCCCAGCCCAACCCCCAGCCCAGGCCCTAGCCCCAGCCACAGCCACAGCCACAGCCCCAGCCACAGCCCCAGCCCCAGCCACAGCCCAAGCCACAGCCACAGCCCAAGCCACAGCCACAGCCCCAGCCACAGCCACAGCCCAAAACCAAGGCCAAAACCAAGCCACAGCCCCAGCCCAAGCCCAAAACCACCCCTGAACTCCATAGAGGCTCAAGACGATTGCTAACCGGAGCCAGGGAATTGCACGAGTTTTTGCCCCATTGAATTGAGAAGATCCTGAAGATCGATGAGGGGATTCAGGACGGACTGGTTTCGCTTGTGGGCTCTGAGTCGGCCCCATGAGCGACTCAATCCCCTGGACTAACTTGTTCACATCTCGACGAAAATCCGGGTCATGTCGGATAACCATACATTGCCAATCAGCGATGGCTTTTAATTCCCTTGGAAGCTCAGCCGCCTTCGGCATCATGGCTCCGTTAATTAACAATGGGATAACTGGAATCTTACGCCTCAATGCAGATTCAATCTCTATGCGCACAAAATCGCTTGGATTGTCGAGCCTCCGCCCTCCATCCTCGCCAGTTACCGTCAACCAGGTAGGGCCAATAACCGCAACCAGCACTTGACAGCGACCGACCTCCTGATCCAGGTACTCGCGGAAGTTTACCCCTAAGGGAATTGAATCTACGTCCTTAAATACATGCTCTCTGCCAAAGCGCCCCTCAAGGTAATCGTAAATGCGTCCAGTTTCGGCAATGCTGTCGCTTCGACGATAGGAGATAAAGATCGATCCTGGGTTCGACATAGATTAATATTGGGCTAATGCGGTATAGAACAGAAAGCGGTTGCAAGCTTGGCGGTTGGCAACCGTTTTCTATGTCTTTACCTATTAAACCTCTTGGATCGAGGGTAGCCAATACCTCCCGCTATAAAATCGCCTCAGGTTCCCACCGCTTACTATCTCGCTTCGGCGCAGGCAGCTGGCGTCCTTTCCTGATATCAGGATGCACGTGCTTTTCACTTGCTGGGCAATCTAAGTTTCGTCATAGTGCATAGTCAGATTATGGAACGTTGGATTGGAAGGCAATTCTTGAGATTGGCTATTTTTGCGGTTGATAGTCTCTACCGCTATCGCGATATTTCTGACAGCCAAAGCATCATGCGTTTATCTAGCTGAACGTTATCCCTATGCTCACCTGTCGCTTTGAACCATGCAACACCATCAAGCGCCTACTGTTTGAGTGCCCAGCTTCCTTGAGCGCTCCTTACAGCCCGCCTGAGGACTGGTTTGCGACGGTGGGTAACAAGCGTTTTCTAGTCCTATGGGTGGACCGGGAAAAGTACACCCCGATTCGGGACCAAGGGGAGTTGCAGTATCGGGATACGCTGAGCGGCCCCTTTGCGCCTATCCGCACTGCCCGAGTCGGCTTTGAAGCTGTCATCGATGACCATTGTGCTGACAAGCTGTACCTGGTGGAGGAAATCGCTTACGGCAGCGCCAGCGCAGACCTGCGGAAGCATACCCCGATCAAGGTGCTGGATTATGTGCGGCCTGAGAGGAGCGATCGCATCGCCGCCCCAGTCAATGGCGAACCTGTCACCGTCCGCTTGGGCCGCATCCTTTCAATTCAGGAAGGGGGCGGAATGGTAAGCCGCAAGTGCAAGCTTTATGGGCTGGGATTCACGATTCGCTTTCAGGAGGAATGCAAACGCCGAATTCTTGGGTAGACTAACCTAATGGTGCGTTCCAATCTGGCAAGATTGGAGCTTTCTTTAGAAAATCCTAGTCAACAGGCGACTAGGATTTTGAGTTGTTGATCGGCTTCATTCTCTGCGCGATTGCCCCTTCCTTTAGACCCGCTCTAGGCGCGGCGTTGCATAATGCTTGAATTCTTCCCAGTTTTGCACATGACTTTTTCCTGAAGTTGGCGGGTTTTGAACGCTGAGGGCGATGCGCCTTTGGAAGTATTGATTTAGGTTTGGATTTTCGTAAGCCGGATTACAAAGGTCCTCGTAGGTTAACTTAATGGCTCCAGGAATTTGATTGAGGCGTTTGATGTTGTCCTGTACAGCTGTTAAGCAAGCGTCGACTTGCGATTTATTGCACTCTTGAAAAATCCAGGTCCGGCTAGGGGGTCCCCCTGTTCTTCGCCAGTTGCCTGTTTTTGTCGCGAGGATGAAGCTGGCGACCGTAGACAGGACATCTTTGCGGATGAGCACGATAAATTGAATATTGGGCTGAGCAATAAACTGCTCAAACGGTTCATGGCGGCGGGGCATGGATTTAAAGCCTGCGTAGGGATAGCCCTGGCTGTGCGCGTAAAACGCATCGACCAGCTGTTGGTTGGTCTTTATCGGGCGATCGCGCAACCTTGAGTATTCAGACATATAAACTGTGATTCGATTGGGATGGAGCAGTTCGTTGTCTTCACAGTCCACGGTTTTGTTGGGAACTGCAATATCGGAATATTGCTCCAGCTCTTTCATTAAGGAGGTTGAGCCGGTGCGGCCTGTGGTGAGAACGCAGAATTTTTTCATGGCGGGGTAGCTGAAAATCGCGTCTAGAATTCCCGGAACTGGGTTTCTAGAATTCCCGGAACTGGGTTTTTTCATGCAGAAAAAAGAACAGTAACGCCAAGGCCCTTGAGATGTCAGGATTTCCCAGCCCAGCCGAAGATTATTTGGCAAATCCACTTGATCTAAATCACCACATTATCAAGCATCCAGCCGCCACCTTTGTGATGCGGGCGAGGGGGGATCTGCTGATGGACAGCGGAATTTACGACGGGGATATCTTGGTTGTTGATCGCAGTTTAACGCCGACCAATGGGCGGATTGTGATCGCCGCAATGGAGGGGCAATTGACGGCAAAGCGGTTGCTGATTGATCGGAGCGGACGGCAACGGCTAGAAAATCCGCCTAATCCTTCTATCTTAGTCAATGAAGATGTGGAGGTTTGGGGAGTGGTGACCCATGTCATTCATCACGTGTGAAAGACGGCAGCTGCGACAGTGAGCGAAAGGGAAAATCCTAGTCTTATGGCGACTAGGATTTTCATGATTAATTGTTCTGCGGTACTGTCAACATCCGTTCCTCAATCCCTTCCCAGACCTGACGGGAAACCAGCACTGCTGCTGTCTTGCATTGGATGATTAGACGGTTGGCTTCAAGGTATCGCTGTAGAGCATTCGCTTCTTTCTGGGATAACTTTGCCAGGTCTGGATTGATCCGCAAAGCGTCGGACCAGATATTGTCCAAACGATCAACAAAAGCATGATGAACTTCTTTAGATTCATTTTGGTCTGGGATTTGTGTTTTCAACGCCTCTAATCGGCCAATTAATGCGTTAAAGTTGACGGTCTTGAAAATGTTTACCTGATTAAATTGGTGGGCGAGGTCGAGGTCGAGGTCGCGGGCGTGGACGAGGGCGAGGGCGAAGGCGCGGTCGCGGTCGATGTAGAGGGCGAGGTCGCGGGCGAGGGCGAGATCGAGAGCGCGGGCGAGGTCGCTGGCGATGTTGAGGGCAATGTCGCTGACGCGGGCGCTGCCGAGGGCGAGGTCGCGGAAGAGGGCGAGGTCGCGAGCGCGGGCGAGGTATACGGCAGCGGCCCGTTTAGCAGCAGGCTTATACGCGCCCTTAGACTCAGCTGTGGCGTTATCCGCCCACTGGATTAAGCGCCACAGTTTCGGTGTGTTGAGATAGGATTGCGCTTGTTTCTCCATTTGAAGTAACAGTCTATCGGCGGAGCGTTTCAAGCCCGCCACCAGTAAGAACACCTCTCGCCAGTGGGTATCGGTTAAGTGATTAAAAACCAATTTTTCTATCTCATCTGGATCATCAGCAATGTACTGGGCCGTGAGAAATTCTTGTAGAGTTAGGTGGGAAAAGGAGTAAATATCCTCCGCTCGTTCGACCAGAATGCCTTGCTGGACTTCAATCGCATTGAGCACTGCCTTGCTATTCAGGTGAGGAGGCGCTTCCAAAATCTTTTCTAGGAAGGTGGTGATTTGCTGGGTGATTTTCTCTCTCTTAAAAAACAGCCGATCCGCCTCAAATTCTTTATAGGCAATTTCCGCCAGGAGAGCTTTTTCTAAGTCGGTGTGGAGTCCCTGATAAATGTCATCTCGCTGTATTCGCTTCTCCGCCGCCCATTTTTCTAACAGGATGTCTAACGCCTTGCTGTAAAGCGTGCTACGGTTGTTAGGAAAGTTTTGAGAGCTGTCATAGACCAAGCAGAGGAAGGTTAGTGTTTGCGCAAAATCAATTACACAGTCAACACTCAGTAGAACGAGGGTGTCATGTCGAGTGGAGCATAGCGGAATCGAGACATCTCAGACTTTAGCTGAGACTGAGATTCCCCCCATTTGAGGTGATACTCAGGTAAACCCCCAGCGAGAGCAACTTGGGAGAACAACGGATACTTCACCTTCATACTGTATCAACAGTTCGCTCTATATCTAGCTGATTCTGGACCGATATACTGCAAATGTAGATCTAATAAGAATCGGGGTGGAAGGCTATTTCTATGACTCCTGAGCAGTATCTTTGGGAAATGGCTTTACAGAATTTTGAACACTGCCGTCATCATGAAAATCAACGACAAGCAG
>JAAUYH010056536.1_pt1 | contig 14894 bp, 15 predicted proteins | sample 7278061 | NCBI WGS metagenome assembly JAAUYH01 (sample SAMN14350203, study PRJNA611818) | marine sediment metagenome | isolation source: surface marine sediment (0.6m) | place: French Polynesia: Moorea | collected 2018-08
GGATGAACCGGCCTAAATTACAGGGAACACCCTACAGATTATTAACCATGAAAACAGCTAGTCATGCAGCAAGAATGCTATTCAAAAGATTAGTTGAAGAGTTGACAGAAAATTAGTTACTATAAGTATTAGATAACAATCGATAGGATAAGTGTACCTATCGATTGTTTTTTTTCCACATACTTTACTGCAAGGAACGTTTAGGGAATGTTCCTTATCAGTTAGGGAATACTTGGCAAGATCGGGGCTGGTTGTTTACATTTACTCTTACGCCTTAGTAGATAGAGCAAATATGTATATACCATACAATTAGCTTATGCCTAAATTACCTGATAAAGTTCTCGTTTGGTTGCAAGGAGAAGTCAAAACTCCGCCATTTTCTAGTAATGCTCGAATAGAAGCTGGTTATTTATTGCGACGGTTACAACAAGGAGAATCGTTATCAATGCCACAATCTCGTCCAATGCCTAGTATCGGTTCTCGTTGTCACGAACTGCGAATTAATGACGTTCACAAAACATGGCGAATTATTTATCGAATTGATGAAGATGCCATCGTGATTGCGGATATATTCGCTAAAAAGACTAATAAAACGCCAGAAGAGGTAATCAACACAAGCCAACAACGTTTAAAACGCTATGACCACCTTTAGTTACGGAGATAAAAACAATGGATAATCAAAAACGCCAACGACTAGAAGCAGCAGGATGGCAAGTGGGAACAGTAGCTGAATTTTTGGAATTGTCACCTTCTGAGTCGGAAATGATAGAAGTTAAGTTAGCTTTGAGTCGCAAGTTTAAATCCTTACGAGAAAGTAAAAAACTGTCTCAACAAGCGTTAGCGGAGAAAATGCAATCAAGTCAGTCGAGAGTAGCAAAAATAGAGGCAGGGGATTCTTCGGCAACGATTGATTTAATGGTGCAAGGGTTATTGTCGATGGGGGCGACTCGCCAAGAGATTGCAGAAGCAATGCTTGATTCTTGATTCATAAAAAACAAGCTAATAAAAAGAGGTAGTTACTATGATGGCATTAACTAGAGGTTTTCAAGAAATGAAAATCATTCCGAAGATAATTGAAACAGAGGCTGAATATGAAGAATATTTAACTGTTACTGAAAAGTTAATCGCTAAAAAAAATAACCGCACACCAGAAGAAACAACGTTATTTCGCTTACTGGTAAAGTTAATTGAAGACTATGAAGAAACATCTTATTCTTTAGAAGATTGGAGCTATCTTTCCCCTCATGAAATTTTGCAACATCTTTTAGAATCGAGTGATACTCAACTATCCAAATTAGTTGAAGTGATTGGCTGTGACGGTAAATTAGTTTCTGCCCTAATCAATGGTCAACAAACAATTAGTTTTGAACAAGCCCAAAAATTAGGAGCATATTTTAAAGTTTCACCGAGTTTATTTATGAAAACTTAAGTCGATTGGCTCTCCCGTAGTTATGGTTCTCATAGCGCAACTTTGCGAGGAATTTCTTTCTTACAAAAAAATTAAATTTACTTTAGTATTATTGCTGTGATTAGTCAAGATTCCCTAGATTATCCCGATGAAATTTTTAATTTTTTCCTCGAAAATGGCATTACTAATGTTGGTTTTAATATGGAAGAAGCAGAAGGAGTCAATCAATATTCTAGTCTCAATCAATCAGGAATTGAGCAACGATATCAAGCTTTTATGGAACGATTATGGGAATTAAATGTACAGTGTCAAGGGGCTTTAAAAATAAGAGAATTTGAAACAATTTGTGGCATTGCTTATACCTGTTCTTTTCTTGATTATAGTGACTGGGGATCTTGTTTTATCTGGTTTAGAAAATTCTTTAGGGATTCAATAATTTTTTTATTTTAATTTGGAGAAACAACAATGATAAACTTTACCAAATCTAAAAAAATTCTCATAACAAAAGTCATCGGGACGGTTATGGCAATCTTGATTTTAACCACTGGGTTAAGTTTTGCTCAAAAACCACCCGTCATGAAAATGACCACAGATATTCCCCCTGGAATCACAACACCCGATGATATTGAGACTCGTCTTGGTACTTTAAATTTCTTTGATGGAGTTGCTATTGGAGACACCACCGAAAAAGTTTACAATTTCTTAGATTTTCAGCATGGATATCAAGCATTTATGAATGCTATTCAAATTGCTTCGATGGATGCGATGCGTAAAGGAATTTTAGAATTTGGACCTGCTAATACTACAGCAATTCTTTTTGAAGATTTGATGGACTCAAAAGCCCTCTTTCTAACAGCAAATACTACTAGCGTTTATATGACCTCATGGCTTCAATTAGGAGATGAACCGATGGTGATTGAAACGCTACCGGATGTACTGGGAATTATTGATGATCATTGGTTCAAATATGTAAGCGATTTTGGACGTTTGGGACCAGATAAAGGCAAGGGTGGCAAGTTTTTAATTCTGCCACCAGGATATGATGGAGAAGTACCAGACGGTTATTATGTCGCTCGGACTAACACTTATGGAAACTGGATTCTTTGGCGAGGATTTCAGGTAAATGGTTCAACCAAACCTGCTGTTGATGCTACTAAGAAAAATTTTCGCATCTACCCCCTATCACAAAAAGATAACCCACCAGAGATGAATTTTGTGAATGTGTCGGGTAAATTTATGAACACCATTCATCGTATGGACGATAAAATTTTTGATGAAATTAATGAAGTGGTTCAAAGTGAACCAAGTGAAGGAGAAAATCCAGAAATTTTAGGGACTCTAGCATCAATTGGTATCAGAAAAGGACAAGAATTCAAGCCTGATGTACGCATGAGGGACATTCTTACTAAGGCGGCCAATGCGGGTTCAGTGACAGTAAAAACTATCATGTCAAAACCTCGTGATGAAATGTTCTATTTTTACCCAGGGGAAAGCAATTGGTTGAATCCATTTCCTAGCGGAAATTATGATTGGATAGATGAAGGAGCAACGCTTTTGGATGCACGAGCAGGATTCCACTTTTATGCAACAGGTATTACTCCCGCTATGGCAAAGAAGATAATCGGAAAAGGTTCAAAATATGCCTATACCTATCTCGATGCTGATGGTAATCCGTTAGATGGCAGTAAGACTTATAAAGTTAATGTTCCACCCAATGTTCCAGCAAAAGATTTTTGGTCTTTTACTATTTACGATAACCAAACCCGATCAATGTTACAAACTGATGAAAGATTCCCCGGAATTGATAATAATAAACCCGGCATTATGCAAAATTCAGATGGTTCTTACGACATTTATTTTGGTCCTAAAGCACCTCAAGGGAAGGAAAATAATTGGGTTCAAACTGTACCAGGTAAGGGATGGAATACCATTTTCCGTCTCTATGGACCCCTTGAACCTTGGTTTAATAAGACTTGGCGACCCGGTGAAATTGAGTTAGTACCATAAATAAAGTAGGGGTTAACGGTGAATCGTTACTTGTTGATTGTCATTGCGAGGGGGATGAATCACTACCATAACTTCATTTTTTTTCATTATCCCCCCGAAGCAATCTCTGTGTTTATGGTAGATTGCTTCGGGGGGTTTTTTAGTGACAATCAAAGTTAACTATTTATATTATCCCTCGCAATGACATTGATACTAATGACAGCTATTAACCCCTACAGATAATGTGTCTTGCGAAAGGGAGTATTTACGAAATTTAGAAGGGGATACCCCGGCCCAACGCCGAAAACTATGGGAAAAATTAGCAGGATCTTTAAACCCAAGGGTGTAGGCTATTTCAATTAGGGAAATGTCGGAATTATTTAACAATGATACTGCCAATTCATAACGAACTTTATCCATTAATCTCGAATAAGTAAGATGATGTTGAGATAAATAACGTTGTAGCGATCGCACACTTAATCCTGTTGCTTCTGCGGTTATTTCAATGGTTGGATATTTTTCTAAGAGTAAAGTCTTAACTGTTTGTTCTAATGAGGTAACAAAATCATTAACAGGAGCGGTATTTTGCCATGTTTCTATATTCAAGTTTCGAGAATGTATCTGATTTTTATGTTTATTTTTGACAGAATTATTAAGTAGTTTCCTGGGAATACAAATAGCTGTAAAAGGTTGATTAAAATGAATACAAGTCTTGTCTAAATCAAGTATTTTCTCCAATCCTTTTACTCTTTTTGAACAACTAACTATGTGAATTTCTGGAATTTTTGAAAGATCATTTAACGTTAATTTTAAAGAATCCAATATTAACACTAGATTATAATAATCAGAATGATAAAATCCAGCAATGGAAGTCAGAGGTTTAACAAATTTTTGACATAACCAAACGTTTTCTTCTTCTTCTATTAACCAAAAAAGTTCTCCACTGGTACTGACTGTATAACGAGTAAAATAACAGAGACGTTTAAGTAAATCATAAGTATTTAATGACTGGGATAATAAATAACCAAACATACCCGTATTAATAATTTTAGAGTTTTCTGCTACTGTTACTCCTAAATTATCAATTCCTTCCGCTTTAGCTACCTTAGACAAAAACTTTAGTATCATGGGTAAAGGTAAAGGAATTTCTGGATCTTCTAATGCCATCAAAGGAATATTAACTTGATTCAGATGGGATTGGATGGGGGTTCCAATATCATCAAAAAAACGGATAATGGGTGAAATTAGTCCATTTCTAATCAAAGGGATTGATTGCATACTTATTGAATATATCGGTTTTAAAAGAAAGATAGATTATAAATTTTTTCCTGTTTTTTGACAAGGATTTGTGACTATCGTGTAACAATTGGCACGAAATCACAAGACATAAGTAAACAAATAGAGGATAATTACAGCCTACTGAATGTTTTCCTGTCTATAAAATTACAGGTAAATACAATTTATTGTTAAAATTTTATTGTTTCTAACATATACAAGAGAAAAATGGAGGAATAACAACGTTGAGATTCGTTCAGAAAATAGTAACAGGAATCAGTGTTTCTGTAATGGGAGTTGTGTCTTTAACTCCTAGTTTAGCTCAAACACCACTAATAGAAGTCAAAGCCGAAAATGCGCTTGAAGAAATGCTTAACTATCTTAAGGAGAAATCCTCTTTAAAGTTTCAAGCAAATATTGCAGAAGATTTAGTTTTTAGTAATGGTCAAAAAATTCAAATTGGTGCAATCGTAAATGTTAAAGTGCGTCGTCCCGATAAACTTAATATTGATTATCAAGGCGATCGTAATCATGTTCGCTTTTATTTTGATGGCAAAACCTTTACAATGGAAGGGTTAACTAATAAGGTTTACGCTAACTTTTTAGCTCCTTCAGATGTGGATAATATCAATAAATTAGTCAATCAAATAGGAGAAAAACTGAATATTACCCTACCATTAGGAGAAATTATTTCCACAGATAATGATTTAGAAAGTATAAAAAACAGGATCACCAGTGGTATTTATGTTGGAGAAAGTCAAGTTAATGGCATTATTTCTCATCATTTAGCCTTTACTCAAGATGATCTTGATTGGCAAATTTGGATCGAAAAAGGAGAACAACCCCTTCCTAGAAAATTGGTAATTACCTATAAAAAAGCTCCCTATTCTCCTCAATATTCTGCTATATTATCTAATTGGAACTTTGATCCGATTTCGCCCCAAGATCCAGCATTTTCCTTTCAACCTTCTACTGATGCTGATAAAATTAATTTTATCATTGTTGAACCAGAATAGTTACTCAAATTAGCAAAATCATGAAAAAAATCATTAACAAAAATGCCCCCATCTTTTCTGTGATTTTAACTTTCGCATTATTGGTAAGTTATTGTCTACCAAGCTATTTAATTGAAGCAGAAGCTAGAGGATTTAGAAGGGGTGGAACCCGTGGTAGTAGTCGACAGATTAATCGTAGTGGTCGTCAAGGATCTCGACAAATAAACCGTGATAGTCGCCAATTTAATCGTGGATCTCGTCAAAACAACCGTCAAGGTAATCGTGATAGTCGACAAACTGATCGCGGCTTTAATCAAGAAAACCGTCAAGGTAATCGTGATAGTCGCCAAGAAAATCGTCAAGATAATATTGATAATCGTCGGGGAAATCGTCAAGAAAACATCAATAATCGCCAAGAAAACCGTCAAGAAAATATTAACAATCGCCAAGACTTTAGAAACGATCGCTGGGATGATGTTAGTGATTGGCGCGACCAACGTTGGGACTATTGGAATGATTGGAATGATTGGGCAAATACGAGATACTGGGTAGGTGTAGGAGTATCCTTATTAGCGATTCCTGCTACTGCGATCGCTGTTTCTGCTGCGAACCAAGACTATTATTATAATGAGGGGGTTTATATGCAGCCTCAAGGCAATTCTTATGTAGTAGTTTCGGCTCCTGTTGGTGCAGTTATATCTACCCTTCCTGACGGTTATATTCCTGTTTCAGTTAACAGTTCTAACTATTACTATTATGGTGGAGCATTTTATCAAACATCTTCTGGTGGTTATATGGTTGTTCAAGCTCCCGTGGGTGCTATCGTACCATTTATTCCCGACGGATACGAAACAATAGTTATGAGAGGGACAACTTATTATCAGTATGGAGGGGTTCGTTACCAGCCTGTTTATGATGGGGGTAATTTAGTCTATAAAGTGGTTTCGTGAACCTATTACCATTTTAGTATTGCATCAATAAAAACACTGATTGGATATCAGGACTATTTGAACTAGCGGATTGGTGTGCAGAAGCTCATACAGTTTATCCTAAAAGTTTCGGAACGATTAGACGTTGGATAGGAGAAATCATTGCTTACTTTGATGAGAGAACAACTAGCGGTGTCGTGGAGGGAATTAATAACAAATTAAAGTTGATTAAAAGAAGAGGTTATGGTTTCAGGAATTTTGATAATTTTAAACTAAGAAGTTTTTTAACTTGGCATTTTACTATTTGATTTTACATACTAAGTTCGGTAGAACCAATATTCCTAAATCTGTGGGATATTTGATGTCGGCTGGCGCACAGGTCGCATCTAAAATTAGTTTACCTTTATTTTTTATTTTTTCGTCTACATTCGCAATGACAATACAGTGCAGTGTCTCCATCGCTATTTATAAACTCCCTACTCAAAAGGTTCCCATCTCTACCCTTATGGATGAAATGAGAACCCCTTAATTGACTTGGAGTAAAAACTCCTTTACAATCTGATTAGCGGTTAAAGTAGCTTTTCTCAGCTTCTAATTGCTGGATTAAATTACTTTGTCCTTTGGAGCGAGCAACTTGTAGACGATGCTCTAAGTTTTTTAAGATGTTAGCACGATGGAGACGAGCGACATCGGTTAAGTGTTTCTGATTATTCGTCATAACTCACCTCCATTTATGCTTTCAAAGATTCAACAGTGACACCCATTTCTGATGCAAGACGGTGCAACATAGAAAGCTGACGATGTTGCTGCTTGCTACGGGTTTGAGCGATGAGAAAGCGAGATTTAGACTGTAAACTGTCTAGATGGTTTAGGTGAGTAGCGATGTTATTATTTAAGGGCATAACGCCTCCTTCTAAATCGTAGTGGATCGAATGAGGCGCGTTCCTTCGGGATTAATTTCCCTACTTCCGTCTGTTGATAACAACAGATGAACGATTTATCCTGTTATGGTTTGATCATAACATTTTTTTTAGGCAGTGGCTACTATTTGGCTTTGAGAAAAGGAGAGTCTCCTGCTTTATCGGGGTGAAGATGTTGCAGAAGATAATCAACTGTACTTTGGTTGAGCCAACCTTTGAGTACCGCTAACGCACCAATTCTCATCCACATTCGTCCTTGTCCTTGTTCTGCTAAAATAGCACGAAGTTGATGGTCATCAATTAAGCCAGCTTCTCTAAGATAATGGCCTAAAGATTGAGGGGTTCCTTGTTGCGCTTGTTGGATCACTTGATCCCATTCTTCAGCGAAAAAGTCTGCTGTTTGTTGTTTAATCCAACCTTTTTCCGCTAAAATTTCCCCTAACCGACGTTGAGGATGTTCTTTTTGTTCTTTTAGGGCTGTTTCCACCTGATAGGGAGTAATCAGTTTGGCTTCTTGTAGGATGCTCCCCAGGCGTTTTTTTGAGTATGCCTTAACCATGAAAAATCCTCTCTGTGGGTAATTTTACGTCTTAACTCTATTATTCCCAAATTTTTCTAGTTAGTTTCACTGAGCAAAAATTTTTTTGCGGTTGACTCTAAACTGATTAACGAACCAAAAGAATTAAGTAAGCTCTTCTCCCCCTGCTTCCTCTGCCTCCTCTGCTTCCCCTGCTCAATTTAACAAGTAACGTTTATTTTTGTCCAGGTACTTATAAGGTGGACAGTTAGCCCACCTTGTTAATTAATTGGCGCAAGCAGTACAATTATTATCAGACTCTTTAAAATCGTCTTTCTGCACTGTCCTAACGTAATATATCGCCTTACAACCTTGCTTCCAAGCTAACAGTAACGTCTCGAAAATATCCTTGGCGGTTAAACAGCGTTCTGGTTCATTAGGAAAGTATATACCCTGATTCAAATTAAACAACAATTCCATAGAAATTCCCGTATCTATCCATTGTTGAATAGTAGAAACCGCTTTGACCACTTTTTGCTGTTCTAAGGTCTTATTTTCGTGATAAAACCAAAAAGATTCTTTAATAAAAGGGGGTGCAATAGGTACGGTTCCTTTTGCCCATTTATCATAGAAGAAACGACTATAAACGGGTAAAATACTTGCCGTACAACCCTGTACTAAAGAAGAGGATGTATTAGGGGCGATCGCAGTAATATGGGAGTTACGAATACCATAGGTTTTAATATCCTCTGATAAGCGTACCCAACGCTCTTTTTTATGAGCATTTTCGACAAACCAATCAACCGATTTTGATCCTATTAATAACCCTTGACTCCAGTCACTTCCCTCGAACGCATCATAAGGACTTCTTTCTTTTGCCAACTCCATAGACGTATGGGTACAGCAATAACCCACCTCTTCAAAGATGTTACTAATTTCTGCTATATTTTCGTAGGTTAACCCCTTTTTAGCTAACCAGTCAGCTAACCCCATACAACCGACACCAATGGTTCGATATCTATCATTATGTGCCTTAGCATCGTCAAAGGGAGGGTTAGTAATATCGATGGTATTATCGAGAATACGAACGGCAATTTTACAGAGATAATTGAGTTCTTCTTCTTCAATATTAGCTAAATTTAAGCTTACTAAATTACAGCAATGTGCCTCTTTTCCAGGGGTAACATTAGAAAAAGATTCCGTGCATTGTCCCGTCAAAATACCATTAAACATTCCTAAGTGGCGTTTCGGTTCACTAAAGCAATAAGTATCATCGTAACGACAAGTTAACTCTACTTTTTCGATGCGAATAAAGTGAGTAGCTTCTCGCTGTGGTTCTCTCAAATTCCATTGTAAACGATTAGTTTTTAATCCCAGTTGTCCTAACTGAAATAACCCATTAGATGAGATCAATAAACGATATTTTGCCTGACAAAAATAGTCTTGATATCCTCCTTTTCCATCAGGAAGAGATTGATAATCCATCTCGTCCATTTTGACCACTTTAGAATCAACTCCTAATGTTTGTAACATCAGACGAATATCTAAAAGAAATTGTTGATGAGTTGAAGCAACTCGTAGTGATTCGTTGTTACCATTTCTAGCAACGGTTCCATCCGCATCTAACAACCCTGCAAGCCATTCTAAACGAGATTTGATAGTATAACCATTAACAGGAACCGTAAACTTAGGGGGAATATCTAAAGGAAGTTTACAAACAATTCTATCCTGATTAATATCATCATAAACTGCTACTTCATCCCGTTCAATGCGCCAACTTTTATCAGCAGCAACACCCCCATAATATTTATTACGAATGGTGATTGATGGTAATAATTCTTTCTTTTCGCCATATAAATCTATTTCGGGTTTACCCATTCCATCATGACTTCCATCCCCACTAAAAAAGCCTGATGTATAAGCATAAGGAAAATCGATGTCATTCTCTGATTCCACTAAAGGAAGACGATATTTAATTAATTTATCTCCCTCTTGTAAATCTTTTGCTTCAACAATTTTTACCTTACCTCGATAATTCTCTTGGACATGAAACTTATGATAATAAGTACAGTCTAAAGTCTCACCATTAGAAAAATGAACCCTTAACAAAGGTTGATTTTCTCCCGTCTTTTTAACCAAGACTTCTGACCATTCTGATCCATTCCAAATATTAACCTTTTCTCCTGCTACATCAGCGATCGCTATTTGTCCCCTATCCGTTAATATTTTGGTCTCAGGGGCAACACATAAGTTAACACCAGGAATATAACCAACGTGCTTATTAGGATTTGCCTTATTGATGGTATCTTTAAACGCTAAATAGGGCATCCCTGTTTCTACCTGCGATCGCATGATACTTTTAAACAATTCACGGGCATTCACACGCTTATATAAGGTAATTTCTCGATCTAATTCTGCCTCAATTAAACGATAGGCTTCCTCAAATTTTTTGCCCCATAATTCGGCTAATTCAATCCCCAACTTTTCCCTTACTTCATAGGGATCAACTAACGTCCATTGTTCCTTATTTTCCACCCGACGCATAAATTCATCGGTCAATATTAACTGAGGAAACACATCATAAGCTTTCCGTCTTTGGTCGCCGTTTTCTGTTTGTATTTCCAAAAATTCGGGGACATCTAAATGCCAAATATCCACCCCAACCGTAACGGCCCCGGCCCGTCGTCCCCCTTGGTTAACGGCGATCGCCGTATCATTTAATAACTTAATCCAAGGAATAATCCCCCCAGAAGCGTTATTTTTTCCCATTACCCAGCTACCAGTCGCCCGAATACGACTGACGTTAACCCCGACACCACCGCCGTTTTTGGAGATTCTGGCGGTGTTGGTAATTTCTTCAAAAATGCTCTCTAGGTTATCGTCAATGGACAAAATGAAGCAACTGGTCAAGGACCCCCCTGGAACCCGTAAATTGGCTAAAATAGGGGTGGCTAGGGACACTTTACGACTGGCGATGGCTTCATAAAATCGTTTTGCCCAAGGTAGTCTATTTTCGGGACTTTCTACCGTTGCTAACAGTAACGCACAACTTAACAAAGCTTCTTGGGGAAGTTCATCGTCTAAAAGGTAACGACTGGTTAACAAAACCGCGCCAGCGTAGTCGTAGTCTGTATCCCAGTCGGGATTAATCCATGATCCCGCTTCTTGTAATTCTGTCTTAGAATAGGTTAAGAGACGATTATCGTATTGACCGGATGCGACTTTATTGCTGACGGTGGTTTCGTAGTTTCCGTACTGATAACCGCGACTGACTAGGGTATCTTTCCAGAGACTCCATATATGGAGTCTACCAGCCACGTAACGCCAGTCTGGTTCATCCGGACTACACATTTCCAAAGCGCAGTTAATTAGGTTATCCTGGATCTCTCTGGTGGTAATGCCATCCCGTAGACGAGTGGTTAACCCTGCTTCTAGGGCAATATTGTTGACTTCTTGTCCCGTACAAGCCCAATCTACTACTGCCCGAATCTTAGCAATATTTAGGGCAGTCCAAGATCCGTCCCGTCGTCTCACTCTGATTTTACCGTCTCCTAGGTGTGAAGGGTAACTAGGGGAGAGGTGAGTGTCGCCATGATGGGTTGACTGAGGGGAGGTTAAGACGGTGGGTTGCATCATTTATACTTCTAAGATTAATCAGAAAACTAATAAATTTGTACTTAATTTTCGTCGAAATTGGTGTCAACTTGAAAAGGACACTTTTTGGTTATACCACAGATATGGTGTTATGTCTGCTCATGTTTTCCATTGATTACTCTATATGTGGATTTTCAGGATAACTGGTTTTTTGCCTGATGATTGTGATCTCGACTACAAACAAGCAATTAGTTGTCAACCTTATTCATTTATAATGCACTATATAGCAGAACAAAAAAACGTTATGACACTACGGTAAGGTGGGCAAGTCAAAGACTTATCTAAACTAACTTAAGTCTTTAATAACTTTTAAACTAAGTCTCGATATGCTTGTAAAGCATCTTGTTTAACTTGCTCATCCACAATAGGAAAGGTGCTTAAAATATGGCTAAATTCTGCCTCGGTTAAACCGTATAGGTGGGCTCATTCCATCTAATTCTGCCCGTAATTTTGCCCTTTCTGTTTCGCTAGTAACACCATTTTTATGACTCCCTAAACCGACTTCTTGGGCTAATTCTTCATATTCAGGGGTGGTACATATTAGTTTAGCAGAGCGTTCTACAATTTCGTTAAAATATGGGTCTTTTTCGGTTAGTCTGGGGACGGGTAATTGATAAATATAGAAAAAGTTTAAAGTAGATGAAACCTTACTTCTTAATAACCAATCTAAGACAAAACTATTTAAAATAGAGTATAAAAAAAGTTGACTTTTATTATTGATGAGTTTGTTGCCAAAATCGTCAAATATTTTTACATTTGGTAATTTATTACCATGAAATGAACAAGTATCAATCGTTGATATCATTGTTCTTTCATTTGTACTAGAAGCAATATCCCTAAAACCCAACCTATAACACTGATAATCTAATATTTGACCCTCATCAACCCCTTTTTTACCTAACACTTTCTTTCTTCCTTCTACTTCATCTATCCAATAACGAGGTTGTGCATAATTATGAGTAAATTGATGAATCATTTTCCCTTCATATAACGGTAATCTTCCTTTTGCGGGTTCAGTATTAAATAAATGACTATCATTTGTCATATGAAATTCTGAGGTTAATTTTAAATTCCATTTATCCTCTATTTGTTCCCCCAATAAAGGAAACTGACTCATCTTTTTAGCGATAGTAATATCTAAATCTGTTTTAAACTCCATCACCGATAAAGAATCAGGGGATAACTGTTTAACTAAGTCAACTTCAATGTTAATACTACTATCATCAGGAAACTGATTTAATTCTGCCACATCATGACGCATAAACTTAGCAGGAAAAGCAACGGTTTTATTATTATTTTCAAAGGTTAAAATAACAAACTTAAAGCGACTATCAACCCCTTCAAAGATTGCCTTTCTATTCTCAAAACAGAATAACCCTGTTAACTTTGTTTGAGAAAATAACATTTCTCTGAGTTGTTTACATCCTAAGTCTGTATAAATACCACTAGGAATAACAATGCCACATTCTCCATTTTTTTGTAGTAAATTAACACATTGTTCTAAAAATAACTTATATAAATTAATATCTGTACCTTGTTTTCTTCCATTAACTACCGATATTTGATTAACATATTGTTCTGCATTCCGATAATATAAACTGACGTGAGGATATTGACTCTGATAGTCTAACCAAGCAGTCGCAACCTCAGAATCAGCTAATAACTTTTTCTGTTGCTTCTGAAAGGTTTTAATATCCATCTTATTTTTCGTCACCAAGTCACTATATTGAGCAAAAAATTCCTTAGCTTGGGGTTTAAAAATTTCCCTAAACCCTTGATCTGCTATCTTAATTTTATCCTCATATTTAAACTCAATAGGATGAGGTAAAAATAACCCCCCATTTAAGTATTTAATCTTACCAATTAATTGATTAACCCTGTCTTCTCTGTCTTCTTCTCGTCGCCCAAATCCTTGAAAAAATAAGGTTTTTAAAAACACTTTATAATATAAATCTTTTCCTTTTTGTTCACTTTCATCTAACTTATCTTGGAGATAATCCGTATTACCATCGTCTAAAAAACCTTTCTTTTGTAGGAAATAAATAAACATCAAGCGATTTAAAATAACAGAAGCGTACCAAGACGCATCTTTATTATTATCAATTCCTTCAATAAAACTAACTAATTGTAAATGCTTTGCTTGAAACTTACCGAAAAATTCCTTAGTAACCTTATCAATATCAAACCCTTGCTTAACCCGTTAAGTTATCTCAGGTAAATTAATCCTTTCTTCTTCAGACAAAGAAATGGCTATCTTTTCTAACTTCTGAATTAATAACTCTCCCGACTGCTGAATATTAAAGTGAGTTTCTTTAAGAATTGGTCGTTTTTCTCCCTCTCGTTTTACCCATTGCCAAATTTGTTGACCCGATTTCAAACAACCATAAATAATTAGATGTTCATGGGTATATTGTGTCACCTCTGTATCAATTTTTTGACGGATTTTCTGAGGAGGTATAGATTCATTATCTGTCAAACAAGCATAAATAATTAACCCGCGTTTTTGTGCGATCGCTTGTAAAGAATAAGAAGTTTCATCGATAATAATAGGAGGGATAAAAATATCAACAGCATCCCAAAATAATTCTTCAATAAATAAAGACTCAAAATCAAAACCCTTGAGGTATTTCTGAATTCGTTTGCAGTTTAATTGCATAATAATTTTCACGAAGTGGACAGTTAGTTGGACAAATCAGGAAGTAGGTTGGGTTGAGGAATGAAACCCAACAAGATGAAATGATAAATGGTGGATTCCTGTTCTATTCATAACCCAAATTATAGTTATCTAACCCACCTGATTGTATATTCAATTATTTAAGACATTAGAGAACCATTGTTGTAAATTTTCTTCACTTTCAAAGTCGAGTAAAGCGTCTCCTAAATTTTCTAATTGTTCAACAGATAATCCTCGAATTTGAGTTAAAAAATCCTCAGAAAGTTGACCAAAACGACGAGTGAGAAGACGGATAATCAGGTTAGCTTCTCCTTCTTGTCTTCCTTCTTCTCGTCCTTCTTTTCTTCCTTTAGCTTTAATCTCTTGGTAAATAACAGATTCTTTCATGATGTCCTTTCTCCGTAATTGTCTATCTTATCAACGGATTAACCATTGTTGTAAATCTTCTTCACTTTCAAAGTCCAGTAAAGCGTCTCCTAAAGTTTCTAATTGTTCAACGGATAATCCTCGAATTTGAGTCAAATAATCCTCAGAAA
>JAAUYH010233642.1_pt1 | contig 14891 bp, 11 predicted proteins | sample 7278061 | NCBI WGS metagenome assembly JAAUYH01 (sample SAMN14350203, study PRJNA611818) | marine sediment metagenome | isolation source: surface marine sediment (0.6m) | place: French Polynesia: Moorea | collected 2018-08
CCACGACACCGGCGCGCGCATCGATGGCGGCGCTGGAAACGACAGCATAGCTGGCGGGTCTGGCGATGACATTCTTTACGGGTCGGCCGGTGACGATGATGTCGCGGGGGGTGCCGGCAACGACACGCTTTACGGCATCTCCGACGACAATGTGTTGGACGGCGGTGCGGGCAACGACATTGCAGTTGGCGGCACTGGCAGCGACAAGGTCACAGGGGGCGATGGCGACGACATCCTCTACGGTGCAGCAGGGGACGACAGCGTAGATGGCGGCGCAGGCACGGATATGGCGGTCTGGACCGGCAACCTGATCGACTTTGAGGTCACTTACCACGCCTCGACCCAGACGTTCGCCGTAACCGACCGGAATGCGGCCGACGGCGATGAGGGCACAGACAACGTCACCGGCGTCGAGACCTTCTGGTTCAACGGTGCCCAGTATTCAGCTGACGATATGATCCGCTATGCGGAATATCAGGCCAATGAAGCACCGTCGGATATGGTCATTTCCGCCGTCGGCGACCTGAATGGCAGCCTAAGCGGTCCCGAACAGACGGTGCTCACTGGGCAGATCCAGCGAGCCGGCGAAAACACCAGCATCGACCATTGGGAGATTACCCACAGCGGCGGCGACTTGACGATTGATGTTTTTGCTCAAGGGTTCCAAGGCAGCAGGCTCGATTCGCAGATTCGGCTCTTCCGCGACAATGGTGATGGCACCTACACGCAAGTAGCCGAGAACGATGATGGCGCGGTCGGAGAAGACGGAAGCCGCAGCCAATACGATTCCTACATTGGTGGCGTCGAACTGGCGGCCGGCACGTACATTCTGGCGGTCGGGTCCTACCCCATGTCCGAAAGGGACGCGGTACGCACATCCACCGACTATCATGAGACCGAGGGGTCAGGTGGCGCTTATCAGGTCACGCTGACGGGCTATGCCACAGTGGATTTCGCCGAAAATCTGGCCTATGGCGGAAACTGGGGCGATCCGGGGGGCCAGGCGACCGTCGTCAGCACGACGAACAGTGAAACCGGCCTAGGCGACGGTACGGTCGTGGCCGATGTCTCAGGCGTAACCGATGCGGACGCGGGCGACACTCACACTTTCGCCTTGTCGGACGATGCCGGTGGCGCATACGAGATCGACAGCAGCACGGGCGAGATCCAAGTGACCGGAGACCCGCGTGCAAGCGGGCCGTCGCAGGACACGATTTCCGTGGTTGCAATGGATGCGGCCGGCGAAAGCTATACGGAAACGATTGGGCTGACCTTCGGCACGACCTGGGACAACACGCTGAACGGTACGTCCTACAACGACATCATCTATGCTTTCGACGGCGATGACACGATCACGGGCGGAGCGGGAGATGACACCATTGTCGGTGGTGCAGGCACGGCTCGGGGTGCCGACTGGATCACGGTTGAGAATGGCGACAACCTTCAGGGTAGCGGCGAGACCGATTACTATCGATGGACGGCGGGCGAGGGCCAGAGTGCCGTCATCCGTTTCAACAATTCCGCAGCGGCCGGAGATGGAGACGGCGGCGCCGATTACGTGGTGGTGGAAACGACCAATAACGCGGCCGTTCTAACAATCGGCGATTTTGATTTTGGCGTAGACCGAATTGTCCTCCCGGAGGACTTTGTCCGGAGCAGTATTGCGGTTTTCGACGGCGGCGCCGAATACAAAATCCAATATGCCAACGGCAACGTACAGATGTTCCGTATCTACGGACTTGATGGCCAGTATGACATCTCGGAAGTCTTCACGACCACGGTGCCCGAGGTGTTTAACGCTGGAGGCGATACTGTCGTGTTCGATGGAGCTCTGGAAGATTTCGACGTAGGGTACAACGCCGTGACCGGGACCTTCACCATCACGGATCTGAACCTGTCCGATGGCTTGGACGAGGGTACGGATGTCATCACAGGTGTCGAGCGGTTTACCTTCGACGGTGTCGATTACGATGCTGTCCATCTGACATCCCAAAGCAGCGTCGCGGCAGACAGCTTCGATTACGACAACGGATACTCGCCAGAACATCCACGAGAGACACAGAAATCATCGAACCAGGATGACAAGATTTTCGGCAGCGGCGATCAGGAAGTGATCTATGCCCGTGGCGGCGGCGATTACGTACAGACGGCCGCGGGTGACGACGTTGTCTACGGCGGCTCGGGCAACGACACGATTTTGTCCGGCGCAGGTGACGATACGATTTTTGGCGGCACCGGGAGCGACTCGATTGTCGGCGGAGACGGGAATGACGTTTTCTTCGTGACTGCAATGCAAGGAGATGACACCGTGAACGGAGGTTCCGGGTGGGTCGATGTCCTTGAGCTGTCCGGACTTGGCGGAGACGTCACAGTTGATGGCCAGATGATCGATGGTGACGGCTGGACACTGCTTCTGGAGAACGGACACAGCGTCACGGTAGAAACGCTCGATTCCCTGGAACTCAGCCCAGACGCAATCGGCGTGATCACCTTCGACGAAGGCGGCACGATCGATTTCACCGGCATAGAGAAGATCAACTTCTGAGCCTGCTCCACAATGCAGTTCTCGTTTGTAAGTTCGATACTTAGCGTGAATTAACCAATTTTTCGCGGCTGACCTCTTAAGTTTCGCAGAAGGCTTTGCTTTGGGGCGACCAGTTGCGGGCAGATTCGATACTCATATCATCTCGGCGGACCCCGTCGGTCATCCTCGCGTCCTTTGGTGCGAACTTTCTGGCGCTCGCCGTGCCGATGGCGATGATCCACATTTACGATCGTGTGATCCCAAATCGAGGCTTGGAAACGCTGACGGTGCTGGGGGCAGTCGTGTTCGGCTCGATTCTGGCCGAGATCCTTCTTCGCGGCGCGCGGCGGCACATTTTGGAGCGTTCCGCGGAACGGTTCGAACTTGCCGCTTATCCCGCCGCAGTCCGATCCTTGGTGATGAGCGATCCGACCGTCGAGGAGCGGGTCAGCCAAGGCGACCTCTATCGCGGTGTCATGGGCATCGACCGTCTCCGCAGTGTCCATGCGGGCGAAGCTTCCATGGCGCTTCTGGACTTGCCCTTCGCCTTTTTGTTTCTCGCCATCATCGTGTTAATTTCCCCAACAGCGGGATTGACTGTCTTCATTGTGCTGACGATTTCGTTTCTGCTATTGCGCGTCGCGCGTCGCCGCGTCCTGATCATGCAGCGTAAGCGCAAGGAAAACGAAGCGCGGCGTCACAGCTTTCTGACCGAAACACTCCGTGGTCTCGATGTGGTGAAGGGGATGCGGATCGAAAGCTTCATGCTGCGGCGCTACGAGCGGTTGTTGGCAGGATCGGCCGAAATCAGTGCCGACACCGCGCGATCCGTTCAGATGGCTCAAGGGTTCACAGCAGCGGTCGGAACATTAACACCACTGCTGATGGGCTCAATCGGCGCCTTGATGGTCATCGAAGGCGAGATGACCGTTGGGGCGCTGGCGGCCGTCATCCTTCTGACCAGCCGGATTATCCAACCGATGCTGCGGGTCGAGGCCTTCCTCGCAGGCGTTGAGAATGTGCGCCAAGACCGAGAAGAATTGGAGGAGGTCCTTGCCGCCCCGTCGATGCGCGCAGGCAGCGAGCCGATGCGCGAGGTTCAAAGCCTTGTCTTGTCAGAGGTCTCGACCGAGGCCTCCCATATCACCCCGGTTGCCTTTTCAAATGTCCAACTGGCGTTGGAGCGGGGGGATTGTCTGGCCCTGAAGGGGCCAACCAAGATCAGCCAATCGGCATTTCTGCGGCTAATCGCAGGCGACCTGGCGCTCAGCTCCGGTGACATCACCGTCAACGGGAGATCGCTTTTCTCCTACAGGATCGAGGATCAGCAAAAGCGCATACGCTATCTTGGCGCATCAAATACGCTGATCGAAGGCACGCTGATCGAGAACATGACTGCCTTCCAACCGCGCACGTATCGGGACCGCGCCGTCCAACTTGCCCAAGAAATTGGCATCGAAGCCAACATCTCACAAAGCCCGGATGGTTTTGAGTTGCGCGTCGGATCGGGGGCTAAGGCGCAGCTTCCCAAATCGCTTTCGGATGCCGCGCTGATTGTAGGTGGGCTGGTGACTGATCCGGACGTCGTTCTGTTCGACGACGCTAATGCAGCGCTTGATCGCGAAATAGATGGCAACCTTCTGAAGATGCTTGAAAAGGAGCGGAAGAATCGGATCACGATCATTGTCTCCAGCCGACCGTCGTTTTTGAGGCTGGCGAACAAAACACTGGACGTCACACTTTTCCTGGCTGGCGCCAAGGCTTCGAGTACGCTGGAGGCACGGCCATGACAGATGCCGCGCTTTCCCTCCCCGACCAAGACCGCAATGAAACAGTCTCGGAACGGGCGGTCGCCACTAAACGGATGTTTGAGCTAGACCTATTGTCAGACAAACTGATCTCGGGCCAGCTTTGCGGGCAGGCCGTCAATCCGGTCATTGCCGAACTAATGCTGATTCTTCTTGAGCGATTGAAATGGTCGCCGCAGACCCGCCAACTTGCCGGTGCGCTACCTCACTTTCCGGATGTCTTTGGAGTGGAAGCGCTGCGCTCCACGTTTAGCAATCTTGGATACCAAAGCTCCGACGAATGGCTGCCGGGGAGCCAACTTGCCGATTGCCCGGACGCGACCCTGGTCTGCGACGCAAGGGGTGAGCTTTGGTTGATCCGCCACGAAGGCCGCCGCGTCAACTTGGTTCAGCCTTCGGAGAACGGAGAGCGCAAGCAGCGGGTCCGCGCCACGGAAACCTACCGCTGTTTCAAATTCGACAGGCCCGACCGAGATCAACCCGCGAGCTCTGCCGTATCGCCCGGCACAAGCTGGGTCGCCGACATGATGCACCGTTTCGCTCCGGAAATGCGGCTTCTCGTTCTGCTTAGCCTCTTGTCCGGCGCGACGGCCATCCTGATCGCCTTCGGGGTAACCAAAATCTTCGACACCGTCATTCCTACACGCAACGTTGAAACGCTAAAGGGAATCATAGCTGGCCTATTCCTTATCTTCTGCGCAGATTTCGCCTTTCGCCGCATTCGAGCCGGCATTGTCGGCCGTATATCGGGCCGGATGGAATACTTGCTAGGCGGCGCGCTGCTCGACAAGCTTTTGAGGCTTTCCGGAAACATGTTTTCGGGCGTCTCGCTCAGTGATCAGCTTGCCCGTCTTCGTCAGTTCGAGACCATTCGTGATCTCTTTGGCGGACCGGTGGTTCTCGTGTTGCTCGAATACCCGATTGTCGTTCTGATGCTGGTCACTGTGGCGGTGATGGCCTGGCAACTTGCGTTGGTCCTCGTTGCGCTCATCGTGGTATTTGTCGCACTTGGCGCTCTGATTGCACCGGGCGTCCGGCGGGCCAACAAGCTCCTCACCTCGGCGCAAAGCCGGTTGAATAAAACACTTCTGGAGGTCCTGGCGCAACGCCGGCAGATCGGACGCGAGGGTTTGGCCGATTACTGGATAGATAAGACGAAACGGCGCGTCCGGGACGTAGTTCAAGCCCGTCGAACTCTGGCCAGGATGATGCGCTGGCTTGAAGGTCTGGCGCACGCCAGCCTGCCGTTGTCCGCAGCATTTGTCATCGGGTTGGGAGCCGTATTAGTGATGGATGGTGCGATTACCGCCGGTCAGCTTGTGGCATCAACCATCCTGACCTGGCGGCTCTTCGCGCCGGTTCAGCAGACCTTAACACTTCTTCCAAAGCTGCAGGACGTTCAGAGGCTGTTCAACCAGATCGACACTCTCATGCGCTTGCCGGAAGAGGACGCTGGCGCAGTTGGTCAGTTCGGTGATGGATGTCTTGGCCATATCGAAACGCGAGGTGTTGTCCTCCGGCACCCGAAGTCGATAGCACCGACACTGATTGGCGTGCAGCTCGACATACCTCACGGTGGCCTTGTTGCGCTGACCGGGCGGTCGGGATCGGGTAAGACCACTCTGCTGCGGGTGATGGCCGGGCAGTTGGCGCCCCAATCCGGTGTCGTCATGCTGAATGCCTTGAACCTGTCGCAGTTGTCGCGTGATTTCCGTGCACGCAACATCGTCTACGTATCCCAAACGCCGCTCTTCTTCTTTGGCTCTGTCGCGCAGAATTTACGCTTTGCCGACCCGACGGCGAGCGACACGCAACTTCTTGACGTGCTGGAACAGGTCGGACTTGGCGCATGGATCGCAAGTTTGCCCGAGGGGTTGAACACGCGCATCGATCCCATGATCGACGTAGGCATCCTGACCTCAAGCGTGCGCACATGCATCGCCGTGGCGCAGGCTTTCTTGAGCTATCCCGTTGTTCTGCTGCTGGACGAACCAGTGGGCGGAATGGACAGCGATCTAGAGGCGCATCTCATCGAAGCGCTCGAGCGGCGGCGCGGCACTATGACCTGTGTGATTGTCACCCATCGGCCCAGCCTGATGCGCCGCACTGACTCTGTCATCTATTTGAATGCCGGCAACGCCAGTTTATGCGACGCTGCAGACCTGGAAAAGGTGGCTTCATGACCAGGGGCCACGCACGAAACGAGGGTGTCGAGCGCCGTATGAACCTGAAACGTCATGGTGCGCTCAGCGCCTGCGCGCATCTGCCTGAGGCGCACGATACTCGTTATGCCCGCCATTTGGTCTACACGTTAATTGCGACGCTGATCGCAATCATTGTTTGGGCCGCGAGTACCCCGGTCAATGAGGTGACCACGGGCAGTGGCGTCATCCGAACTCGCACGCTAGCCGAGCGGGTCGAACACCCCGATGGCGGCATCGTCGCCGAGATTCACGTAATCAAGGGGCAACGTGTACTGGCTGGCACGCCGCTCTTGACCTTCGATACCAGTTCGCTGAACCGCGAACTTGGCAAGCTCCGCGCCACGCAAGCCGCACTTTTGGCTGAGAGAGATCGAATCGTGTATCTTCTGGAAGACAAAAACGACATCCCCGAATTCCAGACCATTGAAGAGCTTAGCCCCAGCGAATTGCTGTTTTGGGCGGAGCAATCCTACCTCGTCGCCCAGCTCGATCTCATCACTTCGGAACGTAAGGCGATCGAGACGAGCATCGCCGTGCTGATGGCCCGCCGGGAGAACCTGACACAAGAGGAGGCACTCTTGAAAAACCGCCTCGAACGCAGCCGCCGGGGGCAAGTGTCGGGTGTTCTTGCCCGCAATGATGTCGAGTGGATCGAACGTGAGTTCCTTCAGTTGGAAAGAACACGCCTTGAGGTCGAAGGCGAAGTTGCGGCTCGTCGAAACGCACTTCTCGCAATCGACCTGCAACGGTCCGAACTATTGGCAAAACGACGGCACGAGGCCGCCCTTCGGCGCGCGGAAGTCGAGGACAGACTTGTCGATGCCGCACTTTCCATTGCCGAAGTCGACGCGAGGATTGCGCGCGCCAAGGTGGCAGCGACTGTGAACGGCACCATCATGGAATTGGCTGTGGCGAACCCCCGCGAAGTCGTGTCCCCCGGCGACGTGATCGTGGAAATTGTGCCTGCCGGCAGCGCAATCGAGGCCGAAGTCGAGATCTCCGCCGATTGGATCGGTAATGTCGACGTGGGTATGGAAGCGCGGCTGAAGGTGCTGTCCTATGACTTTGCGCGCTTCGGCGAAATCGTTGGTCATGTGGCCGCAATTTCCCCCTCAAGTGTCGAAACAGAGGAGGGCCAGACGATCTTTCGCGTCACGGTGGCGCTTCCGAACGAAGGGCAGAACGTGGCGCTGACCGGTCGCCCGGTGCGACCTGGTATGACAGTCACCGCGGACATTCTGACCGACAGCAAGAAGGTTCTGTCGTATCTCTTGAAGCCGCTGCGTGTTCTGGGCGACCGCGCGTTTACTGAGGCTTGAGCGAAGGCCTCGACCAATGCCTGGTCAAACATTTTCGAAGCCCATGATAGTACGTCTTCAGTTTGCGGGCCGCCGGGACCCGACAAACGTTGAAGTCTGGTCTCAACCCGGCAATACCAAGGGCAGCATTGCTCCATTTTTAGACGTTCAAGCCGGTGGCAGAGAATGATGGTTCCGAGCACACTCTGCGCATTGTTGACTCGCGCAGTATCCGTCGAGAAAGGCGGGAAGTGAAACTGCGCTGCGTTTGCGAGCAACTCCAACGGCGTGATCGAAATCGAATGCTCAGCGTTTAGCGGATACTGGCGACTTTCTGCGTCGCCGCTTCGAAGCGCTTCTATGGAGTTCTGCGCACAGCCTCAAAGGGCAGCTCAGATCGCAGAACGCCGACTGCCCGATCCACATTATGGCGATCACTTCGTTAAAGAATGCGGCACAGAATGGCCAGCGGCACCAAGGGACTTTGCCAACGCAATCAAGTGCGTGCGTTGCGAACACGGAACTTGGGACAATGCCTGGATAAAGTCGGCCGCCATGGTTTTCTCGATTCGTGCCGATACCCCAGAGCGTTTCTTGGGCGCTCGCTGAGCCTCCTTAAGGCCGTGGTAATAGAAATCCACTGGGACGCCTTGAACTTTTGCGATCTTCCAAAGCCTAGATGCGGAAACCCGGTTCTGCGCTGTCTCGTACTTCTGGACTTGCTGGAAGCGAACACCGATTCGGGCTGCAAGGACTTGCTGTGTCATGCCAATTTGCCTGCGCCGTTGGCGGATTCTCATTCCGACATGTAAATCTGCATGGTGCGGCATCTCAGGCAAGCCATCATCGAGACGTTCTTAGGTGAACTCTTTCGAAACACCTCAAGGGGCAGACAGACGCGTTCTGTGAGCGCAGAATAAGCCCCCCAAGGACGATTCCCTACAAAAGTCTACCACCTAAGCGGGAACAATCAACAAGAATTTCTCTTATAGTGTGTAATGGCAGAACGATATCGCGTGACTGTTATCCCACTTGTTCTTGCGAATACCCAGGCCACACAAAATATTTGATTGATCAAATTAATTTTTCTTATCATTCATTAGACGAGATTAATTGAGCTGTTTGGGTGAAAATTGGTAGAACACACTACAACCTCCGCAAACGTGGCCGTAGGTCGAAAGATCCGTCATCGAAGGTGGATGATGGGAATGACCCAAATGGAACTTGGGGAACGGTTGGGGATAACGTACCAGCAAATCCATAAGTATGAGTCCGGCGAAATCAGAGTTCCTGCCTCGAAGCTATCGGCCCTCGCAGACGCACAGCAAGTGCCCATAAGCTATTACTTTCAAGGCGTGAATGTCCGGGGCGCCCACGGCGACAATGATAATGTCATTGACCTATCTTTTGTGGCAAATACAGGAACGTGCCATCATTAATGGCGCGACCAAGCTCTCTAGCTCAATAAGGAGCTGCAAAACCAGGTCCGTTTCACTGAGTTGGAACGGTCTCAGTAAAAAGGTCAATTCGCGGCGTGGAAAGCCGGTCCAGCAGGGCACAGAGACTTCATCTCCGCCTCCTCGGCTGAGACACAGATGACATTGTCTATCGCCGCGTGCCGACCTCATATTCCGCCGTCCAACGAGTCTTCCAACGCGTCAATCGAAGCAACCCGCCGACTTCGACGGGTTGCTCCCATTCTCGCGGCAAGTAATCGATGGTAGAGCGGAAAGGCAGTCGAAAGAAAGATTACGCCGCCGCGAGCTAAGCGTACTGAGGAAACTTCCTTGATGGGTGTTTTGGACTACTTGGGCTCTTCTTGGCCCTAGCTAGCAACTTCATGAACGACATTGCAGTGATTGTATGGAGCACCACGTGTGTTGTTTTGTGAACTATTGGAAACAATACCCCCTTTCATGCCTAATTGTTGCCGGAGAATGTTAACAAATGGTAAATGACACGCGGAGGTTTTCCTCTCAGTCCAGCTTGGTTCGTAGGATACCGACTGGATCGCGGAGGAGGTCAGACCCCTGCAACGTTAGCATTGTCCGCAAAGCAGATGTTTGCCCACTTGGGCAAATTCGACCGGCGTTGGAGCGCTCGCCTGACTTCGACAACTCGCATTGTGTGCCGGGCGATTGGCCCATTTAATGCTTCGTTTTGGCTCCGCCTTGGCCCGAAAATACTCTCTACGGCCAGTCGTTCCTTTTTAGTTAGCGCATTCAACGCCATAGTCCCAAGCCATAGACTCTCCGACCAACAACCGTTGGCCATAACAATCTCATGCCTGTCGCAGGCGAAGTGGACCCACCGCACCCGCATTTCACCGTTCATGTGGCGTACTTTTCGCAACGGCGACAGCGCCTTAGCGGGCACCAAGACCTCCCTATTTGAGAGCAGGGCTAGTTGGTTCCAAACCCCCGCCAAAATGCGGTGCTGAGGGGATACCGATAGGTCTTAATGTGGTGTGTACGGTCCTAAAGCACTCGCTTTGATCAAGACTGGCCTTTTGTTTTCTTCTAGTCCTTGTAAATTCTGCTCGGCAATGCGCATCCAACGCACCTGCTGAGCGCCCCGATCCCGCGTGATCACTTTTTCCCCCGGACAGAGCGCCTCGACAGGAAGCTCTCCCGCGTCTGTGAGGATCAGCGTGCCTTCTGCATAGCAGACCGGCGCGGCGAAATCGACGTACAGGAGCGCAGCTGTGTCTGAACCGGCTCCCGTATTCAGAGTGCCCGCAGAGAGGAGTTGTTGAAGTGCTGCTGCCGAGTGTAGTCCACGTGGCGGACCCGGTTCCAAAGGTGACCGGAAGCTGAGATGTCGAGAAAAGAAGCATGAGCGTCATAGCCTTGGGAGCGGTTGCCAAATGCGTCTAACCGCTTTCTTCTAACTTCTCGTTAGCGAAGGGTTCTATCCAGCCTCAGAAGGTTAGGTTGGCCTCGCCCAAACACCGCAGGGGGTCGCTTCTCAACGCACCGAATGCCTGCCGTTCGTCCCAACCGATTCACACGGATGTTGCTGTCTGCTGATTACTGCCATTCGCCCGAAAATACCGAAGGGCAGCTCTGTCCGCTCAGCCGACCTTGGAGGCTTCACTCGGCTGGAAATGCCCGATGGAGAGCGTCAGATGACAGCTTCGAGCCCATTCTGCTGGATGCCAACCGAAAACTGAATGGCAGCTTTCTAAAGTTGTGCAGCGGCTTCTTGGCTTATCGCTTCAGCCTTTGTTCATGCGTTTCTCATAGTCGTGGCGTAACCGAATGAGACAGAACAACATGAAAATTGCGCAACTACTGATGGCCAAAAGGAATTGGGACATAAAACGCATTGGCCCATGTTCGACGCTTCGAGAAACAGCCGCAACGCTACTTGAGCTTCGTGTAGGTGCGCTAGTCGTCACCGACGATGAAAACAAGATGGTTGGAATCGTGTCTGAGCGAGACCTCGTCCAAGTCGTTGCCAGCTCCGATCCGTCGGCAACGGACGCTCCCGTTTCTGACGTGATGACCAGCTCAGTAATAACATGCAGCCCAGACGACGAAGTGGCCTTCATTTTACACCAAATGAATGAACATGCGATCCGCCACATGCCCGTCCTTGAGCACGAAGAATTGGTTGGATTTTTGAGCATACGCGAACTGACGAAAGCTTATGAACTGCTGCAAATTGAAGCAAATACCGATCCGCTTACCCAAGTCTCGAACAGGCGTCCTTTCCTGAAAACCTTGGACGAAGAGTTCGATAGGGCACGACGATATGAACATCCGATGTCAGTGGCAATGCTGGACATAGATCACTTCAAGCAGGTCAACGACACCTATGGCCACGAAGTGGGAGACACGGCTCTTCGCGCACTGTCTAGACTATTGATCAGCGAATTTCGAACAATCGACCTAGTAGGGAGACTGGGAGGCGAGGAATTTGCGTTGGTCTTTCCTGGGACCGAATTGGCCGGGGCGCTGACTGCGTGCGAGCGTCTGCACGCAAACATACAGGCCGCCGAAATACCCGTCGATAACGCGAAAATCGCGATGACTGTTAGTATGGGCCTTGCCTCTATGTCAAGCGACGTGCCAGATGGTCCGGCACTGCTGAAACGAGCCGATGAGCTACTTTACGTCGCAAAGAGCAACGGACGAAATCAAATCGTTGTCGAGTGCGAGCAGGAACTATCAATGTCCGGCATCGTCGGCAGCTCAATTAATTTCGGCTGATAGTCTAGCCGTCCCTGACCACTGTCAGCGTGGGCGTCAGTTTCTCCCCCAGAATTGTGCGCTCATGCCCATTCCAATCGTTGCGCAAACCCTCCGTAATGGCTTGTTTCAGGATCTCTGGCCGTAGTTCGGATTTCAATAAACACGAAGAGCATCCGCGCTTCAAAGCTCCGCGCGCAATATGAGCTGCGTCATTTCCGGTGACCATGATGGAGACTAACTGCGAATTGTGCTCACACGCCTTTATGCGCTTCAGTGCGTCGTGCCCTGTTCCGTCTGGAAGGTCGTAGTCCAGAATGACGATGTCTATCGTCTCTAAGCAGAGCAATTCATTGAGTTCTGCAAGACTGCCAATCTCCAAGATTTGGCATTGAATGCGCGCTATGTTGATCACTCGGCGAAGCCTGGCACGGTCAAAAGCGCTATCATCCAGGATGAGTATTTTATTTGGAAGATAGTCCTCAGATGTAAGTACCTTCATCAGAATCCCCTCTGTTCATCTGTATTAACAGAGTCGCGTCAGAGGACCTTATGAACCGTTAATGCGTATCTTCAAATTGTACCGTGTTTTATGGACGGCGACGGGGTCACTTGAGCAACCTCAATCAGCGGTTAAGTGGTCAACTTTTTTTTGGGTGTTGAGACATATGCGAAAGCTACTTGCTCTGATAGTCCGAAGCGGACATCCAAGTCTGCACTTCGAATGTCAGTTTTGTTCGCGAAGCGGTTGTCGATGTCAGTCGAAGCGAATGACCGCTCCGAGCCCTGAATTACGGATGTTGCGATGTGCCCCAAAGTCTGCTCTGTACAAGTGCGGTCAAAAAAGTGACAGAATCAAAGGCGGTTCTGCAAAGGGTTTATGGCACAAGATTTTCCAACGATTTTGATAATTGCGCCAAAAGTGACAAAAACGACCGTTTCTGGCACAAGCAGCGAGCAAGAGCTCACCTCAAAGTTGAAGATGCGCCGGTGCCTCGAAGGTCAGAATGGAGCCCTTCTCGCCGGTTCACCGATGCGCAGTGACGGGCAGATTTGAGCGGCCTGAACCCACACGAGCGTCGTTTCTTCTGGACTTGATCTTGCTGCGAAGCTTTTCGGCCCGCAGGAGATTGCGCGCTGGCGGTCCGTTCAATTCCGCCCGCCTTGCTTTGCGCTTCTCGAAGAGCCTCGCCACAGTCTGACGGTCTTCAGAACCCATCGCGCGTAACGCCATCGCGCCAAGCAGCAGGCTTTCCGACCAGCAACCATTGGCTCGAACGACCTCGTGCCGATCACAGGCGAAGTGCACCCATTGGATTTGGCGCTTTCCGTTCATGTGTCGAATGCGTCTGAGTGACGTCAGCGTTTTGGCCGACGCCAACGCTTCGGTGTCTGAGAGATGGGGAAGTTGCTGTTGTCCGCCGATCAGAATGCGATGCTGCGGCGAGACCACCAGATCCCTTTTCGGAACGCTCGGTCCAAGCGCACCGGCTTCGATCAGGACCGGTCGTTTGTCCTCTGCAGTGTTTTCCAAGGGCTGTTCAGAGCTATGGGTCCAGCGAATGGGTTGAAGGCCACGATCGAGGGTGACGACCCGGTCGCCGGGCGCGAGCTTTTCGACAGGAACCTTACCATACTCGGTAAGAATGCGCGTCCCCGCGGCATAGCAGATGAAGTCGGTAAACTGACGATCTGCCAGCAACCGCCCCGACGAAATGGACACGAGGGAATTGAGGGTGATGCTCTCGACCGGCGCGGCAATCATGGCGGTGTAGTCGGAATTCGCGCTCGACTCTGGCGCCAGATAAAGATGGCCCGCCGTGTCCTGGAACACGACCGCAGTAATCGTCGCGTCGGGCGTGCCGTCTGTGTAAGTCAGCGTAGCGCTGTAGACCGCCAATCCATCGAAGGTCTGGGCCGGGCCGCCGTCAATGCTGAACGTGTCGTTCGACAGGGTGTTGTCGATATCGTACATGTTCGTTGTGCCACCGGAATAACTTATCGGCGACAGGGTGCGTTGCGAGCCAAACCCAAGAGGGGCACCGGCGGACCCGCAGGTATTGCCAAGAAGCAAGTTAGCGTCCTCACTCAGGACGTTGCCTTCTGTGGTATCGATTTCAGGCCCCGAACCCAGGTAAAGGACCTCGAATGTGGTCGCCATCGTCTGCCCAGACAAACAACTGCATCAATGCTCGCGCAACCGGGAGCATTTGACCCATAGACAATCGAGGTTTATGACCGCTCAAGAGCAGTTCGCCTTTCTATTGGAGCACAATTGACCTCGGCGCCCGTCATGTGTGTCCATACTGGTTTGTACGACATATTTCCGACACTTTATGATGCCTGCCGTTCGGCGCATGGCGGGTTCGTCCCGCAAATCAGCGCTTCGTGCCTACAGCATTGAACGGCTGCCAACTGGAAATTGGAAGGCCCGCTGTGTGGCAGGTTGGAGTGAGGAGCGGGCCTTCCGCGTTGATGAATTTAGTTAGGCGTGAGTGAGAATGCTGAGTATGGAAAAGGATAGGGTCCCAAAAGTTAACGTGCTGTTAAGACCCTACTCCCTTCCGTAGCAGCGGCTGGACGCGTAGGGTTGTAACTGCCAACTCGCTGCTGGTTTTTCAAAGCAGTCGATTTTGGATTGCGGTCAGTCGTGGGGGAGCGTGCCGGTAGGATTGAGTTGGGATGATTTCCCGGCACACCGCCGAACTCATTAACAACGAACTCCCCCGTCAATTCTCTATCATGTACAAGATTTCCGAGCAACGAGCTTGCTCCAGGGGTGACCTCTCGTCTAATTTTCCAAGACGAATGCACAGAGGACGGGGTCAGTCGCCCTCTGCGCAGCACGCACACTCAAACACTCA
>JAAUYH010107405.1_pt1 | contig 14890 bp, 12 predicted proteins | sample 7278061 | NCBI WGS metagenome assembly JAAUYH01 (sample SAMN14350203, study PRJNA611818) | marine sediment metagenome | isolation source: surface marine sediment (0.6m) | place: French Polynesia: Moorea | collected 2018-08
ACAATTGCACCAATGGTCAGCGAGGATGGCGAACCTTTACCTTATATTTCTAGTAATGAAATTACAGTTTTTAGTATTTTTGATACCGGTAGTGGTAAGGTAAGTAGTTATTTATTTGATACTCGTAAACCTGAATCTGAAGCAATTAAGTTTGACGAATTTGAATTAAAGTAAAGCTGCTTCTCCTCACATCTGTTTAAATTACTACAATAAAAGTTGAATGGGCTGAGATTTTTGCATCACTTTCACCATCATGGTTAATATTAATTAAATTGCATCAGTTGGTTTTGTCCTATAAATTAGCGATCGCTACCAATTACCCTTCTATACCCGACATTTTCTTGTGATGCAACAAGAACGTTAACTAAACTAATGCGATATTGAATTAAAGCTCTACTGATTATATTTTTATACATAGCTATTTTTGCGGATTTGCAGCTATAAGTAAACAGATACTATATATGTTTTAACTAGTTTTTAAGTTTATGTAGCCAATGTTATTTCTCCTTTAGGAAAAGAACATACAAAACAACGATAAACCTCTAAGAGGCGTTCCGCGTGTTCGCTGTAAGTGCGTGCAAAGCAATATACCTGAAAGATATCTCTCTCTGCCTAGCAATCGCATTTTAATAAAGTGTAACGACGAACAATTAACTCCCTACATAGTTGATAAATTGAACAGAAATCAAAAAACAGAAATAGTAAAAAATGGAATGGAATTAAATCGCAGAAAACAAAAATAGGGTATGTATTCAAGCTAAGTTCTACCTTTTAAATCCAAATTACTAAAGGTGTAAATCTTTTCATATTCTCCTTTTCCAGTGGATTTATAGAGATTCAAAAGTCAGCAAGTACTAAGAATAATAGTTTGAAAATACATGTCGTCATTAAAAGTATAAAACATTACAAATCATTAATTTATTTATCAGCTTCTACTATCCTTTAAGGTCAATCCTTGGTACTTTGCCAAAACATTGATTGACCGGTAGGAAGTGTTGCTATGCAGTAATTTCACAAAAGTGTTATTTACGAGAAGTCAAGGTAACCAGTTTATGACAAGAAAAATCTCCGATTTTAGACAAACAGACGATAGTAAAAACTATGAATATTTTTTAGAGTATGGAAAAGTTAAGATTTCTGCTCAAAAACCTGCCATTCTTTTAATTGGTGGTGCAGAAGGAGGAACTGTAGGAGAAGATGCTGCGACTCAATGGTTTCTGAAACAATCCGATCTAGGGGATTATTTAGTTTTACGTTGCAGGGGAATTGGTAGACAAGCCCAGTGGGTAGCGGATAATTATAGTCAGTTAATCAATTCTGCAGCAGAACTTTCTATTGATAGTCGAGAAGCAGCAAATAATCCTGATGTAGTGGAATATATTAAAAATGCTGATGCTTTATTCTTTGCTGGTGGAGATCAGAATGAATATGAAGATTACTGGGAAGGAACAGCAACAGAAGATGCTATTAACTATTTAATTAATCATAAAAAAATTCCTGTTGCTGGAACCAGTGCCGGGATGGCGATTTTAGGAGATTATTATTATGCACCTTCTCGACAAGGGTTGATAAGTTCAGAAATTTTGAACGATCCTTTCCATACCAATACTAAAGACATTTATCACAGTGATTTTCTTCAAGTTCCTTATCTCAAACATGTTATTACTGATACTCATTTAGATAGACGTAACGATCGCCATCCTGAAACAAGGTATGGAAGAATCTTTGGGTTAATGGCTCGAATTATGGTGGCTGAGAATCATAAAGTTTATGGTATTGGTTTAGAAGAAGGTGCATTTGTAGGTATTGATGAAAAGGGAATTGCTCGGGTTTTTGGGAATGGTTCTGACCGGGGACAAGATGCTTACTTTTTACAAACTAATGGTGCTTTCCCCGAACAAATACAACCCGGTTCGCCTTTAATTTGGGATAATTATGGACGAGCAATTAAAGTTTATAGAATTTCTGGAACCCCTGAAGGAAGTGGTTTATTCGATTTGAATAACTGGTTAACAGCTTCTGGAGGAAGTTGGGAATATTGGTTTACGACAGGTGGTTACTCTGGTTTTCGAAGAGAAGAAATAAGATATTAAAATTCATGATTTTCAACTCAATTGCTCACGCTACGCAACCCTAACACTCATTACTCATTACTGTGCGCAATACCTAGAGGCTTCGCCGACGCCGCAGGCTCTAGCTATAGCTGCGCTACCTACGGAACTGCTACCTACGGATCCGTCCGGTACGCTTACGCTAGCTACGCGCCCCCCGCAATACCTAGAGGCTTCGCCGACGTCGCAGGCTGCCTCTAGCTGCGCTACCTACGGATCCGGTACGCTAACGCTGGGCGCTAACATTACTCATTACTTCTTACTCCTGACTCCTTACTTAAAATCCTAATGAAATGGACATTTTCCTCGCGCTCCTAAATTTTTCCAAGGTTCGGGTTGGGGAAATAAATTAGGTTTTAAAAGTATATTTTCAAATTCTTGATGAAATACTTTGGTTGCTGAAGCTGAAATTGGTGGAATAATCCAGCCCCAATCAGCAGGAACAGTTCTACCTTCACTAGCTTCGCGCTTACAATGCATCATGAATTGCTCTGAAGCTGTATGATGATCGACCATTAAAATGCCACTATTACTAAATGAATGTAACACAGCGGTATTCAATTCAATTAATGCTCTGTCTTTCCATAAGGATAATTTAGAACGAGTATCCAATCCTAACTTTTCAGCAATTATGGGAAGTAAATTGTAGCGATGAGCATCACCAAAGTTGCGGGAAGCGATTTCCGTACTCATATACCAACCATTAAATGGTGCTGCAGAATATGACACTCCACCAATTTCTAAACAATGACTAGAAACACAAGGTAAAGCATGCCATTTTAAACCTAAATCTGCAAACCAAGGTAATTCGGGATGGGTAATTGGAACTTCTAAAACTATGTCTTGAGGAATTTCAAATAATTGTGGATTTTCTCCTGGTATTTGAATAATTAATGGCAAAATATCGAATGGAGTACCTTTACTTTCCCATCCCAATCTCTGACAGATTTTTGTAAGTTCGAGTTGTGCTGGATCGCCGATAATTGTACCATCAGGCTGTTCGTAACCTGCATAGCGGATTAGTAAAGGATTCCAAATCCGAATACCTGATCTTCCTGGTTGATTAGCTGGAAAAATTGAAATTACCGGTCTAATTTTGCCACCATTTGTTGCTAACTGAATATGTTCTAATATTGCCTGAAAGATTTCTTCTGCAGTTGACAAATGTCTCAAGTCACGAACGGTTAATGTCTGCCAAAATATTCTTCCTATGCAGCGCGAACTATTTCGCCAAGCGACTTTGGAACCATAGGTAATTTCTTCTTTAGTTTGTTGATATGTTCCTGTTTTTTCGACTTCAATACATATTTCAATCAGTCGTTTCTCAAGATTTGCAATTGATAGATTGTTTTCCTTATAGAAAAGTTTGATGAATTCTGCAGCTGCAGAGATGATAGAGTTTTGAACTGATTTTATCTTGCTTGAGTTTATTTGAGCTAAATTTATCTTATCTGGATTTATTTTACTTGATGTTTTTAATTGTTTACTTAATTGATTGTTTTTTAAACTTGCAGGAAATAAATAACGGTATTGTTCAATAATTGATTTAACTCTTATTTTCTGATTCATCTTTTCTGCAAAATATATTTGTTTATTTATCAATACATGTGGAGTAAATTTACAAAGAATCCTGAGTAATGATGCAGGGGATATGGCTACTATCAACTAACTATTTCCGGTGTTGCTCGAATAGCAGCTAAATAGCAAATACTTAAATATTCAAATTGATTAATAGATTAGATTTAGAGTTAATAAATTTGTAGGAAATAAATTGATAATGAATAAATTTATCGCAAACTAATTATTAGGTTCCTTGAGGAAAAAGACACATAAACTTGTACAAATCAACGCTATAGCCATAGTGTTAAACAAGGTTTGAGTATCGCTAAAGTTATAAAGAGTTAGAAAAAGTACACCACCCACATTCCCATAAGCACCAACATTACCTGCAATTTGTCCAGTAATTTCCCGCTTGATTAAAGGAACTATGCTAAATGTTGCACCAGCACCAAAATTACCCCAACCACCGTATATTCCTTGAGCAATACCAATCTCTTGGGGTGGAAAACATTCTGCAACCATGCGTACTCCCACCACAAAACCTGCACCCACTACACCCATAGTCAAACTGCTATAGACAAGTTGGTGAAAACTAGTTGCAAATCCAGTCATAAAGCAAGGAATTACAGCAAACACTAGGACTCCAGCAAAGGTGATTCGCGCTCCCCAACGGTCTAACAACATCCCAATCAAGATTCTTGCTGGTATCGTTAGGGCTAGATTGCAAATAGCTAAGGTTTTAAGTTGTTTCGAAGTCAGACTTAAATCGTTGTGAACTTCGAGCACAAAAGGTGCAAAACTAAACCATACTAAAAACGATAGGAAAAAAGCGAACCAAGTTAAATGTAGAATTATATATTTTCTGGATAATAGCGAAATAGAAAACATCAGATTTATAAAGTTGTTTTACAACGAAATCTGACACAAAAGACAAAGGACAGACGTAATTTTGAAGCTGTTTTAAAGACAGCTAATATTGCAGAAGATAATTTTTACGAATATGAATAAAACTTTGAAGTCCCTAATTACATAGCTTTAAGAGATGCTAAATAAATATGCAGTCAAAATTTAATAGTAGAAAAACAGTATGATTAAGCTGTTACGCATCTAATTTGTACATTATTCTATTCGATAGCAAGGTCTCAAACCTTCTTCAATTATGTCCTACGGACACGCTATAGCTAGAGGCTTCGCCGACGCCGCAGGCTCTAGCTGCGCTACCTACGGATCCGGAGCTGCTACCTTACGGATCCGCTAATGACTTTTGACTTTTGACTTGCTGTTGTGCATTTAAAATGCACAACAGCTTAACTTATTTATAAAGTCAAATTTAGATATAAGTACTGTTGTAAATATTAGTTATTTTGTCTTTTACAAAATTGGATAAATTTTTGATGTTTGAATTGTTCTTTTTTGTCGAGCATTTTTTCTTCAGTTATCGATATGCTAATTATGCTCGAAGCTTATGAGATGTTACTACTATCCACTGACTATTCTTGCTGACAAGTGAATACTACTCCGGGTACTATCCGGATGGATATCCACTCGGACATCCAAATGGGTATCAACCTGGTTTTATTGTAAACATATGTTAACTAATTGCAAGGTATTTGTTGATCGTAATTGGTAGGAATTATTGAGAACAGAAGCAATACAAGAATTAGAGATTGGTAATTACGTCTTGGTAAATATCAAGAGATTTAGTAAGATTTTTATTAAGAATAAACTCAATTACCGTGGATGAAGCTCAATGCATTTACTGGTGGTTATTTGAAAGAGCTTTACCTAAATAAATTTGCTTGGAACCTTTAGGTATATAAATCCAGCCAAGACTTTTTAGGCGATGCGTAAGATTAGAAATCGTTACCCCAAGTTCATCTGCAATTGGATACAAATGACGCCATTTAGTTAAGTCACGCCCTCTTCGTGCTTCTTCTAATTTAAATAAAGGCATAAGTAAACAACTAGCAAAATATTGAGCCTGCCATTCAATTTCTTTTTGAGTGTTAATACTACGACATAAAAACGGTTCTATAGTCATTCCTATTTCAGAACTCATTCTTTCTTTGAATGTACCGACAGCATTTTGGTCAATATGAAGCAACCAATGTCCGATTTCGTGAGCTATGGTTGATTGCCCAAAACCACCTTCGAGTTCTGGGATTTGATCGTTAATAATGATTTCTTTTTGAAGTGGAAAAATCATTGCCGCTACATACCCTTCATCATCAGGAGGTATACTTTGCCAAATAACACCTATATCTAAATAATCAGCAACTGTTTCAGCAACACATCTTCCTTTCAAGGGGCGCTTTCGTGTTGCTTGCACCTGATTCAAAATGTCTAGCGCCAGACGTTCTATTTGTTCTTTAGGTAAGAACTTATATGACTTAATGACATTCAACTCTGTTTCTCCTCAGTATCCTGAGTAGTCTTTTGTAATACTTCCTGTGCAAATTTTGGCTCATCGCGCATCCTACGGAGCAAGGCAGGCATTTGTTTATATTGTTTTACCAGGTCTTCAAAGACTTTGGCATCATCTGGGGTAATTCTTCCTGCAAGTCTTCTTAATTCATCTTTTTGTTCCCTTAAATCGAGATTAATTGCGAGCAAGTCAATAACGTCTTCACTAGGAGGATATCCTGCGTGGTCATTCTCTAATTTAGATAAGTATGTGTAATTTACTCCCACTAACTTAGCTAATTCGCGTTGACTATATTCTTTTTGCTTACGAGCTTGACGAATGAGTTTACCGAAGGTCTGACTCATGGTTTTTTCCTTTTAATCCAAGAATCATACTTTACCTTGACTTTAGTGTTGACATCGAGTTTAATCTTTGTGTTGATTAAGTTGGTCAACATGGGCAATATAAACAATATACTGGATGTGAGAAAAAACTTCTACCCCATGAATCATCAGGTATCTAATCCAAGAAAAGTTTGCTCCAAAAAAATTTGGAACTTCGCTAGCTACAATCTATTATCTTTGCACTCTCCCCCAGTAGGACTTGAACATTTACATTGCGATATGAAAAGAGGTTTTGCTAAGGCGCGAAAACGAGAACCTCTAGTTGCAGCACTTTTAAAGCAAGACAACATACCTCAAAGGATAGGGCTCTTAGCACAAAAAGGAGTTTACGAATTCCATCAAGACTCTTCAATGTTTTCTGATAAAGATGCTATCGATCAGTTAGCAATCATTTTGCGATTAGATCGAGAATTAGATTTAGTCCGCGAAAGGGTAACTCAAATTCTGAAGAATTATCTGAAAAATCCGATTCTTTCAGGTAAGAAGGTAATCAAATTAAGTCGAGGTGATGAGGGTTTCCCAAAACCGATTTTAATTCAACAGGGTGATTATCTATTTAATTTATATGCAGCAATTGACTGTATTTTAATAGAAGAAGATAATACACTGCATATTTTAGATTTCAAAACTGGTAAAACTGACTTTGATCGCAGACAAGCTTATATTTATCTGTTAGCTGCAAAATATCTTTACCCACGATACAAGACGGTAGCTTCTTTTTATAACCTAGAAACTTGCAAGCACTCAAAACCAATTACAGCAACACCTGAAACTGTAGAATCTTTCCAAATAATAATGTCTAGGTTGGCAAAACAACATCAACTGGATTTGCAACGTTATCGAAAAAACTCTGCTGATTTCAGATATATATTTCCGCCAAACCCTGGTGTTAGCTGTCGATTTTGTCCCTTTAGTTCTATCTGTGAATTTGCTATTGCTGAGGTTGCTGCATGACTGTTGCTATTACTCAACCATCTCCAAAATCTGCCGTAAATAAAATATTTTTAAGTGAGATTCTCCCACTAGTTTTCTTAAAAGATAATTCAAAATCTGACTCAAAATCTAATTCAAACCTCAACTTAGTATGTTTTCGACTTTCTCCTGAAGTAGGTAAAGAAATTGGTAATCGTTTAAGTTGGCGTTTTTGTCAAAAGTTTCCCGAACTAATTGTTATCTGGCACAATAGATTTTTCTGGGCTTTAGCTAAACCTAATGAAGTAATACCTAGCCCGGAAGAATGGCGCGAAGCACTTACGGAAATTTGTGAGGAACTAAGAAAAGATATTGGTGACTGCGATTATTCAATTCAATGGGTACGTCAACCACAGTTAACAGCTTTTGTTTTTGCTGAGTTAGCTGTTAGAATCTTAAAAATTACTCGCCCTTTTTCGTCGATCGTTGCTTTATCTGAAAAGTTGGTAGAAGTAAAGCGCGAAGCAGATTTTTGGGCTGAAAATATAGAAATAGAAAGCCGCTTGCAACCCGCTTTAACAATCACAATTAAGAGTAGTTTTAGCTATAAAAGTAATTTAGCTGAGTTTTATCAAAATCATCCCTACAGACAAAATCCTGAACAGTTGTTAATTGGTTTAAAAGTTCGAGATATCGAACGCAACAGTTTTGCTACAATAACTGGAATTGTCGGTAGCATTGGCGAACATAGAGAAAAATTAAAAGAAGATGCAACTGGTGCAATTAGCAAACAAGCATTGGAAGAAGCACCAGACGAACAACCAGTAGTTGCTGTAAAATTTGGTAAAAACAAGCAACAATTTCACTACGCGATGGCTGCTTTACGTCCTTGTGTAACAGCTGAAATGGCTTCTAGATTTGAGGTAGACTACGGTAAATTACTTAAAGCAACCAAAGTTATTTATAAAGAAAGAAAAGAACTTTTAGCTCTACACAAGAAAGAAGCAAATACTGTTCTAACTCATTATGGATTTCAAATAGGACAAAGTATAAATAGTCGCAAGTATCCACAATTATTTTGGCAACCACCAATTAAACTTTCAGAAACCAAGCTGCTATTTGGGAAAAATGTCGCTGAGGTTCAAAGTAGAATACTCACGGGTCTTTCCAAAGGTGGTGTTTACCGACGTCATAAAGATTATATTCACCCATCAGATAAAATTAGGATAGCTGCTTTGAAGGTTGGTGATTTTCAGGTTGCTTTTTCTTTTTTAAAGGAAGTTGAACAACGTTTAAAACGATATGGTTTTACAAGTCTTATTCCAAAAGAAAACATTAAGTCAGTATCTTTAGAAAGTTTAACTAGTATTGAAGCTAGAGCAAAAGTCGAGGAAAATATCGATGATTTGATGGAAAAAGATCCTGATATGGTTCTGGTCTTTTTGCCAAAAGAGGATCGCAGTATCGATGATACTCAAGGTGGTAGTCTATATTCTTTAATTTATTCGCGTTTACTGCGAAGAGGAATTGCTAGCCAAATTATTTATGAAAACACCCTGAAAACTGTTCAACCGACCTATCTTCTCAATCAAGTCATTCCCGGAATATTAGCGAAATTAGGTAACTTACCTTTTGTATTAGCTGAACCACTAAAAATTGCTGATTATTTCATTGGTTTAGATATCTCTAGAGGTTCTAAAAAGAAACTTGCTGGAACTTTGAATGCTTGTGCTAGTTTACGACTTTACGGCAAACAAGGTGAGTTTAACGGCTATAAATTAGAAGACGCTTTGATTGAAGGCGAAGAAATTCCGCCAAGAGTCTTAGAGAATTTTCTTCCTAGAGCCAAACTTAAAGGGAAAAAGGTGTTAATTTACCGAGATGGACGCTTTTGTGGTAATGAAGCTTTACACTTACAAGAGTGGGGTAAAGCAATTGGTTCTGAGTTTATCTTAGTCGAATGTTATAAGTCTGGAATACCTCGACTTTATAACTGGCAGCAACAAGTTATTAAAGCACCTACAAAAGGTTTAGCACTGCGCTTATCTGCTCGTGAAGTGATTTTAGTAACGACACAATTAAAATCTGAGAATATGGGTTTACCACTCCCCTTACGTTTGAAAATTCACGAAGCAGGGCATCAAGTATCAATTGAAGATTTAGTTAAAACGACACTCAAACTCACCTTACTTCATCATGGCTCTCTTAGGGAACCGCGTTTACCCATTCCACTTTTCGGTTCTGACCGTATGGCTTATAGAAGGTTACAAGGTATTTATCCTGGTGCATTAGATGGCGATCGCCAGTTTTGGTTGTAATTGTAATTGAGTACCCATCTAAGCGCTAAATTAAAATTAATACTTGACTGGTGAAGATAAATTACCTGTTCTAGAGATTTTGAGCTTAAATTTAACTGTGACGCAAGTATTTGCTTGGTTGAAACTTAGTAAATAACAGGACATTATATATTTTACACATTATAAAGATATTTATTCTGGCGTACTAGATTGACTGTAAATTCTATTTTTGCCCAATCAACTCTTTATAAATCTGTTCCTGTGCAATCATATGTTGATAGAGTTTGACTAAAAAATCTTGAGCTTGTTCGAGGTTCATCTGTTGTACTTTAGTCGCAAATGCACGTATATTGAATTCTTGCTCCAAAGATAGTTTTTTAGGTTTCAACATAATTCTCTCCTCATATATTTTCAACAAATAAACATTATGAAAAAATTAACCTTAATTTATCTTTATAACCCGGGTTTTTCGTTTGAAACAATCTACTGTCATTCATCTGCTGCGTTTCAGGGTTCCATCTGCATAAAGTTCTAAAGGAATTAGTTCTAATTTACCGTTAATAAGTTGCTTGGAATAAACAATTTTGACAAAATCTAAATGTTTATGATGGTTACGATTTAACATCTTACTTTCTCCTGCCTTACAAACTCATTTGCATCTCCAGAAAATACACCATAAATGATTTTCTCTAACTCTCGTAAATTGGGTATTTTCTGAGATTTTTAATCAAATTAAAAGTCTTAAGACTTCTACTAATTTAATAGGGTGATTTTTTCATTTTATGCAGTTTTTCGATGGGTTTTTACCGCTAAATTAGATTCACTGCAAACAACGTATAGCTTCTAACAAACCCCGCGCCTTATTCAAAGTCTCTTCGTACTCCTTCTCCGGATCCGAGTCTGCAACCAAACCCGCACCAGCTTGAACACTAACAGTATTATTTTGTACCACCATTGTTCTGATCGCGATCGCGCTATTTAATTGTCCTTCAAAATCGTAATGTCCGTAAACGCCAGAATAAACCCCGCGTCTACAAGGTTCTAATTCATGAATAATTTCCATCGCCCGAATTTTCGGTGCACCACTCACAGTACCAGCAGGAAAACAGGCTTTTAATAAATCCCACGCAGTTTTACTCGGCGATAACTTACCAATAACATTACTGACAATATGCATGACGTGAGAGTAACGCTCAATTGTCATTAACTTATCAACCTTGACAGTAACACTTTCACAAACACGCCCCAAGTCATTACGTCCTAAATCTACCAACATCACATGCTCGGTTATTTCCTTGGGGTCTTGTAGCAAATATTTCGCAAAAGCAGCATCTTCCTTTGCAGTTGTACCACGGGGACGAGTCCCAGCAATAGGACGCACTGTCGTTACGATACCTTCTTCTGGATCGCGATCTGCTTTTACCATCACTTCCGGGCTAGAACCAATGATTTGCCAACCATTGAAGTTAAAGTAAGCCATATAAGGAGAAGGATTTACTTGGCGCAGAGAACGGTAAAGTGCAAAAGGGTGTCCGGTATATTCTGTAGAGAGACGCTGGGAAATTACTACCTGAAAGATATCCCCAGCCTTGATATACTCCTTAGCCTTATTGACACTGGCACAGAATTGTGGTTTAGTAAAATTACTTTTATAATCCTGCACATTTAGTCTACCTCGTTCCCCCGTAGTACTACTTCCCGGAGGTACCCACTCTACGATAGTTTTTTCCGGTTTCAAAGGTAAAGATAATTTGCTCACCATTTGATTTACCCGAATACAAGCAGATTCGTATGCTTGCTTTAGATCCGTGTGTGGGTGACGTAAATCGGCATAAGCAATAGCCCAAATTTTGCGTTTGACCTGGTCAAATATCAATAAATGGTCTACTTGCATCCATAAACCATCGGGAAGATTTCTTTCATTTTGTAAATGAACTGGTACGCGCGGTTCTATCCAACGAATTAATTCATAACCCCAAAAACCAAATAGACCGCCGATTCCTGGAGGTAGCTGAGGTATTTTTACTGGTCTGTATACTTCGAGACATTCAGCCAAAGCTGTAAATGGATCGCCCTTGAAAACGACTTGCGAACCATCACGGTGGGTTTGGGTGGTATGGTAATTCTCCAGACTATCCTGTGAAGATGCATCGTTTCTGGCTTCTAAAACCCACAAGGGATCGCAACCAACAAAACTATAACGTCCTAATTGCTCTCCACCCTCCACTGACTCAAGTAAAAAACTATATGGTTGGTCTGCACACACTTTGTACCATGCTGATACAGGAGTATCTAAATCGGCGACCCATTCCTGATAAACAGGTACAAAATTACCTTGCTCAGCGAGTTCGGAAAACAGGGAAAAGTTTGGAGCAATCATTTACTAAGCCATAAGCATTAAATATTCATATCTAGCAATTATTGCAAACTACCAAGGAGAAAAGTAATAAACAGGTGAATTTATTACTTCATCCTTGGTAATTCTTAGCTAGTCAGGTTTGAAGATAGTTTAGATCGGGAGTTTACTTTAAAATCTCCCCAATCTTAACTAAACATCGTGGGTTGCTTTGCCACTAAATTTAATTGTTGCGGGGCTGGGATTAGCACCGATGTTACGAGGAACATGACGTACCTTTTGGCGACCTTCATTCACTTTTTCAGGGAAGACACCATCAGCAGGGTGCAGGTACTGAGTTTCTCCGTTGGGATAAATTCGGTAAATTTTGTAGTCAGTAATTTTTAAGGGTCTGAGTTTTCTTACACCCAAGGCGATGCAATGTTCTTTGCGAGGTAAATAAAGAAGGTTTTCGCCTTCATTCATAACAGCCGCGCCACCTGTGGGCAATTCAAAAACTTGCTCTTTAGGGCTAGTCCAAGTAATGGCGTACTTCTCTTCTTCTTGTGCTTTTTGCAACAAGCCACCCGTGTTACCACCAAATATTGGGGTTTTTCCAGTAAGTGTGTCTGCCATAAAGTTTCTCTCAAGGTTTTTACGGCATCCTAGCACTCCCGTTGGGCAAATATTGCGATTATGTAAGGAACTTTAACAGTTTTTAGTCATTTATTTTTTTTTTCCAATGTTTATAATTCAATTTCCCGATTGCAAAGCAGATGCCTACGGCATATAGCTAATTACTATTAACCTTGGAGCGTTTTTGTCCCTGACTCCCCTCAAATACAGGTATGGTGAAGTGAAACTCACTTCCTTGGTCTTTACCTGATGACTTTGCCCAAATTTCTCCACCCCAGCCAATAACAATTTGGCGACAAATGGCTAAACCAAGTCCAGTTCCGCCTGCAGTTCGCCTCAAAGCTCCTTCTTCCTGGTAGAAGCGGTCAAAAACCACCTCTAGGCGATTTGGTTCAATACCCCTACCAGTATCGGCAACGGTAACCTCTACCATGTGTTGCTTGTTCAAGTGGGCAGAAATCTTAATTTGCCCCCCTGATGGCGTAAATTTGCAGGCATTATCTATTAATTTTGCTAGTACCTCAACTAACCAATCACCATCTGCTTTGACTAAAGGTAACTTTTTGGCAACATCAGTTGTGATTTCTGGTAATTGTTCTTGAACAACACGGGTATTAACCCTACTCAGGGACAGGTCAATACATTCCTTTAATGTTAAAGATTCGGGATGCCATTCTACCCGTCCACTTTCCAAATTCGAAAGGGTGAGGAAATCTTGCACTAGCTTGCGCATTCTTTCAGAGTCAGAAAGTGCTGTGTTTAACATCACCTGCCTGAGTTCTGGGGGCATATCAGGTTCGGTGGAAAGACTTTCCAAACATACTTGAATTGTGGAAAGGGGCGTACGCAATTCATGACCAGTAATCGCAATTAAGTTGCTACGGGTGCGATCGAGCGCTTCTAATTGCTGGTTAAGATCTTCTAAATTGGCATAGGCTTCAGCTTGAATTAAAGCCGAACCGAGATGAGTAGCGATCGCTTTGACCATATCTACTTCTCCTGTCTGCCATTCGTGGGGAACTTCAGTACAGTAGTGCAGTTCTACAATCCCCAACAATCTTCCTTGAAATAATACAGGTTCTATCAACCAAGAACGAATTGCAAATTTTTCCACCAAGCGCCAAAGTTCTCTAGAACCGGTAACCCGTGGTTCGTGAATTACATCTGTGACGCAAATCCCTTCTCCATCTTGGACAACAGACTGAAACAAAGGATTATTGGCTAGGGGCCATTTTTTCCCCAAAACAGATACTAAACCATTATTTAAGAATTCATGTTCGATTGTCGCCTTACTGTCAGTCGCTTGGGCACGATAAATTAAACAACGAGAAGCTGCCATATTTTGCCCTAATTCTTGTGCTGCGACTTTTAAAACTTCCTGCGGATCCAAAGAGCGACGAATTGCAGTACTAATGGAATTTACCAATCGTTCTTTGCGAGCTTGGGCAGAAATAGAACGATAAGCTTTGTGTAATTTATATTGGCTAGCTTGTAGATAGGTTACTAAGCGTTGAACAAAAGGATTAGTATCAATGTCACAAGCGTATTCATTATTTTGCTCTGGTGTTGATAACTCTTGACCTTCTGTTGTCCCAATCCCCAACCTTTGCTTTGCTTGCTCGACTTTATCTGTTAATTCAGGTCGGTAAGTCAAAATTCTTTGGAGCAGGAATTCTGCTGCTTTGAGACTTACTCCCCTTTCCGCAGTCCAAATTCCTTCAAACCTTCGGGCTGCGTCCATATCAAGACTACTGGCGACTTCCCGTATTTGCTTATGCTTTGCTAATGAACCAACACTTTCACGACAAACTAGACAAGTAGCATAGTTCTGAGCAATTACAACTAAATGCCATTCCTGACTTAAAGGATCATCTGGCTCGAAAGCAATTTTTTCATAATACTCCGAACTATTGGCAAAATCTGTCTCTGGTGCAGATAACACATAGATTTGATTGCTGATTTGTGCTAGACGCTGGTATCGATGTGCTTCTTGGCGGTAAAATCTTTCTCTTTGAAAATTCGCAATCACCAATGGCTGCTCCAAAGTAGCAGCCAAAACTTGATCTTCCATTGCGTGGGAAAGTGCTGTCAGTGAAGCCTTAAAGTAAAGCTGCGGTCGGAGGTGGGGTAGCGCCTGTAGCAAATCACTTAGCACTGAAGTCGAAATGCTCATGAATGTTGTTTAGAGCCACAATCTGGACAACATCAACTCAGATGCATTGTACAAATTA
>JAAUYH010095922.1_pt1 | contig 14888 bp, 10 predicted proteins | sample 7278061 | NCBI WGS metagenome assembly JAAUYH01 (sample SAMN14350203, study PRJNA611818) | marine sediment metagenome | isolation source: surface marine sediment (0.6m) | place: French Polynesia: Moorea | collected 2018-08
CACTTCCGCTCAGTTCGACATTTACATGAACCTCAACTGCTTTGTTTTCGCTGCTCGAGCTCTTTCGGTCTGACTAATTCTGGTGCCCCTACACGAAAGGTATCGAGCCCGTGCCCGTGAAATCACCAGACTGGAAATGGCGCATTCAATATTCAGCTTATGTGCCTGAACCGTAGAACGCTACTGTGCTTGAAACAATCGTCATTGTCACACTCTCCCAAATGCAAGATGCTGTCCAGAAAAAGATGCGTAGAGTAAGTATACACCCTCCGTATATATTTATAATGAATACGTATTCCAGTATATGTTGCTACCTAATGCTTTGGAAGTCGTTCAGGAGTAATAAGCCGGAAAAGATCTTCCAAAAGTTATAGCAGTCAAGTTTTTCCAGCAATCAGCAGCAGAAGATAATGGCTTGCATATAGTACATGACCATAGAAAACATGAAGTGTTTCGCAACTCCTTACAGTTATGAACGGTTATGGTCGCAAACAGTGAAGAGTCAAGCTCGGTCACTCAAGCGCTGTCTATCGATTTGCTGCTTGTCTCTACGCTTGTCTAACATATCTTTCAAAGGAACGAACAGATGATGGATGTGAAGTTGCAAAAAAATGAAATATTCAAGCGTCTTAAGGACTTCGCAAGTCTAGAATAGATTTTCAGATGAACACACAGCAGTCTTATCCGCAGATTTACTTTAGAACCCATGAGATAGATACAAAGTCAGTGGACGTTTGAACATAATCAATAGAAACGACAGGTTTAGAAGAGATATTTCTCGGCCGCTGGCGCCCGTGCCGTTACCAGTTAGACCGTGCAGTCCATTGCTTGATTGGAAGAACTATTGCTTTGCATCTTATTAGCGGGAATATTCGAGCTTATAATTACTGCTGCTTCAATGTGTATCTCGTAGAATAGAGCTGTGTTTTTAAACTGTACACGATGGAAACGTCTTAAAGTTCCATCTTCGTTAAAAGAGCGATTCTCACCTAGCAAATACTAGTTCTTTGAATCTAGTCCGAGCTACCTAGATCAAATAAACATGCAGTTCATTAGTCTGTTAGCGTGAGTATCACGAAGATACGCCGCCGAAAGAGCTCAAATCTCGCGCTTACCACGAGAAAAATTTCAAACTGGGAGTGAACAATTTCCCTTCGGAGAAATTGCAAACTCTAGATTGTATGACAGTAAAACGCCCGCGAAATAGAAATAGCAAGGAGTAGGGCTTGATTCTTTGGATGTAAAACAACTCTTCGTATTCATTATCCACTAAGTTGGGACACAGCATTCTGTTAATGTGCTCCCGATTTATTGGTATGCTGTGCATACGAGAAATAAATTCATCCATTAAAACTTATCCAGTTAACTTAGATTACCCTTCATCGCTTTCTTGTGACAGTTCGTGCATCACTTTTGGGAGATTCACGCTTGTAGAATAATTCAACTTCAGATACTCGTGAGCAGTGACTAAAGCTTTACATACTAACCATGAACCGAAATATTCGGTAACAAATCATTTTCTGTAAGCCTCTACTATGTAAACAAGCAGTTGACTACTGACGGAAGTGTATCTGTGACCCTAAGGCCCGTTTGGAGACTGAATTTGCTCATCGCGGTTCCTTCTCTTCCCTTGTGGAGGATTGTCTAACGCCTCGACAACTCGGCCAGAACCCATTGCGCTACATTATATTTGGTTTGTCCTTCACCTAGTCGTTTGGATGGCCATAGATCTAGCATTTGGTTTTCTTCGCTTTCATGCGTTTACTGAATTCGAGAGTTCTCACTGAATATTGATCAGCGAACATCTCAGCATGTGCGCCTGGTCTTCTCCCACATATACAGATGTGGCGAGCGGAGACATTACACTACACATCATTTCTACCTCGGCTCATGGCACTGGAACGAAAATAAACGTCGAGCCAGTGCCCAAAAATTCACCAAACCGGCTTGAACTCAGGCATTCCACTGAAACTAGAACAATCAACAATTTCACTCGCGCAAAATGGCATCACGCAGTCCCGATAAATGATGTAGGGGATGAGTCGACACCCAGCTCGTATCTTTTGTTGGAGAAGCCGTTCCGCTATCCACTACTACCGGCTGCTTTGAACGTATTTCCGCTGGAAGAAAGAGATCCTCCCGAAGTTGACACCAGCGCATTATTTTATCAGCTGGCCGAACAATGTTTTCATTTGCCTGTAATCCCAGATTCTACATTATTTGACGCTCATGGCCAATCAGTTATGCAGCCAATAGTCACGGTTTCGAGCCATGGAAGCTATGATACGCTCAATAAAACTGCAAGCCACTCATTTGCTCATCCTACAGACTCTTTTTTGTCACAATCTTCTCTGCAACAAACACATCCTGGACCCGAAATTGCGAGTGGAAGTGTGCAAAATGGCTCTAAATGCCCTGCGTCTCCTTAGATCATGTATTGTGCTGGTCCAGGAGTGCTCAATCATCGTCAGAGGGCGGACATTTATAGCGGCCAGGATAATGAGGAATCCGTTCTGGATAGACATGCGCATCGCATGCCTGAGCCAACTCTTGATTCAGTAGGGCTCGTCGCAGGAAGAAATCCTCGTGCAAATCGTGCCCTTCGTCGCCATATTCGGCGCGAGAAAGCGCAAAACATACGAGCAAACTGAAATCAGATAACGCAGAATCATGCCTCAATTAGGAAGCGACCATTTTCGAGAAAGGAACGCGGTCGCATGAAAATAAGATTCGGTGGTCAATGAAACTGTGACAACAAAGAAGGGAAACAGAAAATTTAATTGTCGTAGACCTTTGCTTCCGTGTTGAACTCAAAGTGCTAGTGGATGTGTAAAGAAGTGTCAAACCCATTGCTTCTTCTCATATCATGAACAAACAGCGCGGCCATAACCATCGCCTATTTAGAATTGCGTGAGTTGCGTCGCATCAAAACCGAACAATATGATGTGTTTCGGGATTATGACTTAAGTTGTGCTCTTTGGCTGACGGTTGGAAGCGATTAGGAAGCTATTCGCTATATGTAGAATTCATCGTGGAAGGCATAGCAGCGCGACTGAGCTACAGCTTATTGTTAGATAAACAACTATTAACCACTTTGCTTTCAGAGTAATAATGCCGCAATTTTTCACTCAGATTGTGTGCTTCGTTCGTAATACCCACAAAATGTAATAACAGTAAGGCCCGCCGATTCTGGGCTAGATTAGTTGAAAAGGCACTTTCATGATTCTATGGCTATTGTTTTCTATGACTTTCCGTCTCCACCCGACAGCAGTTCATGATTCACTGCGCATACAACAAACACCTCTGAAAATTATGTGCAAGTTATTTCTGTGTTCCACGTTAGTCAAACGTACCTCCAATGATTGCTTAATATATGCCAACTCATTGGGACTAATTTACTGAATGACTTCGGACGAAACCTAGGGATTTTGCTTCGCTAGTAAATATAGAATATGAATGCTTTGACACTGTTGTTTGTTTGTTTATTTATTCAAATGATCTTTAATATTCCGCCACCTACCGCCGTATTCCATCATAACTTGAAACATTGGAATAATAATGTTGGCCATATTTTTTCAGTAGAAGAGAGAATGCTACATGAGTATTAAACCTGAATTCATGCCGTTTATGATCTATTGAGTTGGACGTACCAGAAGGTAAGAGCCGGCAAATATTAATTGCGTAGATACGAATAGATTTGTTTTCCTCTCACAATACATAAATGGATTGTTCTCTCAAATCTGAAGTTCCACTATGTTTAAATTACATTAATTTGCAGGTTTTGGGCAAGAAAATTAAGGCCTGAAGGGCTATACAGCTAAAAGATGTGAATCTAATTGCCAAATTAAGCAGACGGGGAGTTTGGAAACTGCTGTCGGCTGTATAATTTTTTGGGTCTCTAAGTAAGCCAAGAATTCTGGATTGACATGTAGCTAAGCGGTGAAAGATCATAATGTATACTTCTTCGAATATAGCAATAGTGTTTTAAAAACTTTACTCGATAGGCTTGGATTATGATTTGAAAAATCATACTACTGCTGAATTAAAATAGTTCTGTGTTAATATTTTTATATTTTCCCGACAGTATTGTCCCTTTGAGCGAAAACAATGGCGATGATGGTTGAAGAAATCATTTCGGCTGATTTACACATTTAGGAATTCGACGAACTAAGAATCGGGATTATAAATGAAATTTTCGGTGTTTCGGGAGGAGCTAACTTGATTTTTATTTTATTATTTTTAAAAATAGTAGAGATTATACTAGGCTTTCTCAGATTCTTCGCGAACGTTGTACTTTATGTATGAATTATAATCAAAGTTCACATCTAAGCCCGCAGCAGTTCTGGGCTTTCTCAGGGTCCAATATTAATAGTTCTAAGGCTCGCAGCACCGTTTTCAGTATCTCATGGATTGCGTAGAATTGCCTTCTTCATAATTAGTCCAAAATTTCAAACCATCGCAGCACGAGGCGACGCATCCCTTTACTTCAGGAGTGTAAAGCTCTTCTGCCCCAAAAATCTTAAATTCAATACAAAGCAGCGTTACCCGATATGATGGTACAGTTTTAGAGTACCTCAGTAGTGCAAGTCTTCCCTTTCTGTTTGGCACATTGCGTTCATGGTCTTTTTCCTTGGTACGTATTCAGAATTAAAGGAAAAACGTACATTCAAAGAAAGCCACGATTGTGATGTGCCATAAAGAAAGGGGAGATTTTGCATGCCTCTGTTCAATCAATCGAACACCGCTGTCATCGTCGTTGTCCGATCTTAACTGGTAGAATAGCATTTTGGTCCAGTACCACCCACACTATCATCTTTGGTACACCTGCACTGTACACGTACACAACTTCGCTTCGTGAGCAGAGCACTATTTTCATTCATTTCTATAATTGGTGGTTTCTATATTAGATCCACCACGCTACCGTGCACGACCTCCTACCAACTACGGTCACTTGCTGCAACTTCTTCGTTTGCGTACATTTCGACATCTACGAAGCGACAAGTCCGCTAAACGTTCCCTCCGTCGACTAGTCGATGTTTGACCTGAATTCGAATGCGATTCGTACCTGAACTGCCGCTGTGCGGCAATATTTAAATAGACAAGCGAGTGGGTTGAGACCGGAAAATTTTGAGCCTCACTATCTCTCGCCAATACTTCCTCCTCCCAATCGGAACAAGAATCTTCTCCCGTCTTCGTCGAAAACGCCAAATGGTCGTCGCGATTCACTTGCAGTATCCTTGACGGGTTATATTCTTGTGCAGCGAGGGAAGCCGCCTCTTGTGATGAAGCTAAATCCGAACTCCATAACTTGTGTAATGCGGAGTCTATCGTGTAAGACGGAAATGATGCTGGCTTATTCGAGTCTGCAGGTGTTCGTAGAACTTGGCCCCATCGCTCTTCTCAATCTTCGGTTGTTGAATGCTGGCATGCCATCGAACTCTTCTAAGCACTCGTTTTACGCACCACCTTTTTCATTGCAAGAAATACGCTTACAGAAATCCAGACAGACTGCGTCGGACAGATACCGAACTCTCTCTTGTCGTATCGCTCTATGTATGGATAAGCGCCATGAATTCCACGCTTCCTACTTCAACTGCCGAATCATCTGTTGACGATGCTCCTGTCCGAACCGCGACGTTACAATACATGAGAGGAATCACATTCAGAGAATGGTCTGTAGGCAAACGAGGATACGATTGGTGAAAGCGACTCACTCCGCTTGCACCGCTGCGCAAAGCTCGTGGTGTCGGTCTAAATCGCCACCAAAAAATGGAGCTCGTACCTTACAAGTCGAACATTCTCCCGAAAGAAGCGGAAGCCGCGCCCGAAAAACGTGCGCTCGCTACTTTGTCTTCTGTCGGATTGGGGTGTGCTAATGGAAGAGAAGACTCTCTGGAGTTTGCTGGCATCAACTGGAGTTTATCAGCACAACTGGCGAATCATATACAATGCTGTGGACGGATCTTGGTGCGAAGGTCAGAGAATGGAAAGCATACGAGCATCAGAGGAACCCCGCGGTCACTATTGGTCGAAAGTCCGAATAAGTTACCCGATTCGAACATGGTTACTCAAAACGGCAGAGCTCGCATTTCAAAAGAAATTCCTTGAATTTTGCCAAGTTCGCGAGGTGCTTTTCTGCGTATCCGAGCGAAACACTTCAAAAATCTACCGGAAACGGATCTAGGAGCTTTAGACATAACTCCACCGTCAATCCCGAAGACTGGTTATATGTTTCATGCGCAAAAAATGTTCGCTAAGCTCGGTCTCTACTATACAAATAGGAGAAGCCCCGACGAAGTCGTCTTACCGAATTCAGTTGTTAATAGAACTGCGGTGGCTGTACGAAACAGGAGCAATGGCCTGCTTGGTGGGCATCTGGCTCAAACGGTAGCTGCGCGCCATTTCACCACAAGCGGTGCAGAGCCGACTCCATCGCAAAACTATGTGCGAATAAGAAACGAGTTTCAAAGCGTCGTTCAGGTAGCGTTTCCTGTACGAGAGGAGTTCTGCGTAAGTAACTGCTAAGCGTTCGACGCTCACATCGTTTCATTGCTGGTATCACCAAGTAGTCGATCTCCTTGAGGGTGTTTACAGTGAATTGTAGGTTTCCATTACGAGTGAACGTATTTATTTTGTTCATCAATTGTACTGTTAGCATGTGCAGGCTACTGCCATCTTCTTCAAACACCAGGAATTTTACATTGGATGCCCATTTGTATGATTGTGAGCTCAGAACGCTGTAGATTTCTACGCCGACCATACCATCAATCTAACGTTGCTCTAGTTACAGGAAATTGATGTCCAACCTAACATGAACGCAAGTAACAAATGATCCGAAGTGAAGAATTGGAAAATCACCAAACTGACAACACTTCAAATCGAAACACATATACAGAACACAACGTTCCTGCTTCCAAGGCTCGTTATAGGTGATCAGGCGTACGACACAGCATTTTTCGAGCCATGTACTAGGATATAATTGATGAACAGTAATTGAAGTGAACAAGTCTTTGACTGCTCTTCGAACCTGTAATGTAATGAATTCTGTTGTACGAAAAACTGTATGAATTTGTCGCTCCGGAAGTTTGACGTCGTCCAGATGCACGCAATTTGTTGGGAGAGCCATGACGCATCTAATGAGGTGTCGTTTTGAGCTCTAATCCACTTGATGCATGTCTTATTAAGTGATGGTTTATGCAGGCCTTGTTTGTTTTAATTTGTGAGATTTATCATCTAATGAGCCTCATCAACCTATTCGAAAACCACATTCTTACAGAACTTGCTCCATTTCGATTTGATTCTTATTTGTCTGCTGCAATGATGATAAGAAATTAGGAACACAAGAGATGACTTTAACAGTAGATCTCACTCGCTTAATAAAGCGCAATTTGTCAATGAGGGAAATATTCGCTTCTTACCATAAGTCTACTGATTGTCCATGAGCAATAGCGTGTTCTTGATTTGGTCTGAACAGCTTAAGAAAAGTGCGAAGTGTGTTAGTGAGATCTTTAAGATAGTTTATGACAACTGAACGTAGATAATAGAAGCTGGCACAATCGCGCGATTTTATATGCTGCGTTTTAGAGATAGTGGAAAATATATCTGTATTAAATTACTTGAATTACTTATTTATCTATTTATTGTTCATTTAGGCTCGCTTGAAATTATTCTATTTGTAGAAATTCAATATTTATGTACCTATTTGATGGTACATGAATAATTTTGAAATCCAGAATCCTCAAATTGAATCTCCAAGCTTCATGCGAATGTTACCATATAAAATAGTGTCTACGCTATGACTGAGAATTCTGTATTGCGAACATGTCGCCCAAACTTGGAGGAAAGCTAATAAGAGACAGATTTTTTAAACGAGGCGAAAGTACTGACCATATTTGGATATGCCAATGTGGAGCTAAGAGAAGTGCGAAAGGTTCCGGTTATACGAACTTTGTTGCCCACGTGAGAGATGCGCACCTTAAAGCTTACAAGACACTAGAAACTGAATTTTCTAGCCAATCTGACTCGTTCCGTTCACATGAATCCTTTCTCAATTTTTCTTCCACCTCGAAAGCTATCAAAATTCATGGCTGGATTTAGATCGCGGTTTTGGGACTGCAACCTTTCTCAATCGTTGCCAATCGAGCCATAACATAACATATCCATTACCAGTCAATCAATTTACAAACAATCAAAAATTACATGGAAAAGTTCATGAAAGCTGTTGAAGAAAAGATACCAAAAATGCTTCCTAATTTGTTTAGCGTGATTTTCGATGGATGGACTAATGGAGATTCCCATTACGTGGCAATTTACGCTCCATTTTCAAGCGACAACAAATCTGGATGTAAGCTAGTACTACTAGCTTTCTCCCTGTTTGAGAATGAAACTAGCCAGGGAGCAAGTGATCATCGCGAATTTATTACTCTTGTTCTTGAGTTGTACGTAAAACCTGTTGACAACCTAGTAGCTCTTGTTGGGGATAATTGTTACACGAAGCGTACATTAGCATCTTCAAAAGTAGTAGGATTTGTAGGTTGTGCTAGTCATCGGTACAACCTTGCCATGAAAGATTTGCTACACCCACTTCAGAAAATGCTTGACAAATTTCGTGATATAATGTCCAAGTTTCGTTACCCAATACACACCGCAAAGTTGAGACAATATACCAATTTGAAACCTAAGTTACCTGTATTCACTCTGTGGTCTTCTGCTATCGAGATGATAGTACGACATACTCAAATTAGAGAATTCTTTCCAAAGGTTGAGATCGAATCTGTAACCGAACTACTACTGAATCCATGGGAGGATCGAAATATTGACGAACTAGTATCAAAATTTGAAGACCTTCATAGCATTACGAAATATTTACAAGGAGAACACATCAAACTCTCGGATGTACGTGTACTATTCGACGAAGTTATACAAATGTATGCTGAGACTCAAACTAGATTAGGAACGAATGCTGCAATTGTGGAATATCCTGAATTCGAAACAGCTTTGGTCAATATTCAATTGAATAGATCTTTGGATATGACAGAATCTGAATTGTTAGCAGTTTCAAAGCCGAAAATTGATAGTGAATCGACGAATTCCTCCGAAAACGCAAGATTTCTCTCTTTCGCTGCGCGTGCCTTAAAAAAGCTTCAACTTTCAAGAGTAGCTATGTCCATCTATGCGGATACTCACTTTATTCTCCCGACATCTAACATATGCAAGCATCTTTTTCAACTGCAGGATTCGCTTTATCTGATAGACGCCGACGTTTACTGCCTTGCGATTTCGAGATCCAGAGGTTTCTTTAAATAAACTCTGAGTATTGGCGGATATCGGATCTAAGCAAAATTCTGGAGAATTAATAATAGATGGATAGATAATTTACGGATTATTTGGGTCTACCCAGTTGGTACTTATCTAATCTATTTTTCTGTCCGAAGAAATTTGTTCGGAGTATTTTTTGTATGTCACATTATAAATAAATACTATGTACAATTTTTGCTATCTCTGCTGCGTTTAGTTGTTATTGGAATCTTTTTATTTCTGCTTCGAATGAGGAGTCCAGGTCTCTCGCTTGGATCTATTTTTGTGAATCATCACTTGACTTCTCTGGAAGGCCACATCATCCTATTCACCCGCCTCTACTTCATAGGGACAGTAGACTCATGAGGTGCGCAAGCACCACTTTTAAATCGCGAGGATTCGTAACCCTGATTATGAGCCTTGTACAATACTGGTGATGATCCAAGATTGCTGGCCGTTATGGATTTTTACGGTTTCACATCGAAACTTGTACTCGCACAGTCTACTGCAGGGTGGTAACGATCGGATTCCTAACGGATTGTGACTATTAAGCAATTTCTATTCTAGTCCCAAGCTACTGCCGCTTAAATCAATCGTGCACGCAATCAATCAGTGCAATCTTTTTCGAATCGAGCACACACAGATATTAGCGAAGTCTAAGTCGGTAATGACCTATTGAGTGCTCTCCAATAATTATGTTTCAGATACAACACTTTCATCAATGCCTTACTTGAACCTCTGTGAACCACACATTTCCAGACCTTTTATTAAGATATTTTTGATGTCTTGCATTTAGAATTTTAGTATCACGCCCAACAGACATCAAACTCAATCGACAGTACGGAGCAATTACGGTAAGGATTCACATGTTGTTTCACAATCATGCACAATCGAAATTAACTCAATCAAATTGCAATTTTAATCCGATTGTTTCTACCATTGGTCTGCATGAAAACCTTCAACGGGAAAGAATTATAGAAGGCCGGCTGTGATTGGTGCCAAAGATTGCTCGTTTGTGGCACTCGAGTTTCACTGAGCCAGTTGGGTTTGCGACTTGATGTTCTTGCTACAGGTGGAAGTGAATTATTTCAGTTCTTCTAAGCACCAGCTGTTTCGGAAAAGTCGAGAATGAAAAAATAGCTGCCTCTAGTTGAAAGCAAGGTGCAGGGAACGATAATGAAATCGTGAAGGTGATGCATCTCCGGATTTTATAAGGCTCGTCTAACACAGATTGTGGACCATGTAATTGTATCTATAGTTTCAACTTGACATTGGAAAGTACGGTAACTTTCGTGGTGACTTAGAATATTTGTAGAAGATTGTTGTAACAAACAGCGTAAGTTTAAAATCACTATTCCACACTTTAAAACGAACATAAGAAAATTTCATTTCTTCAGGTCAGCGAAAATATGAATGAATATGCACAGGAACAGGGTACTCCAGGAGATCGAGTAGATAAATATTCATTAGATTGAATACAGCAATAAATCGAAGGACTATTTCCGTGCGATCATTCTGTACAACTTCATCTCTGTTTAGAATTTCTTCATCGAAGGATGCATGTCTTTTTAAAAAGTTAGTTACGTCTCAGCTTTCTCAACTTCTTTCAACACGAAATCGGCTCCAGTAAAATTACATTCCGTACCGTTGGTTCGACGATTCCGGGGCCGGGTTCCAATCAGGCCGAACTCAAACATATCTATCGATCATAAACAATACTATCTAATATCGACACTTGGAATGCTAACAGTTTTGGCACCATTCGCAGCCATGAGTTGGATTCTCACTGTACTTGACTCTGGAAGTGAAATAGTATTTTCGGTCTGGAAGACCGATCCTTTCTTTTCCTTCATATGAAAATGTGGTATAACTCTGAATATTTCCGTTATTCTACCGGACGAACTAGGTCGTTTTGGAAGATATTCTGCAAGATTTTCTAGTTACTACTTTTCCTAAAAGAATACATCTGAACTTGTAGCTCATACGAATGGCGGTTCTTCCTGATTTTATGGAAGGTCGACATTAAATTTTCAACGCCTTCTCGCACTCAGCGTGCTCTACTGGAACAGTTCATCCGACTGCCGCAGGTGTATACTCCCCTACTGTCATATGAACAGTAAGAATACAGTGTGTATTTTCTGGACTAGCATTATGGTTTTCAACCATTTGAAATTAAAATGTCCCTGCTGTAGACTCCTCGCTTCATGAAGTTAGAATATCTGTAGCACAAAACTTTATAAAGAATTTGGAGAGCAGTTACCGCGTGCTAGACCGAAGAAAGGGTCTAGGTACGTCATTCGATGTATCCCAGAATCGTTGCCGAATTCTCCTATTGCTCGGACATCATTGTTTGGGTAGATCGAGCGAAGAAGATTGAAAGCATGGAAAATGTGGGATACTTATTCTATAGTTATTCTCCTCTAAGCATCTATGGGATAGTAGTCTTATCAAGTATTAGCTATATTAAACAAATCAATGGGCTCATGGCGGAGTATCTAGTCTTAGCTAGCTGATGAAAATAGGTCCGCAGCTGGCTACTCTCATAGCATGACTGTCACATATGTATTCGACCGAACCAGCTCGCCCTTGCCTTAAAAAATTTGAATATCGGTGATATACAAACTATAGATTGCACGGCACCTCAACGGTCGCCAAATACTGGCAGTCAGCAATAACGTACGAATAGCTGCATACTGAAGAAATCTGTGTGTCCATGAACGATTGAATTGATCCGTACCATTCTGTTGATCAGATCCCGATTTCGAAATCCTTTCTTTTCCTACGATTGGGTATGTTGAGCAAACAAGCAGTAAAAGTGCCTTGCAATACACTTCATAGTGTATGAACCTCATTGTTCTCCGTCGTTTCGAAGCAGTAGTTCTTTCAATTTTCGACATTTCTCTAGGACAATAATTCAACTTTCGCGCTTTTGAACGGTCACTTAAGATTTACATACCAAGCATGTACCAAAATTTGAAGAAAACGCGTTATATTCTGGAAACGCTTTATAAGTGAAGTTTCCATGAACGTTGCCTGGAATGCCGCAAATAATGCCAGAATTCTGGGTCACCTCGCATAGCTAACCTTTCTACTCGCTTGAAGACTAGCTATGCTAGCCGCTGTTGTCCGTACACCCTATTGAAGGACTGTCTAATGGCTCAACAGGACGGTCCGAATCCGTTGAGCTGTATTGACCTTCGTTTCATACCATACCTCACCATTTCTAAGGTCATTGATGTAGCTTATGGTACTCGACAATTTCAAGTGTTTACTGAGCAACAAGTTCATCACTAAAGATACCGCAGCGGACGTGTCATCGTGTGCACTGAAATTTCTCATACTTCCTCAGACAAGAATAGCGGAGCCACAACACGAATTGTTATTCCCATTCCATTTCATGTCTCAGTAATGCAATCAAGCGTCGTGTCTGCGCCCAACAAAACACAAAACCGGCAACTAAATGGGAAATCCTAACCTCATTTGCCCCAGCTGCAGGAACCGATGGTACCTCAAACAATCAACGATTTTACTCCAGTACAATGGCATAATACTGTCCCGATAAGGATATAGAGGATGTACACACTCCCAATGCATGTATTACTCCTCAGAAATAATTCTGTTCTCCACTGCTCTCCCCTGTGTTTATCGAATTCCAACAGGAAACGAAGTTGAGACAGACCGGTTTTCCTCGAGTAGCTAATTCGACATCATCGGAAACTAATCGCCTATCAACTATGTAACCAACATTCCGGGTTCCAAATTATGATAGTAATAGTAGGGTCGCAACATACGGCTGTTCATCATTTCCTATTCCTCTCCAAATTCTACTGCCAGGACATTTCGTGCAACGAACTTATGCTGCTTGGCCCGAAGGAGTGAATTTGAATATACTGAACGGCTTCATAGGCCCTTTTACCTTATGGATCATGAATCATGTTGGTCCAAGAGGCTCCTCCATTGCCCTTTAGAGAATGGTAGAAGTCGTCGGTGTGCTACGGAATTTGTTCTGAACAAAGACCTCATCGCATGCCTGATCCAAATTATCAATCGGCAGGATTTTCATTGTGGAGACTGTTCCGAAAAAATCGAGCTCTTGGGTCCCAGATTCGCTGCGGAAGAAGCCCAAAATTCACGAACTGAACCAGGTCAAGTAAGAAAGAATCATTCTGCAATAAGGGAAAGGTCTATCTCGAATAAAGAATGTAGTCACATGAAAAAAATTGTTGCTGAGCTCAGCGTCGATATCAAGAAAGGCAAATGAAAAATTGCATGGCGTATATCGTTACTTTGGATTTGATGTCAAAGTGCTCATGGATGCGTGAAAAGCTTTTTGAGATATTATTTTATTCTCTACCCCACATGAACATTGCTGCGCTAACGATTTTCTACGCAATATTTAGTGATTATTTTTGCATCAGAACCATGGAAGATGATACGTATTGATATCGGTGCTGAGATCATTTGCGGGCCAACGGTTTGTATCGTTTGAGAAAATATTTGCAACATTTTCCAAGAATAAATCATCATGGTGGACCCGAAAGTAATAGTAGGCTGTGATTCCCAGCCCGATAAACAATTTTAATCACTTTTCTTTAACAGTAATTATGCTTAAAATGTTCTTTCAGGCTTTTTAATTTGCTTATATTTCCCCTTTTTGCAGTTCTGTAAATCAAGTCATAAAATAAGAACTAATTTTACTCTCGAAGTGTTCGCCGAATTGGTGAGAAGGAGATTGCTGCGGAAGACCAACGGTTTATACCCTGTCAGACACGAATTCCTGTCTGGAGAGAGCACAGTAGCAATCAGAGTTTACATAATATATTTATTCTTCTGCTTCCTTCGTACCTTCTCGTGAAGGGACGTCAAACGAACATATATCCAATAATACAAGGTGCTAAGCATATATAATTTGACGAAACTTCAGTATCGGAAGCTGAATAGCTCTCATCCCGTGATTCTGTAGAGTTCTAGGTATTCCGGGCTCTCGCATCTGCAGCTAACGGTAGAGAATTCGCTAAATAAATCTGATATTTGTTAGAACTACTTTTTTGCTTTTTTTCATTCAATATAGACTTCGAAATTTTGGCTCAAATTTCTGTTACCCAAAAAATGTTTTCATTCAATGCCTACCTATCAGAGAATAATTAATTTGCATTTAAAGATTTAGCCAACTAAAGTTCATGTTAGAAAAAGAATGAGAAAACTAGTCCAGCGAAGTGAGAATCTTCAGGCAGCCTAGCGGGTTCACCTCAAAGAACAATAGGATTCATGATTTCCTTCTTGTTCTAATTAGGGTAAAATACAACCGTCTTTTTGCCGAACAAGTCGGAACAAGGATACAGTGTGTTCAAAAAGAGTCTTAGAAAAAGTTTCTTGGGACTAGTATCGCCTTAGCTCCGGATACAACTATTGAATAAACGTAAGAGTAGTACTTGGAACAGATCCAACCCAAACTTTAATATTCAAAGGAAGCACGATAATATAAAAAGTAATAACATCGGCAATAAAAATGAGAGTACCGCTATTTCAATCCCACACATTAAGATTACTGTTTCATGGAGTGCATCATTGAAATCGAAAATAAAAGTAAA
>JAAUYH010119158.1_pt1 | contig 14888 bp, 12 predicted proteins | sample 7278061 | NCBI WGS metagenome assembly JAAUYH01 (sample SAMN14350203, study PRJNA611818) | marine sediment metagenome | isolation source: surface marine sediment (0.6m) | place: French Polynesia: Moorea | collected 2018-08
AGGGCACGGATAGATTTGTACACTATTCAGTGATGACCACTAACAACGCTACCACTTACTTCACTCCACATCCATCGAAACAGCATCGCAGGCAGCTTATCGAGCCGTGGACTGTCACTCCAACTACTGAAGTATGCAGAAAACACTATTGCGTATTTTACTCGGAAACTATATGTGATAGCTCTCAGTGAAACCAGATGGCCGAAAGCTCGCGAAAATAGACAAAAGCTACGAAATCAATCATCATTCCTTACTAGTTTACAGTGGCTAGCTGATGCCCCAAAATTACAGAAGCGGTTATAGTCACTGTATCTGTCATAAACTCGGAATTTTGACAATATGGCACCATTTCCAATTAAAATTTTCTTCTATAAAGTTTTCAGCGCTAGCAGGTCTCGTACGGACAATATTTTAGCCTCATGTAAATAAGAGTATAAAATACAATACCGAGTCACCATTCACAAATCAAAATAGCCGATTCGAATTCAAACATGCGAGAATAATACCAAAGTTACTTCTTGAAATAAGCTTGTAAGAAACGATAGGCATGCTGATTTGAACTCATAACTTCTTACTGAACAACATTCCACCTCGTCTTCACTCGCATCTTGTTAGTGTCGTCCACACGCACAATGTTCAAAGTTGAAGTAGAGTACAACTTTCCGCACTCGCCGTATGGTTCGAATTACACAGCCGCCGCGCAGGTTAGTGTTGAAGTAGGTAGGTAGACCAACAACTTCAAGTAGAAACATCAGATAAGAACCCGCAGTTTATGTAAAAGACGGCAACCGTAGAGGTTTTGAAATTTCTCTGTCGAATTTGAATACTCCGACCTGCTTTTATTTACTAAAAACCTGACACTACAGCGAAAGCTTAGGGATAAATGTGCTTGCATGCATTTACACTCAAAATATCATAGAATGTATAAATTAGTTGAATTGTGAAAGCTAGTACAGACGCAAGTAAGTCCAGAATTGCTGAATATTCTAGTTTCACGATACACTATTCTGGATGCAATAAGTAGAGTAGGGAATCACTTGAATAGAGTAGTAGCACTAATTAAGTCCAACAATGAATCAAAAAAATAGAACTAAAAATTCTTGGGTTTTGATGTCCGTCGTGACATTTAGGTGCGTCAGTATCCGAAATAGCGTCCTATATGTAACGCAATGATAGTTAACTCAGATCGCAACGCCGAAAGTGTCTGTTTTTAAGGGAATTTTTCTTTGTTTGAAATTTATATCATCTTAAATTAGATTACTCACTTTCCCAAAACGCGAATATTCAGCTGTCTTCAGTATGGAACGTATTCGAGCACAGACGGTATGTGCTTTTCTTTTGATTTTCCTGGATTTTCGCTGCAGTCAGCAATATAGTGGCGGACGACTTAAAATCAGACTCAGTTATTGTAATCGTTTTCGAACACTTTAATAAATCAATGCATTCCCATCTAGTCACCTAAAATACGGTCAGTAGCAAGTTTACTGTAAGTGGTTTGCTCACTCGCTTTACTAGATTCCTTCGAACCAAAGCTGGTAGAACTTCGATTTATGATCCGCTTTGTAATGTGCTCATTAGAAACTGGAGCAAATAGGTAATCAGCCGATAGCAATTAAGTTGATATGCGATATATTTGCTGAGGTGGATCAAAAAATGAAAATTTTAATCTTCACCAATTAAAGAAGCCTAATGGAACATTCGAACACGTGTGATATCAAAATGTCTCATCGCGAATACGAAACTCAGTGTGCACTTCGGCGACGAGTCACAAGGTCACACCAGTCCACTTCGACGAAGGAAGAGTCGAGTTCACTGCTGTGATTTAACGTGTAACAACATTTCACTGTTCGTGTAAATCTTCACTCTTTACTATTGAATTGCATGAAAATTTTTAAGGTCGAAAACTCAGTAACTTATTTTCCAAGATCAGCTCACGTTTTGTGGTATTGTTTGGTGAAGACTGATCTGGATAAAGGCGTCAAATATAGATCCAATTATGTGCTACGATAGGAGAACTATGCCTTTCGAAGAGTAAGTACTCTTAATAGCGACAGTCGCATTCTCTTTTTTGATTTTTTTGTCCAACGTTGCCACACTTGTGATGTCGTTAGTATTGCAATTTTCAAGTCTGCACCCGAGGCATTGCATGACTCTCCCAAGGCGAAAGACCCATTCTATTCTTAATTTCGCATTTTGATTTCAATCCGTTATCAAGGCAATTCAGCATTTTCGAGGAAGAAGAGCTGTTTCTACAACAATCAAAATGATTTAATCCGAGGAGTCATTCGAGCCAACAAAATTGGTAACATGAAAAAGGAATGCTGTTGTTTGTCAGCAACTTATCGATATTTCGAAGAGCAATACGATTTCGACGTAGTAGTCTACAACACACTAATCTAATGCGCGATGGGGTTACTGTCGAGCACACTTCCGCTACTGACAAGTTGCAACAGTAATTGGGAATGATATTCATGATTTCGTTGCCGTTGATTTGTAGTTGCAAAACCAGTCCAATTGACGGAAATCTACTTGTATTCAACACTCTCAGCCACATACTAGCCGTAGCGTAGAAGAAATTGATCCTTTCAAGACGTACCTGCATGAACTGCGAGCAAAGTGAAACCGATTTCGCCGGCGATGAGCCGCATGCAATGCGTAGCGTATTGTAGTGCCATCCTTAAGAACCTAGGCATTTGCTGTCCTTCTTGACCACTCCTGTCATGATTCGGAGTAAGTTTCTCATGTCGCTTTGAAAATAAATGGATATAAAGGGGGCGTAGCCTTACCTTCACTTGTTCACCAACAGAAATGGCACGAAAATTGAGACGCAACGAGAAACTCGACCTCAATTTCCTACTGAATGATCCGATCCCTCCATCCTCTATAACTCGATCTGCCTTGCCCAGTACAAGTCAAGATCTTAGGCCAAGGTTGACTCCAAGCAACTATCCGACATCTGCGACCTTATTACCAATTGCCTCAGAATCGCCTAGGTTAGGCACAAGAACTAGGGGTGATGGCTCAAGTGGTGATTCGAATGGTTGTGGAAAGCCCCGAAAGTCTACAGAAGCAAGAGTTTCTGGCACATCGAAACGAACGAAACGCGTTCGCGTTGCGACGGAGCGCGCACGATGCAAAATATGTGGTCATCTCTTCACTCAAACAGGCGATCTGGCGAAACATATTCTCACGGTACACGAGAAAAAACGACCATTCAAATGCGAAATGTGCGGGAAGGCGTTTGGCGAGAAAGGTGAGAACTTGGTTTATACGTCCACTTCACAAGCCGAATAACTAACTGGTCATCTAGGTAACTTGCAGAAACATCGGCGAGGTGTTCATTTCAACGAGCGACCGTTCCAATGCGAAAAGTGCGGTGCATCTTTCGCATTCCGCGACGGTCTCAAGCGCCATGTCGCGGTGGTCCACGAGGAACGAAACCACCTATGCACGCGCTGTGGTGCAAGACACAACACCAAGGCTCAGTTGAAGCGGCATTTGGAAATATGTAAGACGGCCGGTTCATCCTCTCAGTCGAACTTGTGACGATTCTTCCTGAACAACTTCAAGTACCAAACTTTGCAGTTTAATTCGCTTGTCTTGCTTTTGCGAATTTCTCACGCCTGCTATACCAAGAATACTATTAACTAAGAGTACTCAATCGTTTATCAGTTGCTAGATCGAACTCGTAATTGCTATTAGAAAGCTAGTGTGCCTAATTTACACCTTGTAGCATATCTTGATTAGATCATGCGTTTTTGTATCGTTATCCTATTCGATCAAATTGAACATCCAATAGAATACCCCAAAACTTATTTGGCAAGTCGTTGTATAACACTAAACCGACACTGACGTCATTAGCAGCGACAGCGAAGAATGGAAATTTCGAGGCAGTGCTGTACGGTACTCGGGTAAGCCCGTTTAGAAACAGGAATTTCTCAGATACTTGAAATTTCTTTATTTTTGATTATTTCTATCTGGACGTACCCTATCATCCATTCTCTCTTTAGCTCCGAAATTGTGCAGTACTGTACAGTACTGGGTACCGTACTGCATCATCCTCTTGTATCATTTTACATCTACAAATTGCAGCTCTAGTCGAAGCTACCACAGTCTCTCGACTTTTTCGATTTCTTTACCACATCATCATATGTGTATCACGCAGAAGCGCCCATAATGATGAAATTGATGTGAAGTCACAAATCGACTCGAGTTCCATTAAGAACAATCTTTTCATCTCTAAGAAAAATAAACTACTCTTCTCTTTTTTATCCTCCATTACGATACCTGTTATAAAATGCGCCCATTCCAGTGACTGGATGGAAAATCTCGAAAGCAAAATTTTCGCAGTACGGTTGAAGGGTGAAACAATTTCTCGACGAATTTTATGCTTTATCCTTGTACGTAGTATCACATAACCCAATCGTATAGCACTCCAACTATTAAATCAGTAACAAAGAAAATCGGGCTATCTTGATTCGGATGGTCGCCAGCACATCCATTGGAAGAAACAAGTACGGTACAGTACAGTACACCTGCAGATAGGAGGGCAGTCATGTGAAAGTCGGTTGATCTCAAATCTATTTCCTTTGTTGTAGTACTGTACTGTACTGTACTGTAGAAGCAACAAGAACAGACTTGTGCATAGAATGCAGCTTGTAACAAACAAGATTGAGAAGAGCAAAGGGCAAGGTGGTCAACAGAAGAAGACCGTCGATAATTGGCTCACAAATCCGTTAAGTCTATGCAAGAATACAATGTCGACGACACGAGTGCGCAGTTGAAATGATGCTCGAAGGTCTTGAGTTCTGGAAAAAATGGCAAGTCGCTGATATTATTCACAGTCAATGAATCTACAGTACAATCAGACAAGAAGAACGGAAGCATAACGTAAATGCGGCTGATTTCGAATCTATACTTGGTGCTTGAAGGAGACACGCAATGGCAGGAATGTCAGGCGACTCGCACAGCCTTACATGGAATGAAAGCGGATGAGATGAAGGAGTCGCGAGATGCGAGATGCAATTTGAAATTCGACGCGCGTAATTTCGTAGGGGACATCACTACAGTACAGTGCAGCATAACGAGGTGGTACAAGCATTGATTCGACCGGCAATTGAGGATATGGACAGGGCACAAACAGCAGTTTAAGAAAAGGAAACAGACAAAGTGATGCTGTGACTACCGTACTGTAGAGAATAAAACATCATCCAATTCACAAGACAACTTTAATGAAATAAGATATTGAGAAAGTTGTGAAAGAGCGTCGTTCTTTTTTCGTCGCCTGACTCCCCGATCAGACTATACACTATCGGACTTGAGCGATGTGTAACAAAAGTCCGAGTCGTAGAGTAGGCGTCGTGAGTGCTAGAGGTAGAATTGTAGCGCAAAGAATAATTACCAAGTTGAGATAGTGACACCCAACGAGTACGAAGACCATGCAGTCGAGCGATGGGATTGCCAAGTGAGTCTCGCATCACACTATGCCTTCGAAGTCTGTTGGTACTTGAGGCGCACGCATTGGTCTCACCCATATCACTTACAATTTGAAAATTTTAACAATGATCTTCTCTAACTCACGTTGCTCAAACTCATCGTCGCCGCGAGTCGCGATACCTGGAACATTACTAGTGACAATTGCTGAGTTGATGTACGACCTACCACGTTCACCATCGGCGAATGTGGCTTGGTAAATGGCATGCCCAGTCCAATTGAGGTGCAAGTAGAGGGTGTTGCCCTGCATGTACGCGAACCATTTCTCCCACGTGTGCGCGGGCACCACTCCACGTCGAATGCGCCTCATTTCTTCACCGGTAAAGGACCTAGTCGGCGCGGGTATGGAGTGGTGACGACCAATGGTCCTAAGACCACCAGTTCTACAATCAAAGTCTTCAGCCTTAGCAGTGCTCATGGAAAACACGTTAGAATAGATGCGTTCTCGCCTACTATGAGCGGTTAAAAACGGTAACAATATTGTACAGCTCAGATATAATAAGTACACAAGTTACAGCCATCAAGTTTGGACGAACGAGAGGGACGAGTGACAAACTGCGTTTGTACCATAAATTTATTCCTGCAAGAAATCACTCCGTTGGCCCCGACAAACACACGATTTGGCATGTGTGCGCGGTCAGCACTGTACAGTACTGTACACGTACTAAACCTATTGCACGATTCTAACACATTGTTATCAGTCGCAAGACACGAAAAACAAGTTAAACTCTCGCACGGGGAGCAAAACCGAACGTGGACGGGTGAAACAAAAATACTGTACCAAGGAAAGGAAACAGGGGTGCGAGTGTAAGTCGATGTATAGTGTACAAAACGTACACCCAATGAGCAGGCACCGCCGAGCACCGCACACACAACGTAGTTAATTGGTGCGCACGCTCCGATTACGTAGTACGTTGCATAATAGCAATGAGCGGTCAGGTATCAAAAGCGGGCGCTTTTCGCACACTTCACTGCATCCCCACCACGCACACTTGATGAATCCTCACGCCGCCCCACATCTCTGCTCACCACAATGGCGGAAACCAGACACCCCCCATTGCCGCTCCTCATTGTGCTGCTGCTGCTCCCACTCGCGGGCGCGCTGAATTTGTACGGCCCCGAGTGCTACGGCGGCTGCTTCTTCACCACATGCACTGGGCAGACGTCGTTCTACGTCAATGCCAAGGCGGACGTCGCGTACCGCAACAGCGCGATCTGCGTGAAGCCGTATAACAGCGTGCGCAGAGCGTTGGGGCTGTCCCGCGCCGAGGAACTGGTAGCCGCGCACAGCGGCGAGTCGCTTCGTGTGCGCCGCACAGGGCCGAAGCGCTACGACTTCGACACCATGTGGAGTGTACATCGCGCGCTACCACCCACACTGTTCAAGTCGTATGCGGTGTTCAGACCAAGATGCAAATATGGGCGTCACGTCTTTCTCAACGGACGACCGCAGTACGTGCGTACCGGGCGGTCGGGCATCGGTCGGCAAGCGTTCGGCGGCGTGCGGCGCGCGGAGAAGTGGGCACGGTTAGCGAACAAGTGCTACATCCTGCGAATCAACTGGTTCTCCGTGCGCAACACGAAGACGGGCAAGGTGCGCCACCTCCAATCGAAGAGCACACGGTCGTGCGTGGCGTTCTACGCCGTGCTGGACGATGACGACGACAACAAAGACAAGGATAGGGAGAGAGACGCGGAGATGTGCAAGAAAGACTAACTAGTGCGCGCGCGGTGGACGTTGTACATTGAAATTTTGAAGTTGTGATTAAATGTTTCGAAGAACGATTTTGGGCACCCGTACCCGACAAATTTCGATCGCTCGTGTGTTTCCGCCTTCGCTGCTCTGATCACCGCCTCCGCACCACGTGTGAGCACCACCCGACTGTAAACGTACTAAAGATCGGTCTCGTACTGTGCGAGTTGTGTGAAGGGCTGTCGATATCCGTATCGAAACAGTCCAGAAAAAATGCTGGTGTCAAAATTGGCGCAGAGGAGGAACATCGAAGAAGATACGGAATCGTAACCGTTAATATTGTGCACGAAAGATGGACATACTGTACCACCAACCCGCGGCACGTGTTCGACAAACGGCTCACAGTCCATTGCAAAGGTGCGGAATGTCGGCAGCACACAAGCGTTGCCGCCGCCATATGGACGCCCCCGTCGAACGTTGGATTCATTCACGAAATTCAATCTCGCTACACCTCGATACTACACTATACAGTATCTGCCACCACTGTAACTATGCGCACCACAATCAATCATCTTTGCCATGTCGACCCATTTCTACTGTCAATACTGTAGCGAAATGCGATCACCGGCTCGCCCATTCGTTTCAATGAACTGTCATTTTTCTTGATTTCATTTGATGTTAAATCTTCCAACATGCCGCCTTGCACGACACGGTGTACTGCGCTCTAATATCTGCGGCAGTATCAAGTCCTAACCGCGAGCGAGGCAGCAAGTAGCATTTCTGACTGTCCTCCATTACTCTAACTGAAACCCAACCCATGATGATATGAAAGAATGCAACCCCATGGCCTGCACGGCAGCATCGCCTAGAAAGATTGCTACAAATTAGTAAACGACAGACACACACACGACCCTACTTGCAAACCGTAACCTACTCACGTCCATATAGTACAATTTCGTAAATCGGCGCCTCTCAAAACAGGGTGATGATGACGATGATGAAGAGCGCCAAAAACAGGAACACCTTCGCCACTTGCTCTCTCGTCTCTTGTTCGGGTGTGAGTCTCGGCGTGTCATTGTTCTGCTCGTTCAATTGCGGGTACGCAATTTCCATGCCGAACAGCGAGGGAAAGTTGCCGAATGTAGCCAACGCCAAATTGCCGTGCGCGCCACCGTATGCGTTTCGCCCGAACGCGGCCGCCTGGTGCCAGTACGGGTGTATGCCGGGATGCGCGTTGGGGGCTACGCGCTGCCCCGCGGGTCGAGGCGGCGGCGAACTGCCGGCACGTGGGTCTTCGCCTTGCGCGCGCCCACGGCCATATATCGGGGTCACCGTGTCGCGCGTCACCGAGGCCTTGCACACTGGGCACTGGCTAGCACCGCCCGCACGCTGCCGCATCCAGCGCCACAAGCAGGACCAACAATACAAATGGCCGCAACGCGTCACCACCGGATCTTGCGGGGTGTCGAAACAGATGTTACACTCAAACAAGCCGCCATTCGAACTCTCGCTGCTCGTCGCCTTCACTCCATCGCTTTCCGTTCGCTCACTCACCTCCTCTGGTTCCTCCGTAATCGTGGCGGACGTGATTCCCGCCCCTTCCCCACGGCGTCGCATCGGTACAGTGTCGTGCAGTGGAAGGATTTGCGACAGGGACAACGCGATATTTGTTAGGGTGAGAGTGCGTTTACAGCTTACACAAACGGGTGCCAATATGACGTCATATTAATTTACATCACGCTTTTCCAACGTTAGTTTTTGCCGCTCTCTGCCTCTGCCCGGAGATCATGCATGCAGCCCCCCCACCCAGTAACTGTACTACCTCCCTTCTACATCTCACCCGCCGACCGCCGCTGTGTACCACCGCTGCCACGCCCCGACGTCGCACCCCGCACCGGTTCCACCCCGACGGTGGACGGTGGCGCGCGCGCGCACCCGACCACGCACGCTATGGCGCCCGGCGATTCATCGGTGAGCAGGTTGCGATCCGCATTCATCGCCGCCCCGCTGCCCATCGTTACCCACCAGCAACGGTCACTCGCCCTTCGCGTAGCCATCCGTCGAATACCCTGTCAATCCAACCCGGCGCGGCGTCGCGCACGTTTCGTCGCCACTGCATCCACCCCCACGCCCAAGCCGCGCGACACCCCGGATGAGGATACCAGCAGCGCCAGCGGCGGCGTACTCAACAGCAGCTCCACATCCGAAATTGTACGACCGAACTGGGCGCCACCATGGTTACCGACATTCTTTCTCACACTGAAAGATCGGCCATGGCTCCAACTCTGCATCATGATGCCGCTCTACCTGGTGCATTTATTCGTGTTCTCCACAAAAGGATGGAAATGGGAACAACCATTGATTCCCAATGATAAGAATTTGTTTCAATCGCTAGGACTGGATTCGGTGATGGGCGCACTCGTATCGGTCGGATTTCTGGTGGTGAGGAAGTTCGTGCTCAAGGTGGACAAGAGACAGCCGCCGGAGCCGCTAATCCCCTCGCTACTGAAGCACGACAATCCCCCGTGGAAGGTGCCGCGCGAGGCGAAGAAGCGTATCGCCTCGACGACGGCTCTCCTTGTGGTGGCGTTTCTCGCCAGCGGCTACTTCGCCGTCATCATCGAACAGATTTTGTACTTGGCCGCCGGCTACGGCGTGCCGCTGACCGTGGCTACTACGCGCGCGTGGAAGGTGCTGCTGGGCCACCTCATGTGGGTGTTCATGGGCATCAAGATACTGCGCCGGTTACGACCATTCTTTCCGGACAAGGGCACGTGGCTGCGGTGGAAATGGAAGGAGAACTGGCTGTGGTGGGCGATAGGCGGCTATTATGTGTCGGCATTACTGTTCAACATTGCTGATGTGGTGAACCAGTTGGTGCTCCCCGCCTCCATGTTCGAGGAGGAAACCGTCGTCAGCAAACTCATCAACCCCGAGAACCGGGACCCCGCCGCCATGGCCATCGGCTCCATAGGCCCTTGTGTGTCGGCACCCGTGTTCGAGGAGGTCCTCTATCGCGGATTCTTACTCCCCGCGCTTGGGTGCTTCTTGCCGATGTGGGCGGCCATTCCCGCCAGCTCGGTGTTGTTCGCCCTACATCATCTGAACCCCACCGGCGTCCTGCCCCTGTCCGTGCTAGGCCTCATCTGGGCGATTTTGTACACGAGATCCAGGAATCTAACCGTCACCATCCTCATTCATGCCATGTGGAACTCGCGTGTGTTCCTCAGCTCGTTCTTGGGCCTGAGGACGTACACCGACTTTGAGTAGTTGCCCGCGCGCGGAGTGATGGCGGTGGTGAGGCCGTCACTTTTCCGGTGCTGGTCTTTCACTTGCGAGCTTTTCTCAACAAAGTAAATTTCTTTTCATCGTGACTTGGGCTTTCGTGTTGTTCAATTTGTTGGACGTATCTCCTTCGATGGGCACCGAATCTTGTCTTACAGCTGTAGGTAGGCACTGGCGTATCAAACGAAGGGGGATCTGTCGTACGGGCCATCGCGAATTCGAGATAATTATCACGATTTTTACGTGTGCCGTGCACTCGCTTTTTTACGTGTGCCATGGACTTGATGGATAACGTCCGAGTAACAGAAAAATCGGGCATGATTTGGTAGTACTTTATTCGAGAATCTGGGAAGTCAGCGAACCTGCAGGTATGCGTGTCCACATTCCAGGGCCACTGTTCTATTGGATACATATTGAATGTCCAGCGAGGTGTCTCGTGCTTACCTCGATATCTGTGTAGTGTGTCTACCCTTCGGAAGCGAATGTGTACGAGGTGGGGGGCCATAAAAATATCCCGATGAAATGCGAACGTACAAGGGCCCGTGATTATTTCGTAAACCGCGTTTTCACGTGTGCGAGGCGCGCGACTTCGTGGTGTGCTTAAGGACGAGCCCACGACGTGATCTGGGCAACATCTACTTATCGGAACATTATGGAACCAGCGAAACGTCAAGATTTTCAAGGCGATCTTCACCCCATTTATCAGCCTCACGCCATCCCGCCCCCGCGCCGCATGTGGTCGCACGATGAAATGTGCCGGCTGCGACTAGGCGTGCTGCCCCCATCTGCAGGGCAGAAGTGGTTCGTGTTTATGGAACACGACACACTCTATATTCACAACAATTGGAGTGGGCACACCATTTGCCAACTCACGTTTACCGAGGTGCAGTCGCGCGATGGCACTTATGTCATCGAATCTGCGCTCGTCACTGATGATATCCCGTGTATTGCCGCGCGTGGCAGTGATGTTGAGGAACAACGCGCAGTTGAAGATATAATCATCACTGCATTCGATTTGTAATGGCAGATTGATACGAGTGATGTGAAACTTCACAAAGACAATATAGCAAAGATATTAGTAACACATCTGTGATCCGTTGCTGTGAATCGCGGCACACTATAAGTCGATAGCAACAAATGGTAGAATGACACTATGGAAAGATATGCTTATCGGTAGTACATGTCTCTGGAGTAAATCAGCAGCTTATCTTATTGAGAAAGTAGTTTGCCTTCCCAGCCGGCTTTATTTGGCCACACTTTGAAAAAGTGAAAATATTTTCTACTAGAATGCGTTCTGAAACCTCGGCAAAGACGAAGTTCATTCGCATCAGTCTGTGCCCTTCCACTGTTCCAGCCGGATTTGAGCTGAAGTTTGTAAACCCTTAGAACACCGTCTTAAAAGTTAGGTGGTGTACGGGGGTTGACAGCGAATCCAATTAATCTTTCCTGCTGAAATCTACCATCACAAAATAGGACTATGAGTGGTTCAATTTACATGAAATTGGCGGTTTCAAGCATCCGTTAGGAATAAAATATCCAAGTAGAATCTATTTGAATAACTTCTATGCATAATTTATTCTCCGTAACTAACAAGATAAATTATTCATGTTTGAGTGGCACACAACTTGTACTATTCATGTGGAAAATTTACAGTATTCACAATGAATAATTTGAATCATAGTTGATCAATATTCTTGTGGTTCATATCAAGAGGTCGATTCATATTTGTTTTACTGCGCTACCATTCAAATCAAGATTAGTTTCATGCTCTACAGTTGTCATGCATCGAAAATCTATTCTTGGAAAGAGTGAAAGAGAAAGCTACTTTATCTCCACAGATGAAGAAAGTTGTTTGTGTGGCACTACTCGAAAACAAACAGGTAGCGGTTACGCCAATTTTTTTTCTAACGTCCAATCGAAACATCCTACCGAATTCAAACGAGTGCAGAAACCGGAAGAGGCAGAACGGAAATCTGGTCCATCTGAAGCCTCTTTGGCGTGTTCTGATACTGCATCATTAACATTTGAAGGGAGAGTATCTTACTTCTAAAATCCTAAAGTTCTCAGTAGGTACAGATACATATACTTTACCACAAAGATGCTTATTTTATTTTCGGTATTAGGAAGCCCATTGTTTTAGAAGCAAATAAAGTACGAGTTAATCGACAACAAGAGCTTCCTAAAATTTTTGGACTTCTTGACTGAATAAGATATAAAAAATTGTGCAAAAAGGCAATATAAATGCTTCCTACAGATTGAAAAACTGCTAAATAGGTAATCAAACAAGTTCACTTTGAGTATAGACGGTAAGGTTTGCAGTCATGCAGTTTTCACGTTTCTGGGGGGTTTCAATGAGTTAGCTGTGGAGCGAAAATGTAAAAATCGCTAATTCGAGCTCGATCAAAAAACAGAATATCTCGTGTACAAGCTAAAATTCAATACTTTGACCGGTCCTGTTTTATAGGTAGATGTGAACTGAAGTTAATCAGTGCATGTAAAGATGCCCTGTTTGTTCGGCAGCAAAAAATCGGAACCAGATCCAAAGTATTCAGAACATGAAAGAAAATTGTAATCGACGGCATTTGGGCATAACTGTGTTTGCCAGACTGTATGTGTTGTATACCAGTAAAAGTTCATGAGTTTCTACGTCCTATAATCTAAATATTTATAGAGAGCGAAAGCGTCACAAAGAGCATTATCAAGCTGATTCTGTAATTTTTTTGAAACGTCCAGTAAATCTCGCGTGCGAGCTTAAGCTTTGATTGAGAATATGCTTCCGTAATATCGAGCAACCTACAATATAATGAAGTTAGCAAGACAGACAATGATAATCTTCGTGAACGTCTGATTGTGGACGACATAGTTTTCCATCTTGTCCTTGAACCCTTGTACAGCATTTCGATTCCTCATGTATTATTTTTCGGTCCCAACATGTTTCAAATCTTTCACAAATCTTCATTCGATAATGTTAGCGTTCTTAGCATAGATCGATAGGTATAGAACAAATTTTAGGTTCGAATTATAGTGTTCACTCCAAACTCTGCGATAGATTTACCGTAGATACTAAAGATACCATTCATAAACACCATACGAATTGTGAATTTCAACCCCTGAGGTGTGAAGTGTGATGTAACACATATTGATATCCGCCTTCCATTCATTCGAGCGAAACTTTGGCCCTTAGTACACTTGGATAATCTTTGGATGTCGAAGGAACGAGTTGGCTCATATATTCTCGTATTCATTACAAGTATTTAGTGAAGATTGAGCGCGAACGAAGATTGCTGCGTTGAAAAGCGTGTTTCTGCAGATAACATAGCGAACAGGCTCGTAATCAAGGTTAATTAGGTCCACCAGCAGAGTGCGTTTGAAATCGGTATCTTCCAAGCTAGGGATACTCTGATATGTTTGTTTGTGGCGACATACTTTGGCACACGAAGCAGTTCACGATAACGGATTCAAGTTGTGTACGAATTTTTACTTTAGCTCCAGAGTCATTGGCTTTCCTGTTCAGATAGAATATGTCGAAATTAGGAATTTAGATATTGCCAGTCAATTAATTAGTTTCAGCCCAATGTTATTGATTAGCAATTGCAATGGCTAATTGCTACATACTTAATCGTCGTCGTATCACGAAAATAAGAATTGCGAAGTCGAATACATTGCGAAAGCTCAGATTGATACATCAGCCGAAGATGAAGACTCGAGGGCGGTAGCAGGAGTATGCAGTATTCACACAACCATCACAATCCTATCTACTTAAGCTTCCTGCCTATCTCCTCGGCATGAAATATGCTACTACTACTAACCTATATCCTGTTCACAGACAGGTGAGAGCTCGGGACCTTACTTTTTGTATTCATCAAGCTTTTCAAGTCATAAACGTGAAAGTACGTTTAGGGCGACAATTTCAAGTTTCAGTTCCATCACTTTGTCTGTACCAATGGGAATGCAGACCTTTAATGCCGCGATGATCGATTCGCGTTGCTCACGAAACCCGAACGGCCTGCTTGAAGTTGGTCCTATGATCCGTGGTACTTTTATCGCCTCACACTCTGCTTCGCCTTGAGTTGGATCTACTAAGGATACGGATGCCCAGTGTCAACGCAAGCACACTGAAATCCTTGCTCGCTTCCATCCATCATGTAGACACCCAGATCCATGTTGACCAGAAGTACCTGAGATTCTTTTGTTCCACGTCGTCATCTTCTTCATCTCAGAACGCCACGATTAAGCTTGTGAACGATTTCCTACCAGCAATTTCATATCTTTCCTCATCCATGCTCTATGTGTTGTCTATATTGTTATTATACTCTTTGGGTTGGTAACATATCGCGAACAATAAAGTATGAGCATTGCCTTTCTTCCCTGCTTTGTTCTACATTTATTCGGGCCTTCCATTCACATCTCTAATTGG
>JAAUYH010035936.1_pt1 | contig 14887 bp, 18 predicted proteins | sample 7278061 | NCBI WGS metagenome assembly JAAUYH01 (sample SAMN14350203, study PRJNA611818) | marine sediment metagenome | isolation source: surface marine sediment (0.6m) | place: French Polynesia: Moorea | collected 2018-08
CTGGATGGTCGGACGCAGCGTCACAAATGCGGATCTGACCTGCTGTGGATACCTGTTTTATGAAGAACCGTTCGGGTTCGACCGTTCCGAATGGCCGGCGATTGACGCCTGGTTGAACCGTATTTCAGATCTGCCCGGGTGGAAACATCCCTATGACCTGATGCAACCGGCCTTCCCGAACAAAACCCGATCCTGAGGGAGAGATACATGCGTGACGCCTATATCTACGACGCTGTCCGGTCACCACGCGGCAAGGGACGCGCCGATGGCAGCCTGCACGAAGTGACACCGGTAAAGCTCTCGGCCGACATTCTGAACGCGTTGAAGGAACGCAACGGTCTGAAAGGCGACGAGTTGGAAGACGTCATCTGGGGTAACGCCACGCAGGTGAAAGAACAGGGCGGGTGCCTCGCACGTACCGCCGTTCTGGCCTCGGAGCTTGACGAGGGCGTTCCTGGTCTGTCGATCAACCGTTTCTGCGCCTCGGGCATGGAAGCCGTTAACCTTGCTGCCAATCAGATCAGGGGCGGCGCGGGTGAAGCCTATATAGCAGGCGGTGTCGAGTGCATGAGCCGCGTGCCCATGGGCTCGGACGGTGCGGCAATTGCCGCCGACCCAAGTGTTGCGATGAAGACCTACTTCGTGCCTCAAGGCATCTCGGCCGATATCATCGCGACCGAGTTCGGGTTCTCGCGTGACGATGCCGACGCCTTCGCCGTCGAAAGCCAGAGGCGCGCGGCCGAGGCCTGGGCCGATGGTCGTTTCAAGAACTCCGTGGTGGAGATCAAGGACCAGAATGGTTTGCCGATCCTGTCGACGGACGAGTATATGCGTCCCGGCACCGATATGCAGGGACTGGGCGCGCTCAAACCGGCCTTCAAGGACCAGGGCGAAGTCATGCCTGGCTTCGACGCGGTCGCAAAATTGAAGTACCCGCACCTCGAGCGGATCAATCACATCCATCACGCGGGGAACTCGTCGGGCATTGTCGATGGTTCGGCGGGCCTTCTTGTCGGATCAAAGGAGTTTGGCGAAGCCAACGGATTGAAGCCACGTGCCCGGATCAGGGCGACTGCCAAGATCGGAACAGACCCCACCATCATGCTGACCGGACCGGTGCCTGCCACGCAAAAGATCCTTGCAGACAGCGGTATGTCGATCGGCGACATCGACCTTTTCGAGGTGAACGAGGCCTTTTCATCGGTCGTCCTGCGCTTCATGCAGGCGTTCGATGTCGATCATGGCAAGCTCAACGTAAATGGCGGTGCGATTGCGATGGGTCACCCGCTCGGGGCATCAGGCGCGATCATAATCGGCATCCTTCTGGACGAGATGGAACGTCAGGACAAGGAAACCGGCCTTGCCACGCTGTGTGTGGCCAGCGGCATGGGGGCCGCAACCATCCTCGAACGCGCGTGAGAAAATCCTTGCCGCAGGTAAAACCATTGCTAAGCTACAAAAGTCCCGAAGAGCGGCGGGCAACGACCGTTGGACATTTTCCAACGGCGAGGAGGCCGCTTGGACGACGAAAAACTCAAAGACTATTTTCAAAGCCTTCGGGGCGCAGTTCTTCAGGGCGACTTCTCGGCAATAAGCCAGCGCTTCACATTGCCATTGGTTGTCTACAGCGTGGCAGGCGTCACGCTTGTTCGGGACGAAGAAGAGCTGCTTCGAATGTTCGAATTATACCGATCGGCACTTATGGCGTCCCAGGTTGCGAACACCGAAACGACTATCGAGAACGTGGATCAATCGAACCACGGTCGCAGGCGCGTCTGTGTTCGCTTCATCGATACGGACGCCGATGGAAATGGCGTCACCTCGAGCTTGATCCGCTATTTCTTGGTCAATACACCCGACGGCTGCAAGATCGAGATGATGGAATACCTCGAGTCGCCGATCCCTTTGGACGAGATAAAACGCATCGTTCACTGACAATTTCACCACTTCAAAAGAGACAAACAAAGACTGCCACGCCAGCGCGAGCTCGTGCCGGTTGAAGGAGCTGACATGACAGATTTCACTTACGATCTTCACGATGACGGTGTCGCGGTCATCACATGGGATGTTCCCGGCAAGTCGATGAACGTTCTGACGCGCGAGGCATTCGAATTGGTCGAAGGCTTCATCGATCAGGCTTTGGCGGATGATGCCGTCAGGGGTGTGGTGATCACGTCCGGCAAGGACACGTTCGCGGGTGGCATGGACCTGAACGTTCTGGGTAATATCCGTGCCGCTTCGGGCGATAATCCCGCGCCGGCCCTTTTCGACTTCATCATGAACGGCCATCGCATCCTGCGAAAGATCGAGCGCGCGGGACTGGACCCGAAGACCAACAAGGGCGGCAAACCGATTGCCTGTGCCATTCCCGGTCTTTGCGCCGGGATCGGCACGGAAATCGCGCTGGCCTGTCATTACCGGATCATGGCCGACACGCCCAAGGGGCGCATTGGCCTGCCCGAGATCCTCTTGGGCATGTTCCCGGGTGCTGGCGGCACGACGCGCTATAGCCGCATGGTCGGGCTGATGGCCTCGGCCCCGGTGCTGTTGGAAGGCAAGATGCTGGAGCCCGCAAAGGCGAAGGGTGCTCAGTTGATCGACGAGGTGGTCGCGCCAGAAGACCTGATGGCACGCGCCAAGGAATGGGTGTTGAACGCCACCGATGCCGACATCGTCAAACCCTGGGACCAAAAGGGTTGGAAGATGCCGGGCGGTGCGCCCTATCACCCGCAGGGCTTCATGACATTCGTCGGCGCCTCTGCCATGATCAACGGCAAGACCAAGGGCGTCTATCCGGCGGCCAAGGCGCTTCTGTCCGCTGCCTATGAGGGCGCGTTGGTGCCGTTCGACACGGCGCTGAAGATCGAGGCGAGGTATTTCACGCAGATCCTGAACAACCCGACCAGTGCTGCGATGATCCGGTCGCTCTTCCTGAACAAGGAAGCATTGGAAAAGGGCGCGAACCGTCCGGATGTTGAAGATCAGAAAGTGACCAAGGTTGGTGTGTTGGGTGCTGGCATGATGGGGGCGGGTATAACCTATGTCAGCGCCAACGCCGGTATTGAGGTCGTGCTGATCGACCAGGCCCAGGAGGCTGCGGACAAGGGCAAGAGCTACTCCGAAGGGATCCTCGACAAGGGCATCAGCCGCAAGAAGGTGACGCCCGAGAAGAAGGAAGAGGTTCTAGGACGGATCAATGCGACCACGGATCTTCAGGCGTTGAAGGGTTGCGACCTGATCGTCGAGGCTGTCTTCGAAGACCCGGGCGTCAAGGCCGAAATGACGAAGAAGGTCGAAGCCATCGTGGGCGAAGACTGTATCTTCGCCACCAATACATCGACCCTGCCCATCACCGATCTTGCAAAGGCCAGCGTCCGGCCCGAGCAGTTCATCGGCATCCACTTCTTCTCGCCCGTCGACAAGATGCTGCTGGTCGAGATCATCAAGGGCAAGGAAACGGGTGACCGGGCCGTGGCCAAGTCGCTGGATTACGTCCGCCAGATCCGGAAAACACCGATTGTCGTTAATGACGCGCGCTTCTTCTATGCCAACCGCTGCATCATTCCGTACATCAACGAAGGCATCCGCATGGTCGGCGAAGGGGTGAACCCCGCGCTGATCGAGAACGCGGCGCAGCTTCTGGGCTTCCCCGTCGGGCCGCTGCAACTGGTCGATGAAACGAGCGTTGAGTTGGGGGTGAAGATCGCCAAGGCCACCAAGGCGGCCATGGGCGACGCCTATCCCGACGATGCCGTCGACGAGGTCATATTCTGGATGGCCGATCAGGGCCGTATGGGCCGGAAAGCCAATGCCGGCTTCTATGACTATGATGACAAGGGCAAGCGGACCGCGCTCTGGCCCGGTCTGGCGGATCAGTATCCTCACGCAGACGATCAGCCAGACCTGCAAGAGGTGCAGAACCGCCTGATGATGGCGCAGGTTCTGGAAGCGGTGCGTGCCCTTGAAGAAGAAGTACTGGAAGACATCCGCGAAGGTGATGTCGGTGCCATCCTTGGTTGGGGCTTCGCACCGTGGTCTGGCGGCCCGTTTTCGTGGATCGACATGATCGGAGCCGAGCGCGCGGTGGAGATTTGCGAAAGCCTGGCCGATCATGGCCCGCGCTTTGCGGTCCCGGCGTTTCTGTCCGACATGGCGAAAAACGGCGACACCTTCTATCCGCAGGCGGCACAGGCCAGCGCGGCTTAGGTTTCAGCCCTTGCCGAGTTCGATGGCGCGGTCGCGGGCAGCGGTGACGGCGGCCTGGACCAGATCGCCGAATCCGCTGTCCTGAAATGCCATGATGGCTGCGTGGGTCGTGCCGTTAGGCGACGTCACGCGACGTCGAAGTTCCTGCGGTTCGACGTCACCCTTGGCCGCCATGCTGGCGGCTCCAAGCGCTGTTTGCAGAGTGAGCGCGGTGGCCTCTTCTTCAGTGAGGCCCAGCGCCTTTCCTGCCCGGATCATCTCTTCGATCAACAGGAAGAAATAGGCCGGTCCGCTGCCCGAAACGGCCGTGACGGCATCCAGCAACTCCTCCCGCTCAACGGTCACAGAGATGCCGAAGGCGTTCACGATCTTTTCGGCCTCGGCAAGCTCTCTCTGCGTAGTTCTTTCGTTTGCGTAAAGTCCCGTGGCGCCAAGCCCTAGCAGCGCAGGCGTGTTGGGCATGGTGCGCACAATCGAGATATCGCCGAAGAGCGCCTCGAGAGTTTCGACGGTGACGCCGGCGGCGATGCTGATCAGGAGCTTGCCACTGAGGTGGGTAACCTGCTCGGCGACCGCTGGGACGATCTGAGGCTTGACGGCCAGCACTACGATTGCAGCCTCACGGCACGCGGCTTTTGCATCATCAGTCACGACTGCACCAAGCGTTTCCGCAAGATGTGCGCGTTGCGTGGCATTCGGTTCCACGACGGTGATCTCGGTCGGGTTCATACCGTCGGCAATCAACCCGCCAATGATGGCCGAGGCCATGTTACCGCCGCCGATGAAGGTGATCTTTGCCATTGCGTCCTCGCCTGACTGGTTTTTCGTAGTTGCACCGACCATCAGGCGTTTGTCTACCAGCACGGGTGCGGCATTCGGATCCGTGACAAGAGGGATGGGTTCGGCTAATCAAACGCCGAATTGCATTTCGGAGTCGCACCTATGGCTGAACACAAGCACGGCGAGATGGACATCACCGACCATGAGAAGACCTTCGCGGGCTTTATGAGGTGGTCCAGGAACGTCGCCATTGTCAGCATTCTGATCCTGATCTTCCTGGCGATCTTCAATTCGTGACGGTCAGGGCGTTTGCCCTGATCCAATGTTGCGTGCTTCTTGCAGCGTGCGGTTCGGCAGAGCCTCGATGGGCGTCTGACGACGCGCTCCGGCAACACACTTACCGCCCGACAACACAACCCGAGATCCGGCTATATACCGTGATCAGTAGGAGAAGCGGGTCGGGCGCACATTCCGGACTGCTCATCACCACGCCGCAAGAGCGCATTCTCTTTGATCCCGCTGGCACGTTCGAAGTCCCTTTCGCGCCCGAGCGCAACGACGTGCATTATGCGATGAGCCCAAGGGCGCTCGAGGTCTATATCGATTACCACGCGCGTGAGACCTATGATGTGGTGGAACAGCGTCTAAGCATCACACCGTCTCAAGCGAACCGGATTGCGGCTCTTGCGAAAGCCTACGGACCGGTGCCGAAAGCGCAGTGTTCGCTGGCGATCAACAGAATTCTTCGGCAGGTCGCAGGCTTTGAAAGCTTGCGGGTCACCCATTTTCCAAACGCAACCCGCGAGAGATTTCAGGCTATCCCGGGTGTGCGATCTCGCGTGATCTCCGACGATGATACGGATTGGAACGGCGACGTTCTGGTTCAGGCGGGTCGCTCCCGACCCTGATGCACAGGAACGTAGTACTTTCAAAGGCTGCCGGACAGCGTCTGCAATCCGGCCATCGTAGCGGCTCCCGAGAAGGCTCCCCAGAGCATGTTCTTGCGCCACCACGCGACGGCAACGGTCACAATGGCCGCTGCCAAACGGACCGGGTCTGTCGTGCCGCCTGTAGCATCTGGAAAGACCACCAAAGGTGCGACCAGTCCCGGCAGGATGGCAACCGGCGTATACCGTAGGTGTCGAAGAACCCAGTCCGGCATCTGGCGGTCCCCGACCAGCCCCAAAAAGGAAAAACGGATCAAGTACGTGCCGACGCCAAGCACCGCAATAATGAGCCAAATCTGGGCGGACGTGTAACTCATCCCCGTCGCCTTTCGATCTCGGCGCCAACGGCCATTGCAGCAAAACCTGCCAGCAAAAGCCCGATGCCCGAGGGCAAGAAAGCCAACAACAGCGCGCCTGTGACCGAAGTGATCGCGGCGGCAAGATGCGCCAGCGATTTCACCATCGGAGCCACCAGCGCCAGAAACATAATGGGCATCGCAAAGTCCAGCTCAAGCTGGTCCGGCAATGCGTCACCTGTCACAGCGCCGACCCATGTGCCGATCACCCAGAGCGGAAACATCAAGACCATAGTGCCGCAAAAGAAGAAGAACTTGTCCCGCACAGACCAATTTGGCACGTCTTCGAATTTCTGGATACCAAGGGCATAGCTGGCATCGACATTGATGTATGCCGCAAAGGCGCGCTGTGGAAAACTGGCGCCGCCCAAATGCGGTTGCAGGCTGGCGGAATACATCGCCATCCGCAGGTTCACCGCCAAGGCGGCCACCAGTACGATCCAGACGGGCGCGCTCTCCGTCATGAGTTGGATCGCTGTAAATTGCGAAGCTCCAGCGATCACAACGAGGCTGAAACTGACCGTCTCTGAGATGCTCAACCCGGCTTCCGTCGCGACAACGCCGAACAGGATGGCGAAGGGCACGCCAATCAGCAGGAATGGCAGGCCGGCCAGAAAGCCTGCACGAAACGAGGAATTTTCGGTGGTGGAGACCATAGCGTCGCCCTAATCTTGTGTTTGACGCGTAACGCAGGAAGTCCTCGGGTTCAAATCATGTCCGGTGATGCAGTTGATCAATATCTGATAGCACCGTCGCCCACTGACGCGCGGCTAACCCGCAGCGTGTCTGGTGTTGATGAAACGGGCGCCGCTCGTGAAACGGCGGTTGTGGAAGAACGTCCGCTCACCATCTTTCTGAACGGTCAGGAGATCGTGACTGCGATGACGATCGGCGACTATCCCGAATACCTGGCGCTGGGATTTCTGAAAAACCAGAGCATGTTGGGCGAGGGTGAGACTGTCACGAGCATTGACTATGACGATGATCTGGAAACCGTCGTGGTGCGCACGGATGGCGAGACGACTTACGAAGAGAAGCTGAAGAAGAAGACGCGCACCAGCGGCTGCGCCGTGGGCACCGTCTTTGGCGACATGATGGAGGGACTGCAGGACCTTGCCTTGCCACCTGCCGAGGTTCGCACGTCCTGGCTTTACGCGCTGGCCTCGAAAATCAATCAGACCCCGTCGCTTTATCTCGAAGCAGGTGCCATTCACGGCACCATCCTCTGCTATCAGGACAAGCCGCTCGTCTACATGGAGGACGTGGGTCGCCACAACGCCGTCGACAAGATCGCCGGTTGGATGCTGTCAGAAGGCGTCCAAGGGGCCGACAAGATACTCTACACCACCGGACGGCTTACCTCCGAAATGGTGATCAAATGCGCGCATATGGGCATCCCTGTCTTGGCAAGCCGTTCAGGCTTCACCGCATGGGGCGTCAACATCGCGCGCGAGGTCGGGCTCACTTTGATCGGGCGGATGCGTGGGCAGCGCTTCATTTGTCTTTCGGGCGAAGAGCGGCTGATACGCGACGCTGACCCGGCCCATGTGTCAGGCGAAGACCGAAAGCACCGGCGCAAGGGAGCAGACGCCGACACATGAAGGACGGACACCACGACACATCGATCCGGATCACGATCGTCTATGACCGAGCGCTCTGGCGTCGGGCCATGACCGGCTGGTGGCGAAGCGTCGTACCGCCCGAGCCATTCGTGAAACGGGCGATCTTTTGGGCCATCGTCTGGTTCGCCATCGGTGCGTTGACGCTTGCTCTAAGCGCGGTCGGCATCGGGCCCGAGTTCGTCTTTGCCGGTCTCATCGGTGCCGCGTTCCTGATCGGCGTTTTCGGCTACCTCCAACGCACCCGCATGTCGCGCTTCTGGGATGTGGTTGGGTCCCATTGGGACAAGGCGGGCAAGACAAAGGCGATCTTCGGCCCGGAGGGTATAACGCTGACCGACGACGTCTCCCACCGCCAGATGCGCTGGGCCGCGGTGGACGCCATAAAGCGACAGAAAGGCGTCACCGTCATCCGTTCAGGCATCTCGATGATCGCCGTGCCGGATAGCGCTTTGCCTGAAGGCATGACAACCAAAGCCTTCAGCGCGCAATTGGCAGGCTGGAAACGGGCATGACCGCCCCCCTTGGCGTCATTCTGGCCGGTGGGCAGGCAACCCGGATGGGCGGCGGTGACAAGGGGCTTCTACCGCTTGGCTCGGGGACGGTGCTGAGCCATGTGATCGACCGGCTGTCGCCCCAGGTCGCCGACCTTGCCCTGAACGCAAATGGCAATCCGGCACGTTTTGCGCACCTCGGCTTGCCTGTTCTACCCGACTCGATCGAGGGGTTTGCAGGCCCGTTGGCCGGAGTTCTCGCCGGCCTCGACTGGGCGGCAGAACAAGGGGCGACCCACATTGTGACCGCCGCCGCCGACACGCCGTTCTTCCCGGGCGATCTGGTGCCGCAACTCCTGGCCGCTTCTGAAGACGCGCCCATCGCGCTCGCGCGCACCGAAAATGGTCGCCATCCGACTTTCGGGTTATGGCCAGCCGCTTTGCGAGATGATCTGCGCCGCGCCTTGCAAGGCGGCGTCCGAAAGGTTGTGCAATGGACCGACACCCATGGTACGGCCTATGCTGACTTCCCGTCTAACACCTTCGATCCCTTTTTCAACGTGAACACGCCGGAAGACCTTGCCGAGGCCCGGAGGTTACTGGGGGCGTCATGAACCTTTGGGGCATCACGGGCCGGAACAACTCTGGAAAGACGAGACTGATAGATCGGCTTGTGACCGAGTTCGCATCGCGCGGGCTTGTGGTCTCGACTGTGAAGCAAGTCCATCACGCCTTTGACGTGGACCGCTCAGGAACGGACAGTATTCGGCATCGGCAGGCAGGCGCGAGCGAGGTCTTTTTGTCCAGCCGCAAGCGCTGGGCGTTGATGCATGAAAACCGTAGTGAAGGTGAAGCGGCGCTGGGCGATTTGCTTGCCAAGCTTTCACCGGTCGATCTGGTGCTGATCGAGGGGTTTGAGCGCGAGGATCACCCTAAGATCGAAGCGCACCGGGGCGAGACGGGCCAGCCACTGACGGCCCACGACAACAACACGATCAAGGCCATCGCCTCGGACAGCGGGGCACAGGTGTCTGGACGGCCAACCTTTGATCTGAACGACACAGCGGCGATTGCAGATTTCATCCAACGCGATTTGAACTTGTGACCGGTTTCGCAAGCTTCGCCGTCGTCGACTGGTCGTCAGGGAACGACCGGGGGACCAAACCCAAGAGAGACGCAATCTGGATCGGAAGCGTGCTGGGCGGTGTCGCGCAAGATGCGGTGTATTGCCGTAATAGGGATGTCGCACATATCCTGTTGAAGAATTTGATCAAAGGCGAACTGGCCGCAGGCCGCCGCCTAATGATCGGGTTCGATTTTCCATTCGGTTACCCGAGGGGCTTCGCTGCGGCGGTGACCGGTTCGTCTGATCCGCTGGCGCTTTGGCAGTGGATTGCCAAGGAACTTCAGGACACACCCAAGGCGAATAACCGTTTTGCTTTGGCGGCAAAGCTCAATTCGTTTTTCCCCGGTGTTGGCCCGTTCTGGTTCAACGGCACGCGCACCGATTTGCCGGATCTGCCGCGCAAGGGACGCGACCGATACGGGCACGGATTGCCCGAACGTCGCGAGGTCGAGGCACGCGCCAAAGGATCCTTCACCTGCTGGCAAATGGGCGGCGCGGGTTCTGTTGGCGGACAGGTTATGACCGGCCTCGCAGCTCTGCATCGTTTAAGAAAGGAATTCCCGGAAAAGATCGCCGTTTGGCCGTTCGAATGCGATTCCAAGCCGGTTCATTTCGTCGAAATCTGGCCGTCGCTTATCGACCCCGTTGTCAAAGCAGCGGACGATCCGATCCGGGATCGCGCGCAGGTTCGTTCGCTCTCACGCGCCCTCCACGCATTGCCCCCCGCGCGACTTCAGGCGATGCTGGACGTGGAGGCTCCGGAAGAAGGCTGGATCCTGGGACTGGGGCACGAGAAGGAACTGGAGGAGGCCGCATGTCAAAGCTGACGCCACCGCGATTGAAGAACGACTGCTTTGCGCTGCCTCCGGGCGTTGATTGGACGCCGGTGGATGACGCCCTTGACCGTCTCCGTGCCCGCCTTTCACCGATCGTGGGAACCGAGATTGTCCCTGCGCAGGATGCCTTGGGCCGCGTTCTGGCCGCGGTCCCTGTTGCCGCTCGTTCGAATCCTCCGGCTGCAAATTCGGCTGTCGATGGCTACGGGCTTCAACACGCAAGCACAGGCACTGGCGATCAGATACTGCCTTTGTCCGCTGGTCGTGCCGCTGCCGGTGACCCCTTCGACGGCGAGGTGCCCGCTGGTCACGCCATTCGTATCCTGACGGGGGCGATGCTGCCCAGGGGAGTCGATACCGTCGTTCTGGAAGAGGACACGACGACCGACGGTGATCGGATCGCCTTTGAGGGGCCGATCAAGCCCGGTGCCAACACACGCAAGGCAGGCGAAGACGTGGGCGCAGGGGACACGCTCTTTGCCGCGGGCACGCGGGTCGGACCCGCTGAACTGGCTTTACTTGCTGCAACCGGTGTGGGCGAAATCCAGGTGTTCAAGCCGCTGCGCGTCGGTGTGCTGTCGACCGGCGATGAGGTCGTTGCCGCGGGCAGCACCACAGACCCCGCGCGGACATTCGACGCCAATAGGCCCATGCTGCTCGCCCTTCTTGAGGACTGGCGGATGGTGCCGGTCGATCTGGGGCATGTGCCGGATGATCGTACACAGCTGAAAGCGCGGCTGGACCAAGCCGCTGTGGTGTGCGACGCCGTGCTGACTTCGGGCGGTGCCTCGGCTGGCGACGAAGATCATGTCTCGGCGCTTCTAGGCGAAAGCGGCAGCCGCGCCGATTGGCGGATTGCGCTGAAGCCGGGCCGCCCCTTGGCTCTGGGCGTTTGGGACGGTGTCCCCATCTTCGGTTTGCCAGGCAATCCGGTGGCCGCACTGGTTTGCGCGCTTATCTTTGCGCGTCCGGCTTTTGCGGCCCTAGGCGGTGAGGGCTGGATGAGCCCACAGGGGTTCCTGGTGCCGGCAGCCTTCGAGAAGAACAAGAAACCGGGCCGCCGGGAGTACCTGCGTGCCCGCATGGCATCCGATGGCAGGGTCGAGGTCTTCAAGTCGGAAGGATCGGGCCGCATCTCGGGGCTTTCATGGGCCGATGGGCTTGTCGAATTGCCAGATGGCGCGGCGCAGATCTGCCCGGGCGATATGGTCCGCTACATACCGTACAGTAGCTTCCGCTAGAGGGTTTGCACTCTCATTGGGGTGCCGCGCTTCTGCACTCGACATCAGTTGGTATACCTGTGCATTCTGAACGTATCAGGGATGCGGGGAAGACGTTTCAGGAATGGTACGAGTACTATGGAAGACCGCGCTTGTTTTGGCGGTCGTGTCGGTGGTGGGGCTTTGGCTCAACTGGCAATTCAGCGCGCCGTCGCATGACCGCAGTTGGCAACCGCTCTATGCACGCCTGCCGATGGTCGAAAAGGTGGGCGACGGCTATCGCCTGACCGATATCCGCAACTGGAGTTACCAGGAAACCGGGACGGGGTCGCCGGCTTGGGTGGAGACCGTTATCGACCCCAAGTCGCTGAAGTCCGTGTATTTCGTTGTGGAGCCGTTTGGCGAGAACCCGGCGGTGGCGCATACGATGCTGTCTTTCGAGTTCGTTGACGGTTCGGCCTATGTCGCCTCGGTCGAAGCGCGGCGGGAGGAGGGGGAGGTCTACGGCGGGCTGAAGGCGGGTGTCTGGCCGATGCACGAGTACATGTTCGTCTGGACGACCGAGCGGGACATGTACGCCAATACCACCTTCGTGGCGGGGGATGATCTTTACGTCTATGAACTGGACCTGAGCCCGCAGGCGGCGGAGGCGGTGCTGGTCGCGATGCTGGAAGAGACGGCGGATGTCGCGGCCAAACCCCGGTGGTACAACACGTTTTTCTCGAATTGCACGAACGTTCTGGCCCGGGCCGTCAACGCCCAGACCCCGGATGCCGTGCCCTGGAACATCGCGTGGTACCTGCCGGGGTATGCGGCGGAATTCCTGTACGATCAGGGGTTTATCAAGGGCGCGGGCCCCTTCGCCGAGCTGCAGGCAAAGGCCTATCTGACACCCCGCGTGGCCGCGGCCTATGCCAACGTGGACCCCATCGCGTTTTCGAAAGCGCTGAGGGAGTGAATCCTTAGCGAGCCTAGCGCCCGTTGGGCGTTGCGTGGTGCGGAGGGGGCCGTTTACGCCTTGAAATGCGGGGTTTCGGCGGAAAACGCGACGTCGGTATTGCGTCGGTGGCGGGGTCGGCGGTGCTAAGCGGGCGGCCGGTTGGAGTGGTGGGTGTTAAGGGAGGTTAACGGGGAGCAAAAAACGTGGTCTACTACTCGTCTTTACGCTTTCTCAGCTTTGCAAGGTCCCTGATCACAACGAGAATCGCGTACAAAAGAAATGCGGCCTCGTAAAAAGAAGTGAAAGACACGCCTTGCGCGCCCACTGCTACTTCCTGGAGTCCTAGGCACTTAATTGTACCGAGGAAAAGGTATGCGCGAAAAGATGTTTCGCGTATGCAGTTAAATATTTGCTCAATAGTCATCTTCGCCCCTTTCGGATCATGGTGGAAGCAACGATGGCCGCCTCTCAAGTGGTAATGCCGAGAGTTCTTGAGCGTTTTGCGCGTCAAAAAAATTTTTGCCGTAGATGCAAAAAGTGCCAAGCTGGTCGGCATATACTAGCAAAGGGGAACCTGCGGGCTAGGAGTGGAGGCGTAAGAGGATGGCGTTTACCGGATCATGCGGTACGACCTTATCTGAAGAAGCGTGGATAGATATCCAAGAAAGAGCCAGGATCTTCGGAAAGCAACGGCTTAGACGCGGCGGATTGTATGGTGAAGACTTAAGTGCGACAGCTGACGACATCTTGCAGGAAGCTGTATTTAAGATTCAGTCTGGAGAACGATATTGGAACGGCGTTCTGACTGATCTCCCAACGTACTTGCTTGGTGCGGTTAGAAGTCTAGTGAGCCACGAACTCACACGCCGAAGAAACGTTCTTGATCGCCGCGATGAATTGGAATTCCAAATAACGACGCATTCCTCGAAGACGTTTGGAACATCGCCACAAGAATATGAGTACGAGCAATATGACTATGTATACAAAGCGCTAAAAATCTTAGAGGCCAAGGATCCATTGCTCGCAAAGTCGTTTCTCAGGATTTCGCGGGCTATAATAAGTCAAAGAATGTCAACCGACAGGGAGGTCGAAAATGCACTTAGTCTCAAAAAGGGAGAAGTGGGTAGAATACGGAGGAGAGCAGAAAGAGTCGTCGAGGCAATTTTAAATTCGCACAAGGAGACAACCAGATGACCGGAGAAGCAAGAGAGAACGGTGTGCAAAGGCCGTATCGGTGCGAGTTTAAAGATGATCTATCGGTTAATGAGTTTTGGGGTATCGATCTAGACCAGTTCGAAGATGGTGACCTGACTGAACTCGAAATTTTGACGTTGCCCATGGAAGAGCTAAAGCGGCGCGCGAATGAGGAGTTTGGCGAGGATGTTGTCAGTGAAGCGGTTTTTATGTCTAGGCGTCTGGTCGATCCAAGTAAGAAATCCGACCCGGCCGCAGTGACAATTATGAATGAAAAAGGGGGGTTGGTCGTTGCTGGGCTTACAGCTTTGGCAGCAACATTGGTAATCGGGTTTTTCTCAGGAGTTCTGTTCGATAGATCTCTGGGCAGCGAAGATACGGCTGAGTTTTTGGAGCGCGGCAAGGCAACTTGGATTTTGGAGGGAAGCGAGGCTGATATCCAGACGGTGAATCCGATGTCTGTTGATTCGTTTCTTTTTCCAGCCAATGGTTTGCCGGAGTTGCCAGCAGACTATCATAGTGTTGATAGCAGAACGCTAAGTGTATCTCGCATCAACCCTTTACCTATTGTTGAGGTCGGCGTGGCGCCAGCTTTTGATACAAGCTCGCCACAAACGAGAAGCACGATAGTTGGGGTTAGGCCAAAGGCTAGACCGTATGTACTCGTCAGCAGCTATCTTTCAAATCTAACGGATGTTGACGGTTTTGCTTTGAGTACTGATTCCGTCGTGGCGTCAAATTCAACCGATTGGCAACTTCCTGATCTATATTGAGAATTGGCCTCGCGTTGTGTGAGGTCAATTATCTCGGATGCGCTCTTGACGGGTTCGTCTATCATTCAGCGTAAACGGTGTTCCTCTCTTCGTATGATGCGAATTGCTTAGTGGAGGTCGGTCAAATTCCCCCTTCCCAAACCCACCACTCTCCTCTATAGACCCGCTGTCCCGGGGCTTCCCCCGGGGCATTTCGTCCGAGACGGTGGGTTTGGCGCGAGCCAGATAAATCCTGCCTGAGACGGGAACATCAGGATCGTTTCCCGGAACGTGCGCGTTCCGAGGCACAGTTCGCGACGGACCCGTAAGGACTCGTGGGGTGGCAACACCTCGACTTGAGCCGGGAGGGTCCCCCTCCCATACTTGGAGTGAAACTGTGGATAGAGCCCAGAAAGA
>JAAUYH010167801.1_pt1 | contig 14885 bp, 9 predicted proteins | sample 7278061 | NCBI WGS metagenome assembly JAAUYH01 (sample SAMN14350203, study PRJNA611818) | marine sediment metagenome | isolation source: surface marine sediment (0.6m) | place: French Polynesia: Moorea | collected 2018-08
AAATCCTTATTCTATTTATTAATTAAAGGTTCTTTAAAAATCCAGAATGATTTTTGTCCCAGTTGTGGCAGTAATTCCATCAGGAAAAATGGGACAATTCATAATAATAAACCTAGTTTTTAATAAATATAAAGCTTTAATTTTCTGAAAATGTGTCAGATTGTTTTGTTTATTTACTAGTACCTTAAGTTCAGAATCAAACCAGCGTCATTGATGTCAATGCTACAGATGATAGTGATGCGGAAGGGTCAGGACTGACCTATAGCCTGACAGGAACCATTGATGATAGTCTTTTTAACATTGATGCTGGGACTGGTGTAGTTACTTTCATCGATAAATTTGACGCTCGCTGCACCCACCTCCTCTGTATCTCTTTCAGACTACTTGCTCGACGCGCAATAAAAAATCTACGTAAACTAGGGTAAAGTTATGCAGACGTGATATCAAGCGCACTAACATCACTAGGGATTACAGGAGTGCTTTCAAGCTTGCTAGATAACTTCCCTTTCTGATTAGAACTCTGGTCATCCAGCTTGACCCCAACCCTGACTTTCACATTAAAGAAGCTGTGCCGATGGCATCCCTTCAGCAACTTTGATGTACGCGCCCAATAAGTCCATACGTGCTTAGTTCCATCCACTGTTGAAACCAAGGCGTTGCAGACTCTAGGCAAACGCTCTGAAAGTCGAAGACCTCTTCGGGCGAGTACGAGTGAAGCGGATGTACCACTATTTAACTTCTTTTGCTTGAGTCGCTTTTCGCTCTTTAATGCTTGAATGTTTGCCTTTTAAATCGTGATAGACATTGCGAACTGTGGTGATATCTACTTGATATTCACTTTGTAACCTCTTCTCAATAACACCTATCTTTTCATCCCGCAACAAAGCAACGTGCATCTCCTTACTTAGGCATTTTGTAAATTAAAGAATTATACCTAAGTTTACATAATTATTTCTTGTGCAGCACCTAGCCGATCATAGGTCACTCTTGGTCTATGATAATAACTTCCCCAGTTTTTAAGCTGTAATAAGCTCCCACAATTTTCAATTTGCCTTCTGTGACTAAATTGTAAAGTAAGGGTGAAGAATAAAGCTTTTCAACTTGTAACAAGACATTCTTCTTAATCGTCTCAAGATAAAATTCTTCCGAGTCATTTTTATTGGCTCTGTTGATCGCTGGTTGAATTGCTGCTACAATACTGCCCATTTGTCCCGGAAGTGGCTTACCTTCCAAAGCAGCTTTAACAGCACCACACTTTTCATGACCGAGTACCATCAATACCTTAGAGCCTAAAATTACTGTACCATACTCTAAACTACCAATTTCTTCTGGGGTAGCAATATTACCAGCATCACGGACAACAAATAGATCTCCTATCCCTCGATCAAATATAATTTCTATTGGGACTCTTGAGTCGGCACAACCAAGAATAGAAACTAGAGGTTTTTGACCTGTAGAAACCTCCCTTAAGCGCCTATAGTCTTGATTAGGAGTTTCTGGTCTATTTTCAACAAATCGCTTATTTCCTGCGATTAATTCTTCTAAAATTTCATCTGGAGTGGAATTTTGATCGAGTTTTTGTAGAGCAATAAGTGTTTCTTTGGCTTGAGCTTTTTTAGCTGAAGCATCTATTACTTTACTGGCTATTCCTGTACCTAAAGCAACTGCACCAAGCTTGAGTAATTTTCTTCTTGCTATTTTTGAATCATTTTTCATATATTTCTAATCGCCAACTAGGATTGCCTAAGAAAGACTAAGTACTAAATACAAACAATTTTTAGGTAGCAACTTGCGTGAATATACCTATTGGTAAAATTATATTCTAGGATGGTAAAAATTTAATAAAAAATTTTTATTTTATTTGTCCAGTTGTTGGTAATAGCATGTAGCATTTTTTGTACTTATGACGTTACATCTTATATTAGGCCCTAGGAAATCTAGGAAATAAGGAATAATCTAGCTATCAACAATTAACACTTTAGACTAGTCTTTCTAAATCAAGAATAAAAATAGTTTGTGCTGTTTCATTTTCTTGGGGAATAACTGCTACATGACTAGCTATTCCTAGTGTGTCTGCATCGCGATAAGTGTTAGGAATAGTCCGAATTTGCGAAATAGGTATATCCATTAATGTTGGAGTTTCAGTTACCACAATCCCTAAAGGTTCATTAATTAAACTTTTGGTAATAATTAAATATTCTTTTCCCTTACCTAAGTTAGTTTGACTAACTTTAAATAGTTTTTGATGTAAGTCAATAACTGTTACTTCTTGGTCTCCTATATGAGTTAAATTCACATGGGTTATTCCACTACCATAAACAGTAGTTTTTTTGATTACTTTTTTGACTTGAGCTACAGGTAAAGCTACAGTTAGTTTGCCAATAGTAAAGACAACTATCTTTAGTAAAGAATTGGGGGATTTTGCAACAATAGATTCTATAGAATCAATAGTCTGAGAGACAGAAGCAGCCATAATAATGTAATCAATAATAAATTGAATAAAATATAATTAATTCAAACGAGTTTTATTAGAAATTAACTTTTCAATTTGATCCATAAATTCTTCTTCTACATAGGGCTTACAAAAATAAGCATTTGCTCCCAGTTCTTTAGCCAAATCACGATGTTTATCACGATCGCGAGAAGTCAACATTGCTACTGGAATTTGTTTTAATTGAGGATTTTGGCGACGACTACTCAGAAATTCAAAACCATTCATATTAGGCATTTCAATATCACAAATAGCTAGATCAATTTGAGGATTTTCCTTCATTAGATTTAAACCTTCTTGACCGTCCCTAGCTTGTAAAACCCGATAACATTTCTGTTCTAAACTTAAAGTCATAGTATGACGTAATGCAGATGAATCATCTATAACTAAAATAGTCTTTTTATTAGATGCCAAAGGAATATTAGAAGATGATTTGTTATTGTTAGCGCTATTTAGATTTTTGGGTTCTAGTATTTTATTTAATTCTTTCAGGAACTCTTGCTCAACATAAGGTTTAGTAAAATAAGCATTTGCTCCTAACTGAGTTGCTAAATTACGGTGTTTTACTCCACTGCGAGAAGTGAGCATAATTACGGGGATTTTTGAGAGAGTAGAATCACGACGACGTAAATCTAAAAATTCAAACCCATTCATATTAGGCATCTCAATATCGCAAACAATCAGATCGACTTCTAATTGATTACGTAATTGTTTCATGGCATCTTGTCCATCTTTAGCTTGCAAAACTTGATAGCCTTGGTGTTGCAAACTAAGAGCCATAGTACGACGCAATGCGGCGGAATCGTCTATGATCATGATTTTTGTTGAACTTGGAACGGCTTGAGAACTAGAATTAATGCTACCTATCAGTTCTGATGCTGTAGTGCGATCGCTGATTTCTAAAGATGCTTCTGATATAAGCTCTAAATTGGAAGTTGTAGTAGGAGATTGCTTGATTCCCAAAAACTCATCAATAAGTATTGCTCCATTAAGTACGGGAATTAAAGTTCCATCACCCAAAATCGTACAACCATAAGTATAGTTGGGAGCAGCCATGACTTTCCCAAAAGGCTTAATAACTAATTCTTGTTCAGTGATTAATTTTTCAATTTCTAGGCCAAAGAGTTTTTGTCCTCGACGTATCAACAATAAAGGTAATTCCCAATCTTGAGGAACAGCAACCGAATCAAAGACTTTGCTATTGTTATTTATAGGAGGAAGAGTGCAATTGTAGGACAATATCCCTTTTAGGTCACAAATGGGAATTAGGGTTTCATTCCAGAGGAAAAATCTTTGACCACCCGACAATTTGATCTGTTCTGGGAGAGGAATAATAATTTCTTCGATACTGTCTGAAGGAATAGCAAAGGCAGTAATACCGAGAGAGAATACTAGTAATTTGGCAATAGTGAGAGTCAGAGGCAGACGTAACGTAAAAGTAGTCCCCTTTCCTGGAACAGAGCTAACAGTGATTGTTCCTTTGAGAGATTCAATCTGCGATCGCACGACACTCATCCCGACACCCCGTCCTGAAATCTCACTTACGCGATCTGCTGTAGAAAATCCTGGTTCAAAGATTAGGTTTAATAACTGTTCTTCTGAAGTCTTGGCAGCTTCTTCTGGAGTAATTAAGCCCTTTTTGCTGGCTTTTTGGGCAATTTTGTCTAAATTTAGACCTTGACCATCATCTTTGATCTCAATGACTGTTTGATTTCCTTGATAGTAAGCCTGAATTTCGATTTGACCCTGTTCGGGTTTGCCTTGTTGGCGACGAATTTCTGGGGGTTCGATACCGTGATCGAAACCATTGCGTAATAAGTGAAGTAGGGGATCGTAGAGTTTTTCTAATACTGCTTTATCTACTAATACTCCAGTCCCTACCATCTTCAGATTTACTGGTTTTTGATACTTATTTGATAAGTCTCTTAGGGTACGAGGAAACCGTTTTAAGATTTGCTCTAGAGGCAACATTCGCGCCCATATCAACTCATCCTGCATTTGTCCTAGCATCTGACGTTGGGAGTCGATAGTTTTATTAGACTGTTGAGCAAAGAGGACAATATCATCCATACTTTCCTCTAACTGCAATACCTCTTCAAGTATTTCCTGGAGTAAGGGATGAAGATTGCTATAAGAATCCATTTCCAGAGAGTCAAATTCTGTCAGACTCTCAGATTTTGGCGGACGTTGATTTGGTTTAGAACCCTCGGATTCTACTAACATTTGATCGGACAGTTCACGCAATTTCCCCGTCATAGTCCGAAAAAGAGCAAATTTTTGGGTTAGTTGGCTTATATTGCTTTGTAACTGTTCATTCTGTAGAGAGAGACTGTTACGGTTAATCACTAGCTCTCCTACCAAGTTATTCATGCGCTCTAGACGATCAAGATCGACTCTCACACTCAAGTTAGAGCTACTAGCACTTTGTTGAGGGCTTGTCTTTGGTTTGGGAGTTTTGGCTGGAGTCACCTTTACGGGAGTTGTCGAAGCCTTGCTTTCTAGTGAAGGTAACTGTTCAAAGATTTGTCCAATTGATTCTATGGCTGAGTCTAAGTTTGCTGGCGGTTCAAACTCCGCTTCTTGGGGGGTAGTAATTTCTGTTTGTTCTACTGTTTGTTCTGTTGTTTGTTCTACTGTTCGTTCTGTTGTCTCTTCTGTATCGGCTGCAATGGGTGAAGAAAAGTCAGGAAAACTCAGCTCAGAAGTCTCTAAGGAAGCACCAAAAACATCATCTAGAGAAGATATCTCAGAATCGACAACAGAAGCTGACTCTGATTCTAAAAAGGGAATATCCTGTTGATTTTGATCTGTTTCCTCAGTCTGATAATCGTCTGATATTGCTACTTCTGGCGGAACTAGGGCAAAAAGATCGAGACTGGAAGAATTATCTGCTATGGCTTCTGATTCTTCTGTTTCTGATTCTTCTGTTTCTGATTCTTCTGTATCAATTACCGGATCAAAGTCTAAAACTTCACTAATCTCAGCAAAAATATTTTCTATCTCTGAATCATTTAGATTTACTTCTATCGGTGAAGTTTCTTGATCTAGGCTTTCTATACTTGTCCCAAATACATCATCAAGAGATAACGGTTCTTCAGAAAGTACCTTTGACGCAAAAGAAGACCATTCATCGGGTATTGTTTCATCCAAAAGATTATCAGAATTAGATTCCGCTAAAGCCAACAAAGCAGAAGAAGGTTCCCCACCTCTAGTGCGATCGCCAGCTAATACTAAATCCCTAGCAGCTTGACAATCATTGATTAATACTTGAGCAATTTCTAGAGGATGATCGGGATTATTTTGTAAAGCGATAGTAGCTAATTGAATAATTTCACTAAAACCAGGTAAGCCAAATAATTCGGCAAATTCCCCTAAAACCTGGATTTGATTCTGTAGTTCTCCCAATACCTCAAAATTTTGGGGATGAGCGACTACTTGACTCAGAGTATCTAGGGATTGAGCTACATCCACCTCAAAAATTGACGCTACAATATCTATTCCTAGGTCTTTAGCACTGGGAATGTAGTTATCTGATTCTTGCAGAGCCTCTCCCAGAAGTTCCTCTAACTGCTTAAATACTGATTCTGCTGTTGCGATCGCCAAACTCTCATCAAACGATCCCATTTCCATCTGTTTAGTCAGAGGATTACGCAAACAATCATAAGCTTGTAGTAATAAGCTCTCCAGTTCAGAATCAAAGGTTACTTTTTCGCTATAGAGAGCTTTAAAAAAATCTTCTAAACGATGAGCTAAAGTTTTAATCGCCTCCAATTCAACACTAGCAGCCCCTCCTTTAATCGAATGAGCAGCCCTCATCAATTCGTGAACTTTAGGAGTACTATGATCTTGTTGAAGATTTAGTAAACCATCTTCAAGTACTTGGAGAAGTTCTTGAGCTTCTTCAATAAAAAATTGATAAGCTTTATCGCGAATATCGGGGTTGAGAGACATGGTAGTGGTTGAGATAGGATAAGTACTTGGACAAAATTAATTGAACATTTGGTGAGGGCAGGTAATAGGTAATAGGTAATAGAAAATAGGTAATAGGTAATAGGTAATAGGTAATAGGTAATAGGTAATAGGTAATAGAAGATATGACGGGAGTGATAAATAGACAAATAATTTTGTCTAGCCACTTACTAGGTTTTAAATTGATCAATTCCTGTTTGAAGTTTTGCTGCTACTGTCAACAGTTGTTTAATTTCCTCAGATACTTGAGTGGCAGATTGAGAGTTTTCTTGGGCAGTTACTGCTACATTGGCGATATTTTCCCTTACTAGGTTAGAAGTCTCCGATTGCTGCATTGCAGATTCAGCTATCTCAGTTACCAGTTTTCTAATTTCATTACTAGCAGTAGTTACACTATCAAGACTGTGGCGAGTTTGTTGCACAAGCTTTGTTCCTTCTGCTACTTGCTGTGTGCCACTAGACATTGCTTCTACTACCTCGGCAGTTTCTAATTGAATTTTGGCGATGAAATTTTCAATATCCGCAGTAGCAGTAGCAGATTGAGTAGCCAAAGAACGAACTTCATCAGCGATAACTGCAAAACCTTTTCCTTGTTCTCCTGCTCGTGCTGCTTCGATTGAGGCTTTAAGAGCTAGCAAATGAGTTTGAGCAGCAAAACGACTGATGGAGTTTAAGACTTGAGAAATTTCTTGAGATGATTCTCCTAACCGTTTTACTTTTTGCTCAGTTTCCGTCACAGTTTTTTGGAGAGTATTAATTTTGAGTACTGCTTGGTTCATGGCATCATCCCCAACATTAATAGTTTGTCCTGCTTGTTTGACAATTTCTTGGGCTTGAGATGCCCGTTCTGAGACACTAAGAATCGACTCATTCATGTCTTGAATATATCCAACTGTTTGGGAAATAGATTCTGCCTGTTCTACTGATTCCTGGGCAAGTTTTTCTACTCTGTTTTTACTGTTATCGGCAGTAGTTTCTACTTCTTTCGCGACAGTTTTTACTTGATTAACTAATTTTTGTAAGCTAGCGATAGTGGCATTATAAGAATCAGCGATCGTACCAATTTCATCTTCTGTTACCTTGGCTCGAATTGTTAAATCTCCTTGAGAGAGGGGATCAACTTCTTGGAGGAGTTCTAAAGCTCGCCCTTGCAACTGTTCTTGAGCTTGTTTGGCTTCAAGTTCCGCATTTTTTTGCTGTTTAAAAAACTCTAACCGCTCCATAGCAAAACTCAGTTGATTGGCTATTTGCTCTAAAAAACTAATTTCTTGGGGTTGCCAATATCTAGTATTAGAACATTGATGAGAGACTAATAAAGCGGCTGGTTTTCCCTGGATAAAAATCCCAGCTATTAAACTAGCTTTAACAGCAAAAGACTCTAGTTGTTTTAATTGTTCCTCACTAAGATTAGCTTGTTGAATATTATTAATTACTTGTACTTGATTTTGAGAATTTTGCTCTATATTTTGTTCTATATATTTTTTAATCCAATCAGCAGTATAGATTGTTTCTCCCAAAGTAGATGGATAACCTTTAGCTAGAGACTCTACCAGAGTTTTTCCTTGCCACTGCTCATCGAACTCATAATAAATTACTCGCTCTACAGATAAGACATCCTTGATTTCTTGAACTACAGTATCAATAATTAGTTGTGAGTCTTGTAAGTTATTAATTTTAAGAATTAGATCTTTAGTCTTTATAGCTTGTTCTGCTTCTTCTTGCTGTTGCTTAAGCAGTTTGTTAACTTGAAAAATTAAATTATTGAAACTATTGGCTAAAGTCTGAGTTTCTAATGTACCTTGGAGTTGGGCAATAACATCTAAATCACCGATCGCAGCTTGTTCAGCCGTAGTAGCTAAATCGACTAAAGGTTGAGATAATTTATTGGCAACAAAAACAATAATAATGGTTAAGGATATTATTACAACAAATCCCATAGGTACGAAAACAGGAAGCCACTCACTTCCAGCAGTTTGTAATTCTAAATTATCAATAGAAGCTACAGCTACCAAATTTTGATTAGCAATGGGCATTAAGGTGTAGTATTTATTATTAGAAGTAAAATTCGCAACTATAATATTTCTTTCGTTACTATAAAGTTCAACATTGACATCTTTTAAAGAATAATTTTCTTGAATAGTTTTTAACAATTCTTGAGAATTGCTTTTAGGATTAAGAATTAATAATGCTATTTCAGTAAGCTCATTCCCCCCAATAATTTCAAGATTATCACTTAATCCTTGAGCATTAATAGTTTGGATAGCATTTGTTTGCTGTGGAGAAATAATTTGAATTACTTGAGATTTGGCAATTTTTAAATGAGAAAAATTATTTGCTACTACATCAAAATAACTTCCAGGTAAGAGAGCTTTAATAACTCCTAAAAATTCTCCCGTCTTAGGATCTTTAATAGCTTGCACTAATTGAAACCCAAAGATGTTAGCAGATTCATCAAACTCTGGAGCACTCAACCATTGAGTTTCACTTTTGCCTTTTTGCCACCAGGTTTCATCTCGCTGCACAAAATCCGATGGAGGATTACTGTAGGCAATATTAAACCCATTACGGTCTGTATAAAAAATTACTTCTAACCCAGAAATCTTGACAATTCTTCTAAGATAGTCATTTAACTTTTGATTCGGTTTTAGTAACTTAGTAGTAGCAAATTTCTGTTCTAGTTGAGAGATGGATAAGCGATCTAAATTCGATTGCTTGACTATTTGCTGACTATTGATAACGGCATTTAAAATGTCAGAATCAGTAGCGATCAACTCAGGAATCTTTACTGCTTCTATTAACCTTTGTTCGATAGTTTCTCCAGCAAGGGCTACTTCATCAACTAACTGTTGTTTAATTGCTGCTTGAGCTTTTTCCCTAACTAAAAATCTATATCCCAACAAACCAGATAAGGTTAAAGTACCTAACACTGTAGGCAAAATTAGGGACAAAAGACGATTCCGAAGACTTACTTTACCAAAAGATTGGGAAGTATTAGGATTTATATCATCAGTCTCTTGTTGTGATAACGATGGATTTTGAGTCATGAAAGAAACCAAGTAATTCGATAGGTAATTAAATAAACTATGACTAGAACATCTTGATTGCTATAATTGCTATAGTCGTCAAGGCTAGCTCACTTTAAACTTGGCAACACTTGTTTCTAACTGTTGAGCAACATTTAACAGTTCTTTAAAGGAGTTGGATACCTCTATGGCTTCGGTGGCTGTTTTTTCAGAGATGGCTGCTACTTGAGTCATAGTTTGAGTTACTATTTCTGAGTCTTGAGACTGTTCTACTGTGGCTTGAGCGATCGCATTAACTAATTGATTAATTTGGTTACTAACTTCTGATATCTGATTTAGAGAAGAACGAGTTTCATCTACTAGTTTCGTTCCGACAACTACTTGTTCTGTACCAGATTCCATAGCTGCTACTACTTCATTTGTCTCTGACTGAATTTCTGCTACTAAAGACTCAATTTCCGCCGTTGCATCTGCTGATTGTTTCGCTAAAGAGCGAACTTCATCAGCAACCACCGCAAAACCACGCCCTTCTTCTCCTGCGTGGGCTGCCTCAATAGAAGCATTTAACGCCAGAAGATTGGTTTGATCGGCAAAGTTACTAATTAAATTCACTACCTTAGAAATTTTCTGAGAAGACTCTCCCAGACGCTTCACTTTTTTGGCGGTTTCTGCCACTGTTTCTCGAATCGCTTTAAAGCCATCTACCGTTCGGTTCATGACTTCATCTCCAACTTTAACTGAATTAGAAGCTTGCTGTACTGCGAGTTCTGCTGCTTCTGCATTAGCTGCTACAGCTTTGATAGAATTTGCCATCGCCGTAATCCGCTCTATAGCAGTAACAATTTCTTGAGTTTGTTGGGATGCATCTTGAGCTAATTCTTGAATCGAAACTTCCTTTTCACTGGTTGTAGTTGACACCAGCATTGCTGCATTTTTTACTTGAGTTACCAGTTTTCCCAGACTCTCGATCGTTGAGTTGTAGGAATCGGCAATTGTACCAATTTCATCTTCTTTAACTCGGGCGCGGATGGTTAAATCCCCTTGGCTGACAGGATCAACTTCCATTAGTAGCTCTAAAGCTCTACGTTGGAGTTCTTCTTTGGCTTGTCTTTCTTTACCTTGAGCCATTTGCTGTTGTTGCAGCAAAGTCGCTTTTTCTAAAGCATTTCCCGACTGATTGGCAATTTGGAGTAATAAATCTACTTCTGTTTCTTGCCAAATTCTCGAACCACTACACTGATGGGCAATCAGCAAGCCAACTAATTTTTCTCCCATCAGTACGGGAGTAACCACACTAGCTTTGACTTCAAAGGGTTCTAGTTGTTGAAGATGACATTCGGTTAATCCTGCTTGATAAATATCCGATATCGCTTGATATCTTCCTTGGCGATACTTTTCCGTATATTCTTCAGCAAAACAAGGATCATAAATTTCTGCACTCAGAGATTGAGGAAAGCCTGATGCTACAGACTCTGCTACGATTTTTCCTTGCCACTGCTCATCAAAACGATAAAAAATAACGCGATCGCAATTTAAGGCATTTCTAGCATCTTCAACAGCAATTTGAAATACTTTATCAGGATCGATAGCTTCACCAATACGAAAAGCAATCTCTTTCAGAATACGAGAACGTTTCGCTTCTTCTCGCAATTTGGCTTCATTGGTTTCAATTGAGTCAGCTAAGATATTAAAAGTACTAGCCAGTAAGCCAATTTCATCACTAGTTCGTACTACTGCCCTCGCCTGAATATCACCTTCGGCAAAATCTTGAGTTACTTGTTGCAACTCCTGAATTGGTTCTGCGATCGCTTTACCCAAGAAATCTGTTAATAAAACAGTTATCACTAAGACAATTCCTGCCACAATGATCTGAGTCAGAAGATTTGTCCAAAATAAAGAGGAATCTACAGAACTACCATAAACAATCACTGCAATGATTTCCCCTGCATCATTCTTAATTGTTTTTGCTGCTAAGGCATAACTTTCGCCGTTAATTTTGCCTTCTTCGGTGACAGTTTGATCAGCATTTTTAACTGATTTTTCTAATAATGATGTATCGGATAAAGGAATCAAAGAACTTTCATTTTCTGCTCCCTCTAACCAAGATGTAGCCAAGGTAAATTCTCCTGTTCCTTGGCGCAGATATACAGCACTATAATCTTGACTATCTTGAAAAGCTGCTACTGTTTCCGCTACGATAGATAGTTTTTGATTAATAATATCACCAGCTACTAAAACTCCTATAGTTTCCTGATTATTACGAGCTTTCACTGGGACAATGGTATAACGAATTAAAATATTTTTTTCTTTGAATCCTTCTGGTAAAGGAGGCTTTTCTTGCACTAATTCGTCCCAAAGTACTATCTCACTACTTTTAATCGGTTGAGATTCTTGCAAGGCTTTGGTTACCAAACCATTAGGATCAAAAAATTGACCTACTCTTTCTTGATTAGCATTAACAATAATTCTTTTATCCTTGCCGACAAGAGTTGCATATTCAATATTTCGCGCCTTTAGTTCATCAGTTAATATCTTTTTAATTTGCTGGCGTAAATCAGCATTAATTTGTTCTTGTTTAGCGTGTTTTTCAACCGCAGTAATAATAGCAGTATTATCCGATTGTCCTCGGAAGCCAAGTGCTATGGAGTCAAAATGAGTATTGTATTTAATATCAGTAATCCCTAAGTGAGATTCAACTAGTTGAAATTGTTTAGCTTTTAAACTTTGCCGAAGAATAAATCCTCCCCAGCCGACAACTATTGCTAAAGAAGCAACACTGAACCAAGAAATTAAACTGGTCTTATGACTAATGGGAAGACTATAAATTATTTTCAGTAGAGAAGGAGCTTTGGGATTAGCCATCTTTAAAAGATTGTACTAGTGATTGAGAGTTTTTAGAGGTATTAAACTAAGAGTTCAACTGTTGTGATTTAATTCTCTATAATCATAATAAATAAGGTTAATAAATTATAAAAATAATAATATTAATACTCTAAATTTAGTTTAAGTTTTAGGCATAGCGGAAATGATAGAGTTACCATTTAACACTAGAATCATTTGTCCATCAGGTTGCAGAAAATAACCCTGTAAAAAAGGAGCTAATTCAGTGGTAACAGCAGAAGCAGGAGGAGATTGAATCAAATCAGGATTACACCATTCAATATCTTCAACTTGAGTAACAATTAAACCTAAACTAACCGTAGAACTACTTCCTTTTTTTTGACCTTTTCTTCCCGAAGAAAGAACAATAACACTATAGTTAGTATTATTCTTTTTTTGCTGATACCAAGTATGCAGACCAATTAAATGACCTAAATCTACTGTCCAAAGAATTTCACCGCGCCAATTATAAACTCCCATTACCCAAGGTGGCATTTGAGGGATAGGAACAATTTTTCCTAAAGGTATTTTCAGGACTTCTGTTACGTCTGCCAGCAGTAACATAACCTGAGTTTCTGGTTCAAGATGAAATTTTAAAAATTGTTTTTGCTCTCCTTTTTGATCGGTACTTTCAGTGGATAAAGTTAGAAAGTTTTGCTTAGTAATAGAGCTAGACACAATATTATTTTCCCTTAACTGTTGAACTTATTGAATTAATTCTTTAACAGTACGGACTAATTCCTCTTGATCAACAGGCTTAGGAATATAAGCATCTGCCCCTTGTTTTTTGCCCCAAAATTTATCCATTTGTGTTCCTTTAGTAGAACAAAGAATTATGGGAATTTTATTGGTGTCTTCTGTCCCTTTGAGTTCCCGACAAATTTCAAATCCACTTCGTCCAGGCAAAACTACATCTAGAAGAATTAAGTCGGGGTGAATTTGTTTGATTTTTTCGAGAGCCTCTTCTCCACTGGTGGCGATCAATACATCAATACCAATTTCTTTTAAACAACTAGTAAGTATAGCTCTTTCGGTAGCAGAATCATCAACGATTAGAGCGTGTCCCATAAAATTACCTCAATGAATTAAACAGTTAACAGAATTTAAACAAGATGCTATGCAGTGTTCCTAAACTTTAAGCTGGCATTACTTATGATGCCCATCGAGAATTTGAAACTAACAACGATTTAAAAAAAATGCTTTATTTAGCACCAAAATATACACAAGGAAATAAAAGAAAAAATAATTATCAAGTTTTTTTTACACCTTCTGCTTGAGATATTTATTAATTACATTGAGGAGGATTTCCTGGTTAACAGGTTTCCCAATAAAATCTGTAGAACCGACGATTTTAGCTCTAACGCGATCAATAATTCCATCGTTACCAGTCACAATGACAATGGGAATATTCCGAAAGTAAGAAAGCCTGCGTAATTGAGTGCAGATTTCATAGCCATTAGTATTAGGCATTACCAAATCCAAAAAAATTAAATCTGGTTTACGACTTAATAAAACCGCGATCGCTCTTAATCCATCCATTTCGCTGACAAATTGATAACCAGCAGAGGTAATAATTTGTTCCATCGTTTGACAAATAGCAGGGCTATCATCAATACAAGCAATCAAAGTGCGATTAGGCGCAATATTTTTAGATAATCTTTTGGCAATAGGATTAGATATAGGAGGCGGTATGTCATCAATAGTCACCAACTGAATTAACCCTAATTGCACAAAAGGTAGCAAGGAACGAGTTAGTGTTACAATATCTCGCCTCATACGGATGCTGAGGTCTCGTAAACTTTGCTTTCCATCAAGGAGTTGAGTAAGATTTTGATATATCTGATTGGAAGTTCTTTTTTGTAAAGCTTCTGGTTGCCGAATCACAGGAGCCATATCTGGCGAACGATCTGCTATCTTGGCAGCTTGCCAAGCCCGCCATAGTTTATTAGCTTCTGCAATGACTTGTTCTGCCTCAATCAAAACCAACCTGGTGGACAACAAATTATCTTGGATTGTTTTAGACACAACTTCCATTGCCTGAGTAATATCAAACAATACCTCTACAACAGTAGCTTTGATAACACGACTCACTTGTTCAGAAGTAATCTTTTTCTGATCAATCCAAACAGAGAGTAATTTATATTCCCAAGAAACACGGCATTCTTCTTGAGGAATAGTAGCTAGTTCCGATTGAATTTCATTCAAATGGGTTAATCGCTCAGGACAATAAGCGACAACATGTCTTCTCCAACGTCTTACTGGATGTAACCCGCCAGTAGCATAGACAATTCGACCCATATATAAATAAATAGTCCAAGAAATTTCTTGGGAGTCATCCCTTCCCCCCCGATGATGGGCGGGGCTTGCGGTTGTCCGTTGGGTAGAAACAACTAATTGACCACTAAACTTTGCATCTTTGAGAGATTCAAAAAATTTTGTTTGTCTAGTTGCGGTAAATTGTTGAATTCGGGTACTAGTATGACTAATTCCATCTTTGGCAGTCGTCATTACTGGCTTCCTAT
>JAAUYH010116844.1_pt1 | contig 14884 bp, 11 predicted proteins | sample 7278061 | NCBI WGS metagenome assembly JAAUYH01 (sample SAMN14350203, study PRJNA611818) | marine sediment metagenome | isolation source: surface marine sediment (0.6m) | place: French Polynesia: Moorea | collected 2018-08
GAATGGTCAGGATACTTCAGGTATTTTAAGTAAGCCTTAGTGCTTGAATCTCTTGCATACATAGTATTTCAGTCATCCTTTACAAAAAATGACTACCGAATAATCAACAAAGCATTGAAAGTGGCGAAGCTGGAAACGGCGAAAGGTAGGATACATCCGAATACTCCCATTGTCATGTAAAGCAAGTTGTCGCGGAAGCCAATCCGAGCTGTCTGTTCTTCCTTAAGTTTGCGGTATTCCTGAAGATAGATCTCTAGAGTGGTTCTTTGCTTATCAATCACGATACCCTCCTAACAAGCCTAACAAGTACAATCGCTCTACTGAGCAAATTATTCGTAGTAAGCTTGCCCGTACAGCCACCTAAATTAGCTCAAAGGCTTGAATATCAAGTAATTTGCAACCAAAATTTTTGAGCGAAGCAAGCAAAAATACGCTTTGGAGCATAAGGAAATGGTGTTGCAAGTAAATCACGGGGGGCGCGCACTTGCAAAGCTTAAGACACCTGCAAAGCTGAGATAAATACCTGCAAAGCTAAGATACAGATAGCCTGTCCTGGAAAATAGTCATGCTCCAGTTCAACCCACTGCACTGCTTACCCTCATCAGCGGAACTACCCGACTCGGATGACACCCCTGTGGATAACGAACTACAAGACCTGATGCCGGGTCTCCTTAAACTTATCCTGGCCCATATCTGGAAAACTCGGATGGACTGGTTTTTTGGCGTCGACATGGGGATCTACTACCACCCAGATGAACCCGCCATCGTCCCTGACGGCTTTTTGAGTTTAGGGGTAGAGCGGATCGTTGATGAACAGTTGCGCCTTAGCTATGTCCTCTGGGAAGAAAACAATATTGCGCCAATCTTTGTCCTGGAAGTGGTGTCTCAGACTTACCGGGGCGAATATGGCGCAAAGAAGGAAAAATATCAACAGTTGGGTGTCCTATACTATGCGGTCTATTCCTCGCAGCGGCGCCGTAAACCGCCTCTGGAAATCTATCGCCTGATCGATGGGGAGTACGTATTACAGTCCGGCAATTTACAATCAGGCGCTTCAATCTGGATGCCGGAAATTGGCTTGGGCTTGGGGAGAGAACAGGGAGCCTATCAAGGGATTACTCGAGAATGGTTGTATTGGTATAACAAAGCAGGCGATCGCTATCCCACTCCAGATGAACGCGCTGAAACTGCAGAGCAACGCGCTGAAACTGCAGAGCAAAAATTACAAGATCTGCTCAACAAACTTAAAGATCGAGGCATTGATCCAGGCGCTTTATAGCAGACGTTTGAGGCAAAACCCAAAAAGCAGCATGTAATTTAAGCCGGGGCATTCCAGTTGACAACCTGTATCAGGTTATACCCTTGAAAACCAAGTGACGACGATAGGGTTTAACCGACGTTAAGACAAGCGATAGGCGCCGTTTAGGAGAACACAGACGCCATGATGATAGAGGCTAATGCACCTGTAAACACCTTAACGGAGCAACCAGAAGCCGAGCTGATTAAGCCAACCCAGACTCTAACCACCATAGAATTAGCGGCTAGGGATGTGCGCTCAGTCCTGAGGGAGCAAAGTGAACAAGGCCAACGTCTCACCACAAAGTTGAATATATTGTTTGTCGCCAACGGAGCCTTGTTAACCAGTTTGAGCGTCTCTCGCCTGATCATCAACGCCAGTCTGTTTAGCGTCGCAGAAGCCGTTGGCTTTTTGGCGGGGTTTACGTTGCTGGTGCGGGCATTCTTACCTCGGCAGACCGCCGTCAGCCCCAACTTGGAAGACAGAAAATTCCTAGAGCGGTATCTAGCGCTTTCCCCTGAAGAATATCAGATCCAGATGATGGTCAATTTAGCAGAGACCTATAACGTTAATAAACAACGCTTAGACGATGTATCCCAGACCTTAAAATACGCCGCCTACGCTACCTGGTTCACAGCTGTTATTATGCTGATACAGATAATATCCATCTACTTCAATCTCTAAGGGGAGCATTTGAATTTCTATTAAGTTCTCCGTTAGCGTTTAAGATCTTGAATTATGGAAGCAGATCAAGCCAGTGAGGCCCCCTCGGCTAAGCAGATTAATTTGCCGGACCCCGATCCCGACAACATTACGGTTCTAACGAAGGAACTGCCAAACGAACCGATCTTGCCTTGGCATCGCTTCGATTCACCTTGGTTAGAAGGGGACGAAAAGGACAAAGCCGAGGCTAAGCCTAATTCTGTGTCAGATCAAACCGAGGCTGAGGACGCAGTAGAAGGGGAGGCTGAAGCAAATAAGGCTGATGCGGATAAAGCTGAAACCTTGCTGGTAGAACTCAAGGAAAAGATAGAAGAGGAGATTGAGCTTCTCGAACAGGCTGAGCCGCAGGCTCAAAATGCTGAACCGGCTGAAGAGGTAGAGGAAATTGCTGAATTAGCGCGGGAGCTAGTCTCTAAGCTTGAAGCCAAAAAAGCTGTGAAAACTGAGACGTCAGCGCCAGCGCAAAATAAAGCAGCCGAAGCCCAACTGGATAAAATTCCAGTTGGGGAGTCAGAAGACTTGATTGAAGCGCGAGACGAGGTGGAATAATTCGCCAGCTTAGGCGCTAGAAGAGTCTAGCCGAGACTTACGCCAATAAGCAGTCAGCGCCAGCGTCATCTGTTTCAAAAGCCAGTAAACCACTGTGATTACCACAAAGGTGATAGCGACGATCATCAAAGGCCGCTTACCTAGAAGGTCATCCACGACACTAATGACCAACATATCCGGCTGGGTGAGGATGTCCCAACTGTTGAACCGCTGAAACCGTCCTAAATAAATACCAATTGCACAGAGGGCATGGATGACCAGTTCCGCCAGGGGAACATATTGCGCCAAGCTTCGCCGCTTGAGATAACGCCCAAAATTGATCACTGACAGTACATACGCTTCTATGCCAGCAAACATGAAGATCAGATATTGGGGTATCAGAACGAGGGTAATGATCCAAATTGAGTATCCATAGCGAATATCATCCACCAGATGAATAACATCTGTGAGCACATAGGGCGCGTTGGGCAGAAATGCAATAAATGTCCCAAACCCTATCCACCAGGCGACTGTGCGGCGACCTCGGCCGCAGAATAACCAATAGCTGAGCGCCAATGGGATAAATGCCAAAAAAGAATTCCAGACCATTAGACGGAGATTGACCCCTAATGCATCCAGGGCGGCGTCACCCCAGAAGGATAGATGATGAATCATGGCGCCTCATTAAATCGGAGTTTAAAAATCCTTCTACAGCGCCATCGCATCTGATTCCGGAAAAACCCGAAACATCATTCCTTAGGGACTTTAGAACATTCCCCTGCGCACTTCATAGATAAATCTGATTGAGTGAGATGAAAATTTGCTCAAAAAGCAGGGAGGGCATGGGGAACCGGGAGAGCTACAATAGAGCGGTTGTATTCTGTGATACTCGCCTTGATTGAACGCTATACGCTGCCCGAAATGGGCGAACTCTGGACAGACGCCTATAAATTTAAAACCTGGCTCCAGGTAGAAATCGCGGTCTGTGAGGCTCAAGCCGAGTTGGGATATATTCCTCAGGAAGCAGTGGAGGAAATTAAGGCGAAAGCCGACTTTGATCCCAAGCGGATATTGGAGATTGAGGCTGAAGTTCGCCATGATGTGATTGCATTCCTCACCAATGTAAATGAGTATGTTGGGGATGTGGGCCGCTATATTCACCTCGGCATGACCAGCTCTGACATGCTGGACACCGCCCTATCGCTCCAACTGGCGGCTAGCATGAAGGTGATCCTCAGCCACCTGGAGAAACTAGTTCAGGCGATTCGATACAAGGCTCAGGAACACCGCAACACCATTATGATTGGCCGTTCCCACGGCATTCACGCTGAACCGATTACCTTTGGCTTTAAGCTGGCGGGTTGGCTAGCCGAAGTGCTGCGGAATCGCGATCGCCTCTGCCGTCTCCAGGATCAAATCGCGATCGGCAAAATTTCTGGAGCCGTCGGCACTTACGCCAATATTGATCCCAAAATAGAAGCTTTGGCCTGCCAGAAGTTATGCCTCACTCCGGACACCGCCTCAACCCAGGTGATTAGCCGCGATGTCCATGCTGAATTTGTTCAGGTCATGGCCCTGCTAGCCGCCTCAATCGAACGCTTTGCAGTGGAAATTCGGAATCTGCAGCGAACCGACGTTCTAGAGGTGGAGGAATTTTTCTCCAAAGGACAAAAAGGCTCCTCCGCCATGCCCCACAAGCGCAACCCCATTCGCTCTGAACGGCTGTCGGGAGTCGCCCGGATTATCCGAGGGCATACTGTAGCCGCTCTGGAAAATGTCGCCTTATGGCACGAGCGGGATATCTCCCACAGTTCCGTGGAACGGGTCATGCTGCCTGACACCTGCATCTTGATGCACTTTATGCTGGTAGAAGCTACAGACCTGATTAAAAACCTGCTGGTCTATCCCGAAAACATGAAACGCAATATGAACCTTTATGGCGGCGTGGTGTTCAGCCAACGGGTTCTGCTGGCGCTGGTGGATAAGGGGTTAACCCGGGAGAAAGCTTACGCCATTGTGCAATCCTCCGCCCATAAAGCTTGGAACCAGCCCAACGGCGATTTTCGTCAGTTAATCTCATCTGATCCGGAGGTGACCCAATCTCTTTCGACCGAGGAGCTTGAGGCTTGTTTCAATCCCCAACACCATTTGAAAAATCTAGATCAGGTTTATCAAAGACTAGGGATTTAGTGATGGGTCATTGGCTAGCGAAACACGCCGCCAACCCCACATTACTGCGCTTCCCCAATCAACGTAAACGCCGCCCAATCCCTTGGCTCTGGGTGTATTTCCAGCGTGGCCAACATCGCCTGCCGTAAGGCCTGAGCCTTATCTAACCCTGATCGCCACTGCCGATAAAACTCCGTCATCAGCTCCGCTGTCGGCGCATCCGGCACTGACCAGAGCGACACAATCACGCTGGGCGCTCCGGCTTCGAATAGCGATCGCGATAAGCCAATCACGCCATCTCCGGTAATGGTTCCTAACCCGGTGTCACAGGCGCTCAGCACCACCAGTTCCGCTTGTAGAGAAAAATCCCTGATTTCAGCCGAGGTGAGTAGACCGTCTTGACCTAGGCTGGGGGCAAAGGCGATCGCGCCGGGGACATCTTTCACCCCAGACGCTTCAGGTCGACCATACTCCAACAGTCCGTGGGTGGCGAAATGGATAATCCGAGCTGTTTCCAGCTGTTGTTTGATCTGCTTCTCAGTTGCGGCGGCATTGAGCAAGGGCTGAGTCTCCAAGACATCAGCGATGGCCATCGCCTCGTGTTCGGCGCCGGGGAGAGCGGACAATGGTCGATAGGCTGAGGCGGTTGGGCTCCACACTTCAGGCATAACAGGATTCCCCACCAGCAAAAGCTGGTCTGCGGTCAAAGGTTCGGCGTGCTCCAGAGCCATTCGCTGTCGCTGGGTTAAGTCTAAAACCCGAATCGATGGCGCGGTCAGAATGGTGTGCTTTTGAATCAGATAGTCGCCATTGTCATCCTGAAGCGCCGGAAAGGGAACCAAAAACAGGTCTTCATGGGGAATAAACGTGATGCGTTGCTCTGGCGAATTTTGGGGCAACACATCGGCAATGGGGGCAATCAAGAGCTGATACAGTTTTTGCAGCTGCGCCGCATCCGAAGTTTGATTTGAAGCGAGTTCAAATCCCCCCCGATTTCTCACCCCAATGGCTTCTCGACTATTCATTACGATGGCGGCTAAATCTTCATCGTGAAGGTCAACCTGACGAAAGTGCAGTTCGCCGTTTGGTCGCACAACCCATATGTAGATTTGAGGATTGCCGACCCCAGAATCAATGACGGAATATTCCACCAAAGTGCTGTTTTGCCGCTGGGCTATCTGCTGAATTTGGGCCAAGTCGGGGGCTTTAGAGTTAAAAGACTTCGCCAACAGTTCTGCGAAGGCGCGAGTCCGTCCCTGCTCAGCTATCTCCAACGCCCGTTGGGGTTGATTTCGGGCGGCCAAAACCTGCTGCAGAACCCCATAGGTTGATTTCTGAAGTTCAAACTGGCTAATATTGATGGCGTCGCCTAGCTCTCGAACCCGCAGTAATTCCAGCAAAGCGACAGCCTTAAACAGCATTTCTTCCGCCTCTAGGAGCTGGCCCATGTGAAACCGGGTAATGCCTATGTGTATGAGGGGATTGGCTTTAATTTCAGGATCGCCGATGTCGCGGGCGATCGCTAAGGATTGCTGGTAGTACTCAAGGGCCTGGGAATAGTCCCCCAGCTTTTCATAGACATTGCCAATGCTGAACAGGTTACTCGCTTCACCGGTACGCTTGCCATCATCACGTCTAATGGCAAGGCTTTGTTGGAAGTAGTTAAGGGCTTGGGAATAGTCTCCTAACGCAGCAAAGACATCGCCAAGACCGGATAGGGGAGCGGCTTTAAGCCAAGTTACATCAATATCATTTGCAAGGGTGAGGCTTTGTTGAAAATAATCGATGGCCTGGGGATAGTTCTCCAGCGAGCTGTAAATATTGCCAATACTTCTCAGATTAACCACTTCACCTTCGGGGTCGGGGAGTGCAAGAGAGATGGCTAATGCTTGCTGATAGTAGCCTAGGGCTTTGGAATAATTCCCTAGCGAGTAGTAAACATCACCAATGGAGCCCAAAGAAATCGCTTCAGCCCGAGTTCTTCTATTGTTAGACTGAACACGCGCAATCGTAAGGCTTTGTTGATAGTACTTTAGGGCCTGAGTATACTCCCCTAAAGAGTGGTAGACATGGCCAATGCTTCCCAAGGCTCTGAGTTGTTCTGAGCGGTATTCTTCTCCGAATTCCCAATAATTGGCCAGTGCTGCTTGATAATGCTGCAGCGCCTCTTCATATTCATCTCTAAAGTAGTGCAGGTCTCCAACCCTCATCAGGTCAATGGGATCATACTGCATGAGGTCAATTGCACTGGAGATTAGCCCGCTTTCCTGGCGTGAAATCGTGAGGATGTATTCTCCCCAATTCTGCTCATAGTAAGCACTTGCCAGCACTCGGTATGTCCCGTTTTCGGGCAAGGTGACCGATATTTGAGAATCCCATGAATCATAGTCATGGAAATCCTCAAGAATGTTTCCAGCTGGATTTAGCAGAAATAGATGAGTGTCAAGCGTGAGGCCTTCTATCTTAATGGTGATGGTTTGCCCTGCCTCGCCTTCGAAGGGGTATTCGTCATAGACACTGCCGTTATCCAGGGTGGAGTCTCCCGACTCTAACGTCCCCTCAACTTGTAAGAATGGCTCCAATTCTTCTATTTCATCCGTGACTTTGTCTAATACTCCAAATCCCTGCTTTTGGGCGGCTTCGTTCTTCTGTTCCGCTTGCCGTAGCTCATCCACTGTGGCTAAGGCAATGGTTAATTTATAAGGACCTCCACCCACTTTATCGAACGAATTCGCAAAAACCCGATATTTGCCCGTTGCGGGTAACTGCACCACAATTTCTGAGTTGGTGCTGTTGCCAACAACATCGTCATCAATTTCTGCAACCCTTTCACCGGCTGAATCATCCAGCAATAAATACGTGTCAAAGATCTGACTCTCTAGGGTAATTCTGATAATCTGCCCGATTTGCCCTCCAAAGAAATAGTCATCATACAGACTGCCATCGTTGAGGGTTTTGTCATCTTCCCTGAGGGCGCCTTCTACTTGAAGCAATATTCCTGACGCTTCAGCGTCTTGGCTATTGAGGCTGAGAAGTTTATTACCAGGTTGTTCAGCGGGAGTGGCTTGATCTCTGGCGGGGTGTGCGATCGCACTCGCATTTTCTGACGGTTCTAACCGAATCTGACGGTTTTCAAGTTCCGCTGCAACTGCAACCATGTCCCCCATCAACAGCGTCAGGGAGATTACGCTTAACCATCGCCAGTTCCGCCACATGTCCACCTGGCCTCATGTAGTCTCTCTCTAACTGGAGTTTAGACAAAATGCTTGAAAAACACTACCCATAGCGTTTTTTCGAATCGAATAAAACGCTATGGGTAGTGTTTTGTCTAAACTCCAATCTCTAAAGGGAAACACTGAATTGGAGAAGGATTTCGGAAAAGAGAGAAAAGCATGGAAGTAGGGCGTCGAAGCTCTGGCGCTAGTCTTTTGCATGAGATGCCACGCTTACATTTACCGGGCCTTTGCCCTCCTCATTTCAACCCAGCCAACTTCTCCTCAATGCTGCTAATCAAACTCTCATCCCCCAACTCAGTCGCCCCCGCTTGGGCGCATTGAAACTGGCGAATCGCCTTCTCCGGTTCATCCACCTGACTGTACAGCTCACCCAGCCCCAATTGCGCCAACACCTGTTCCTCCAGTTCGCCGGATGGAATCGCCAATCCGATCGCCTGGCCATAACTTGCTTCCGCCAGTAGCCGCAGACCGCTCTTCAGATAGACGTCGCCTAATAGTCGATAGACCTGAGCGGTTTCGACACCTTGGTCAATTAGATTGGTTAAGTCAGCGATCGCAACCGCAGTCAACCGATAGTTTGGATAGATTTCCTCCACCAAGATGAGCGTCTTCAACAGCTCCGGCAGGTCCAAGGCTCTGATGGCGTCAATTTCCGCCTGGGCCTCCCCCGCCTGATCGCCCCCCAGCAGATTGAACCGCAGCTCCACCGCCTCATCCGTTGAGGCGCTGCCCGTATTGGCTGTCACCACCAGGGTGTATAGTTTGCGCGGGGCCAGTTCAGGTTCGCTGTCTGGGTAGGGGATTTCCGTTTGTTCCGTTTCGAAGCGCCACAGGGTTTCCCCTCTAGCTTGAAGCGCCGCCGTATAGCTCTCAGCCCCTTCCACCGGATTCCAACTCAACCGTGGTGTGGGGTTGAGGACCGAATCTCGACGCGGCGCAATCACGTAGGGAACGGCAGGATCGCTGCCCCCGCGCAGGTCGCCTACGCCAAATTGGGGTTTGAGGGCAGAGGGGGTCCCCGGGCAGCCATTGTTCACCGCCGAAATAGTTCCGGCGGGAACAATCCAGCGGGTGGAGCCATTGGGACAAATCACCAACACCCGACTCCCTCGGGAAGGTTGAAGCAGATCAGGCCCATAGAGCGCCGTCCCCGGATAAGCCGGTTGAAACTCACGCCAGCCTTCCCGCTGGAGCTGAACACTACCCCGAATGGACATAATTCGGGCCAGACCGGCCCAGGCGGTGGACGAGCCGAGGACCAACAGCAACAGAGCGCCGCTGCAGGCGCAGAGGATTCGGTTACGGGGCGTCATCGGGGGTCTCCAAGTTGAGTTAACGCTTGTCGGGCCATATTTTCCCAGACATCGTATTCGGGGCGATTGGCATACCGCAGACAGCGGGTCCAGGTCTGTTGAGGGGAAGGCAGGTCGATGGGGTAGTCGCTATAGGCGTTCTGAGAAGGGGACGGTCTTTGGGGCTGAAGCCTTTCCTGTTTCTCTAAAACTTGGGCCAGGAGACAGTAAGCATCCGGGCGCTTGGACTCCAGCGACTCCCCCAAACGAATAGCTTCTAGCAACTCGGTTTCTGCTTCGGGGAGCCGATTTTGCTCCAACCGCAGTTGCCCCAGATTCTTCCGCAGAACGTACTCAAGGGTTGGCTCTTGTTGCGCCAGACTAGGGTCAGTTAGGGCAAACCGCAGTAGGGGGGCCGCCCGATCATAGTCGCCGTCGCGCAGATACAGACGAGCCAGATTGTTGTAAGCAGGTAGATAATCCCCTTGAACTGCTTGAAGATAAGCCTGCTGAGCCTGGTCATATTCCTGATATTCCTCGTAGAGCACCCCCAATCTAAACTGGGCTTCTGGGAACTCTGGCTCTAACGTCAGCGCCCGCTGCAGATTTGCTTGAGCACTGGCCCATTCTCCCTTTTCATAGAGGGTTTCGCCCTCCTGGGCGTAGAATCGGGCTAACCTGGGCAGCCCTTCGGCGTGAAAGCTAAAGAGCCCCGCCAGGAGAGCTGCGGACAGAAAAAATTTCAGTTTAGGCCAGTGTTTCCGACTCGGACCGCGGTTGGACAGGAAAGCGTCCAATAGGTGCTGGCCAGCTTCTGTGAGGGCGCCGCCGCTGGCGAAGAGGGTCAGGATAACGGGGGCGATCGCGCCCAGTGAACTCCACACCCCCGGTGCGCTGCTCAAAAATCGCGTGGCTATATCCTGCGTTAACGCCAAATTCACCGTCAAGGCCGCAAGAGTAAAGCTGTTCCAAAGCCATCCCAGCGGATCCTGAGGGGGGGCCGGCGCTTCTGGCCGCCACCACCAGTAGTGGTCTGGGGGATTGAAGCTGGTTCGCCAGTCCACCAAGGGCGGATACTGAACAAACCGGACTGAAAGCGCCCGCAATTGCATATCAGACCTGGCCAGCGCTAGCCAAAGGGCGGGTGGAATAGTTTCAGGGTCAGGCTGTTCCACCCGTTGCTCTAGGAGTTGTTGGATGAGATCGCGATCCGTCAGCGCCGCCAGCGCCAATTCCGACGGCCAATTCTCAGTTTTGGTCAACTGAGTCACCCGCTGATCGTATTGCTGACAGGTCGATTCTAGTAACGCTAAGGTCTCCATGACTCAGTTTAGAACAGCGCCTACACCCTATACCCTACACCTGCCCATGTCTCTATTCACCGTTCCCACGGACGGAATAACCTCATATAGCAATGACAGGACCGTCATTTGGTTGGCGTCTAAGGGATACAAGGCAACTCCGTTCTCTGGTGTTCGTAATGGTTCATCCAGAGCCCCAAACAAATCCTGCATGAACTCATTTGGGGGCAGTTCTGGCTCATTTATTCGCGGTACAATAATGCGTTTCAAGGTTCTGAGGGGGCCGCTTAATGACTGCGTACTGACGATCACCATAAGTTCAGTGAGTCCATAGGGGGGGGCAGCAAATAACGGTCCCAGGCGAATGGATCCCCCAGACCGGAGAATATCCGCTCCCCGAGTATCACTGGGCCTGGGAATGAGAGTAGTAATAGCAGCTTTAGCGTCAATCACTAGAAGACCAATGTGAAAGTCCTGGGGTTCGTTATTTTGAATGGTGATCGTTACCTGGTCGCCGTCCGGAATTTCTTCAATGCCCCGTTCGGATAAGGTCGAACTGATCCTGGCTGTTTCATCCATCAGATCGCCCCCCCGAGTTGTGCTAGAACTGCCACAATCGCCCCGATGAACCGAGCCCCCTCGATTAACCAACAACCTAACCCTAAGCTTTGATGCCTGTTGATTCAATATAAGCCTCAGCATCCGAGTAACCAACAAACTTTTGAGCGGGCCGAATAATCGCAGCTTAAAGGTCGCGTCAATCGATTCATCCGGCTTGCCAAAAACCCCCGGATGAATGGGTTCTTGAGTCGGGGTAAATAGGCCAATGCTGTTGAGCGCTGGAAGATTCGGCACACGGGCCAGTGTGAGCCGTTGCTGAACGGGTTCGGCCAACCGCCCCATCAACACGTTGAGCGGGACGGCCGCCTGCACGGGATGTATTTCCAGATAGCTGTAGGGTTGCAACAACTCCCGAGCGATTTGTTTTTCCTCTTTTGTCAGCGTGTCATCCAGGCCAACCCGCAGCTTAATTTCACCTGGAATCTGCCGAATCCGTTCTTGTAACAAGATGTCTTGATCGCTAACGAAGCGTTTTGTGCTGATTAACTGCCCTTCTGTGGTCAATCCGATTCGGGGAGCATCTTGTTTCACCCGGCCAATTTCATTACCCTGGGAATTAATTAATGAGAACTCAGCGTCTGAGTTAAACGCGGAAAGACTTTGGGGTTCAAGGCCGCCTAACCAGAGGCGCACTCGGTTGTTGGCTAAATGCTCTAGCACCACGGCTTCAGCCGGTTGATCGCTGGGCGAGACATGATAGATGGGCTTTTGGCTGACCGCTTCATTTTTGGCGGGGTCGTATACCGGTGTTTGGCTGTGTTGGGATAGCCGTGTAGTGCTGCGGACAATAGCAGGGACGGTTTGGCGGACGGACAAGGGGGTGGTTTGTTGCCAGAGGTGTTGAGTTAGCAGGTAGGTGAAAGCCCCGGCGTAAAACCCGTCGAAGCCGTAGTCGGCAGACTGTTGATTGCGCTTGGCGGAGGCGACGACGATGCCTTTGCCTTGAGGAGAATGAATCTGATCGATGAAGTCTTGCGGTCCCCAGCCCAGGTAAGAAAGCCATTGTTCTTGGTACTCCCATTCTTGGGGCGTGATCTGGGGCGCTTGGCGAGTTCGGATTTCTAGATCGGTGACGCGCGATCTCATAATCACGTTGCCTCGCTTGCCGCCGCCGGAGTAACAGCAGTCCAGCACAAAAGTGACGTTGTCGGTGGGCAGGGCTGACCGCATGAGCAACAGGGTATGCCCCATAATGTCTTGGACTTGGTTAGCGCCTGCGCCAGTGTAATCAATGCTGTAATCAATGGGGACCAGGGTGCTGTTTTGGCAACTATCATCAATGCAATCAATGTTGGCGCCGCTGAGGAATGTCTGCATGCGCTCAAATTCTTGCACCTGGGCACCATGGCCGGAAAAGTGAAAGACCACGACATCACCTTCTCTGGCTTGTTTAAATAGGTATTCGTCGAAAGCGCCGAGAATGTTTTGCCGAGTGGCTTGACGGTCGGTCAGGGTATAAATGTCATTGGGATGAAATTTGAAGCGATGGATCAGAAGTTGTTTTTGCAGCTCGACATCGGTGACGGGACCCAATAATTCGCCTTGCAGGGGATAGTCGTTAATGCCCACCAGCAGGGCCAGTTTACGGGGGGTGTCTTGGGCCAGGGCTTTTCCATAACGGAGGGCGCAGCGTTCTAGGCCCAGTTGGCTGAGGCCAATCGCGCCCAGAGCAGACCCTGCAAATTGCATAAACTGGCGCCGTTTAATTCTAGCCATAGCAATTTCCTCACTCTGCTTCGCCAATCAACGTAAATGCAGCCCAATTATTAGGCTCTGGGTATGTTTCCATCGTAGCTAACCTTGCCTGCCGCAATACCTGGGCCTTATCCAACCCTGAGCACCATTGCCGATAAAACTCAATCATCAAATCAGCAATGGGGGCGTCGGGCGCTGACCACCGCGACACGATGACACTGAACGCTCTCGTCCCGAATAACGATCGCAATAATGTCGAGCTGTAATTATCGAAACCCATCAATGAACAATTCCCCTAGTCGAGTTCTAGCATTTTGCTGTCATCTAATGGCATCACCCCTTAGGGATAGTTTTCGGTGAGTTATGGGGCTAGCCTCATCGTCAGTTAGGCCATTCTTCATCACTTTGACTCCCCAATCAGCGTAAACGCCGCCCAATCCCGCGGCTCGGGATGAGTTTCCATCGTCGCCAACATCGCCTGCCGCAATGCCTGGGCCTTATCCAACCCCGATCGCCACTGTCGATAGAACTCAATCATCAGGTCGGCAGTGGGGGCGTCAGGCACTGACCACAGCGATACGATAACGCTAGGGGCGCCAGCTGTAATCAATGAGCGGGAAAGACCGATCACGCCATCGCCAGTAATCTGTCCTAGCCCAGTATCACAGGCGCTGAGCACAACCAACTCGGCATTGAGGGAAAGTTGCTGGATTTCGTCGGCAGTGAGGAGTCCGTCTTCACCATTTCCTGGGGCAAGGGCGATCGCGCCAGGAAAATCCCTCATCCCAGAATCTTTGGGTTTGCCATATTCTAATAACCCGTGGGTAGCGAAATGGATAACCCGAGCCGTTTCAATCTGCTGTTTAATCCGCTGCTCAGTGGCGGCGGCGTTAAGTAAAGGCTGACTGTCAAAAAAGTCCGCAATTTCAAGGACCTCTTGCTCTGCGCCAGGAAGGTTCGTTAATTGTTGAAAGTCTGAAACTGTAGGGTTCCAGACCTCAGGCATGGTGGGATTGCCCACTAACATAAGCTCATCTGCATTCAAATTCTTGGAATGATCTAAAGCTAGCCGCTGTTTCTGGGTTAAGTCCAAGACCTGAATCGATGGCGCAGTGAGAATCGTGTGTTTTTCAATCAAGTAGTCGCCATTGCCATCCATAAGGGCGGGAAAGGGGACCAAAAACAGCTGTTCATGGGGAATAAAAATGACCCGTTGGTCTGGCGCATCTTGGGGCAATACATCGGCAATGGGGGCAATCAATAGCTGATGGAGTGTTTGGAGTTGCGCCTCAGTAGACACTTCATTGACGGCGAGTTCAAATCCGCCCCGATTTCTGACACCGATCGCCTCTCGATTTTGAGTTACCAGAACAGCTAATTCTTCGTCGCCGAGGTCAACCTGCCGGAAGTGTATTTCTCCATTTGGCTGCACAACCCAAATATGGATTTCGGCAGTGCGCCCCCGCTGTTTGCCCTGTTGTTTAAAGGATTCCTCGGGAATAAGGGCGTATTCGACCAATGTAATGTTTCTCTCCTGGGCCAACAGTCGAATTTCATCAATGGTCAGTGTTGTATCACTTGTATTTACATATTCCAAACCATCTGGGGAAGTAAACTGATTCGTCAACAATTTAGTAATAGCTCTCGCTCGCCCTGCTTCTGAAATTTCCAAGGCTTCATTTGGCTTATTTCGGGCGACTAAAATCTGGCTCAACAGACTATAGGTATAAATTTGACTGTCAAACATAGAGACATGATAGGCATCGTCAAGATTAGTACGGAGGCTATCTAAGTCTTCAATTGCTTCCCACAGCAGGGCTTCGGCTCTGTCCAGTTGATTAGCGGCTAGGAGCGTATGTCCGAAGTTATTTCGGATTGTAGCCGTTAGGTCTGGGTCATGAAGTGTTTTAGTTAAGCTCAAGCTTTGCTCGAAGTAAGCGACCGCTTTATCATAATTGTCGAGGTCAGCTGTAGCCAATCCTAGATAACCCAGTGCTCTGACCTGCAACCGACGATGACCTA
>JAAUYH010046047.1_pt1 | contig 14882 bp, 17 predicted proteins | sample 7278061 | NCBI WGS metagenome assembly JAAUYH01 (sample SAMN14350203, study PRJNA611818) | marine sediment metagenome | isolation source: surface marine sediment (0.6m) | place: French Polynesia: Moorea | collected 2018-08
GACTTCTATTGAATTCCAACCGACCAACAGGGCCCCAAGAAGAGCGATAAGACCGCTGCCAATATCCAACAACCTCAGTAGGATCACTTTCAGCGTCATTACCTCCTCCACGCTGAATGACGACAAAGGGATTCAAACTGTCAGTCTACCGCAAAACGCTTCTGCCGCTGGTTTCGGGCAATAACTGACTATTCGACATACCACTTCCACGGGAGGGCGACGAGTAACACAGAAACGATGACAGTGGGAGCGAGGGTAAGCCAACGTAACCAGAGATGTTCAAGCATGCGCCGCGACGCAAACCAACCCACGAAACTCAAGACTGCGATCGGCGCGGATACGAACACCGAGTAGATACCGATGCCTTGTAGCGAAAATATGCCTCGCTGGTTCACATAGACGAAGAATGCAAGGTTCGCCAGAGCCAGAACAGCCAGGGCGATCATCAGACCAACAGACAGGCCTTTGCGGAGTCCGATGTCGTCCTTGCCAACCAACCCTGTCACCTACCATTCGTAGGCCGTCAGTCCAATTCGATACGCGTCGATGGCCGGAGTCGGCCAATAGCAAACGGAACGCCTCATTCCGTTCATGCAGAACTCCTTTCGAACCGCATAAGCACGCGCTCATGAAATCGGCCAGGAAGCATTGGAGTTATGTACGGCATGACCTGTGAGTCGAAAAAGATTGAGGTCCGATACATAAGCGGTCTTCTCGCCACCGCTCTCGAAAACACTTTTGCAAAGATACGATCGGCGAACTGGTAACACGTCCCTGTTGTTTCGACGTGCCGAAAGCCCTCGGATTCCACTGTCTCGATCCAGTCAGTCACCGGGCGCGAATAGAAGATGCGACCTGAGCCACACATTCTTGCGCCTTTCGATTCCAGCAGAAGAAGTTGGCCACCCGGCCTGACCACTCGACTGAGTTCGCGAATCAGCGCGTCCTGGTTGACGTATGAATTATGGTGTAGAACTGCGATGCAGAACGCGAGACAGAAACTCGTGTCTTCTGCGTCTATCGTGAAGTTGTTGAGGCGGGAGAACTTACTTTGCGGGTAATTTTTTCGCGCAATGTCTAGCATCTCAGAGGATATGTCGACCCCAAGGTAAGCGTCGAAGTTGGCATCAAGATGCGGGAGCCATCGACCCACGCCACACCCGAAGTCCAACACACGCTCTGTCTTTCCATCAAGGCTTGATACAGCTCGCCGCAGAGCCCGACCGACGACTATCCTCTGAGCATTCTCGATGCATCGCGTTCGAAGCTCGTCGTCTACACCAACTGCACGGCTCGGGTTGTCCTTGTTGGCACGTGCTTTCTCATCCCAGAACTCGTTTGTTTCCGCTTCTGAGGCCTGAGAGTAGTCTTCTGTCATACCCGACGATCCACGATTGAGAGTGAAATTACTTCGCTCCGGCGATGAAAAAGTCGACCTGGCCTGGAATCGAATTTCGCCTGAACGGGCTTGTGCTCAAGGACCACTCTGGGTCAGAAGCTGCCAGTCTACCGCAAAACGCACGAACGGCAGCTCTTAGCCAACGGCTGTCATTTATCCCATTCGCTTGCGTCAGTCTCCGGCTGCACTCGAAGCAATTGCCCGCCAGACGAAGGAAAAGTCATGCTTCGACACGCTGATCTATTTTGTCGCCTGCTCTAACCACCGTCGACGCAGGATCGGAAGCGAAATGACCGTGCCGAGGTAAAAGGTCGCAACGACCATCGGGATCAACGTCAGACGCGACTCCGGGAACACTGCCCACATTAACGTGACCAGCACGGTTCGTGCCGCCGCATGGAGCCCGAAAACGGGCGATCCAAATGCCCAGCTCATGACATAGAAGTCGATCGACAGGAGTATCGCCATCGCCAGCAGTTGAATGTGCGGATCGTATATTGCGGCAATGATGAAAATAGGAAACGAGAGCGAAACGACGCTCATGTGTGAATAGCCGACCAGCTGGCCGAGCGGATTGTCGTTGCAGAACGGATCGGCCCGGATCAGCCTGGAGACCAGGACGGCGATCGGAAACACACCGAACGTCAGCGCAATCCAGACCATACGCCCGGTCTCTATCGGCGTCGTCAGGTTAGTGACCAGAATCCCGATCCACAGCAGCAGGCCGGCAACAAAAAAGCCAATATTCCACGCGCTTCGACGCGCAAGATCGATGCGCAAGTCCTGCAGATCTGCGGTCTTATCATTCATCTTGAGAAACCTCGGAATTGGTGGGCACCAAGCGGATTGATGAATCAGGATAAGTCCTTCAGGACTGGAGCTGAAGTCACAGCCCAGCTTTTCTCCGCTTCTGCGCACGTCGAACCGCTTCAGTCCCCAGGCCGGCCGTGCCGGGCACGAGTCAACAAGTCTCTTGGACGGTTTCAGTCTTGGCTGGGATCGGGTGCCAGGGGTCGCGAGAGACGGGTTACCCCCAGATTATGACAAAAACTGAGACTTTGCTCCCAGAATCCGAGACGTGAGTCTGTGACGATTATCGGAATCCTGCATCTGGAGCACCTGTCAATGAAATCAGTGAATTGCACGAGTTTTTGGTTGCTCGTTAGCGCCTTGGCACTCAGCGGCTGCGACAACTCGGCCCCGTTTACCGGCGCCACGAGCGGCGGAGGCGGGTCGTCCGGCGGTGCCGGTGGTAACCCGGGTGGCGGCTCCGGTGGCGTGACAGAACCACTGCTGCAGTTTGACACGGACTACCTGAACGGGGATTTCGTGGCAGGTCGAATTTCAGGCGATGGCAGCACCCTGGTGTGGGTCGACACGGCAGATCCACTGGGCACCAATCCGAACGGGCGCACTCAGCTTTTCGCCAAGAACCTGATCAGTGGTGCTGTCAGGCAGATTACCCTCGGTTCTGAGACCTTCAGTTACGCAACCCGCGAGTGGGACATCACCAACAATGGCGATTTCGTCGTGTTCGTATCGCGGCAGGATATTGCGGGCCTGAACCCGAATCTTCAGGACAATGTCTTTCTGGCTTCTACGTCCGGTGCCGCCACTACGCAGGTGACACGTATTGACGCGAGTGCCAATTCCGTCAGGCATCCGCAGATTGCTGATAATGGCGTCATCGTGTTTTCGTCGGCCGCCGACCTGACGGGTGACAACCTGACCGGTGCTACTCAGATCTTTTCGATCAATTCCGACGGCAGCGGGCTGGCGCAGGTAACAACCGGGCAACTCGATGTGGACGATCTCGCGCTAGCCGCCAACGGCAGCAAGGTTGCCTTCACTTCGTTTCGCGATCCGTTCGGTACGAACATTCCCAGCACCGACGAGATCTTCGTTATCGACATCGATGGCAGCAATCTCACTCAGCTCACCGAGACCGATCAGGACTCGGAGATACCGAGGATCTCCGACGACGGGAGCAGTGTCGCGTTCGTATCCTCGGCCGATCACGCGGCTGGCTTGAACACCGATGGCAACAGCGAGGTATTTGTGGCGGCGTCCGATGGCAGCTCGATCGTTCAAGTATCGAATAGCGCCACTCGTTCATCCGGCAGATATACCGGCATAGGAACAAACTCCACGACCCCCACCAACCCGCTGACGGGCCCTGGCTCTTTCGACCTGTCCGGCGATGGCAGTACGGTGGTCTACGGGTCGCGCGCCGACCATACGGGCGACAATCCGAACGGCTACCATACGATTTTTGCAGCCCCCGCCGATGGCACCGGCGTGACCATACAGGTGCTTCGTGAAGGTACGGTTGCGCTGAGCGCTCCGAACTTCAGGGGAGACCGGCCTTCGGTCAACAATGACGGCACTGCCGTGATGTTTATCAGCCAATACAACCTGACGTCCTTCGATCAGAATGTTGGCGACTCGTTTCGGATCTACACGAGCGATGTCGAATAGTCTGCTTCGCGGCTGATTCATCCGAGGAAGACCTGTTTCCCGCTCGGAGCCTCCGCAGACGCGGAGGCTTTACGCGTTGCCGATCGCCCAGCGAATGCCGCGACGCAGTAGCTCGTAATACTCCGGCGTGTCCCAGCTGCAACGTTCGACCTCCGGGTAATAGTCCGTTAAAGGACGCATGTCGTAGTGGCCGCGACAGTGGCCCAGTGTCAGGTACAAGACGGCACCCTGCTGGTGATCGTTCAGGTACATGACCGGCTGCACGTTGTTGTCTCGCCAATCTGAAGACTCGAATGCGGACATCTCGCCGTCGAAATTGCAGTACAGCAATACGCGCGGGTTGCCGTACAGGCGACACAGATAGATCTCGTCGTTGGTGCTGAAGGTCTCGATGCCATCGATGAGTTCGTGATCGTCGTCGGCGGGGTGCACGTCGAAGTCGCAGATCGGCGGGTGAGCCTGGAACTGGCTGCCCAGGAGTTGCATGAAGTCCGGCGCGACGTCTGGCGTTCGAATCTTCAGGGGCTTGCCGCTGACGAACTCGATGACCGAGTTCGTACCGTGCAGGGCAAACCATCGGCCGCCGCGCTCCAGCCAGGCCTGCAGACGAGCGGTCGCCTCGTTGTCGGCTACGACGTCGCAGGTATAGCTGATCAGGCAGTCGTAGTGGTCGAGCTCGTCGCCGAAGTCATAGTCGGCGACGACAGTCGTCCTGGCATTCGGGATGTCCGCCAGCAGTTTCAGGAGCTCGAGCCGGGCGAAGTCGATGTCGTGAAACTTGCCCGCGCAGACGAGCGCGACATTGCGAATCGGTTTGTTCACTTGTGACGTCGCATCGCGCGGGCCCTGCGATGTTACTTATCGCCGTTGATGTAGCGATCGAGCTCGGTCTCGAAATGACGCACGCGCTGCTCCTGTTCGCCGTAGAGCGAACCGCGGAAACCGCGTGACCGGACGCCTTTCTGCACGATTGGCAGAAGCTCCGCATCCTGGTCGAGGACTTCGCCGAGATTCGGTGATTCGCCGACAGGCACGTGAATGATGTCCGGCCGGACCTCTCCCGACGTGTCCGTTCCCTCGGGCAGTCCCATCCAGGCGGGGACCTTGTAGCTCGGGTCATCGACAGGCCGATACAGGATCATCGTCTCGTAGTAGAACAGCTCAGGGTCGTCGGCATCGGGCAGGAAGCGCATGATGAAAACGCCTTCCGGGTGCATGCCCATCTGCACGTTCGGGAACAACCCTGTCGCCCAGCTGTCGGTGAGCTGGCCGTCGGTGAAATTCTCGTAGTGGTCGAGCCCCACTTTCTTCGCGCGCTCGCGCTTCGCCTGCTGCACTGCTTCACGCACTTCCTGAGCAGTGCCACTGAAGGTCTCGGGGTCGATGCCGACCTCGGCCAGCATGAATGCCTGATACGGATCGACGGACTCCTGATCCTCGATACGGTGCGACTTGGTGCAGATCGGAACGATCATCCGCGACGCCCCGTTGGGATACAGGTCGTTCTGCGAAAAGTCTTCCATGACGCCCTGCGTCTGTGGGTGCACATGCGGAAGGTGATAGGTCTCGTAGAATGCGTCAACGCCGATCTTCCAGTTGGCTTTCCACGCGCTGCGAACGTGATGAACGACCTTCATTTTGTCGACTTCATACTGTTCTATGTAACCGTCGGGAAGCCCGAGGTACTCGCGTAGCGGTGGCGCCTTGCCGTCCATGTTGATGAAGATGATGCCGCCGACAGAGTCGCAGCGAACCTCGTTGAGTCCCGGGCGATGCGCAATCAGGCGCGGGTCGAAGGTCTCTTCATCGGTGATGCTCTCGAGCTTGCCGTTGATGCCGAAGCGCCAGCCATGAAACGCGCAGGTGAACGATGCTGCACTACCGCTCTCGTTCAGGCACACGCGATTACCCCGATGCGGACAGACGTTGTAGAAGGCTTTGATCGATTCGTCTTCCTGGCGAACGATGATGAACTGTTCGCGACCGACCTCGAAGGTCGTGTAGTCACCGTCCTCAGGGATATCCGATGTAACGCCGGCGAGCAGCCAGACGCGGGGCCACAAACGCTCCATCTCGAGATCCATGAATTCCTTCGAGTAGTAGCGAGAAGGTGGGTAGACGTCGAGGCCGTTGTCGATGTCTGGCTGCTTCGCCTCGAGTGATTCGGCGGGTGCACCCAGGTCCATCGGCCACTTGGCCTGGTAATTTGCGCTCATAGCATACCCTCTTGTCCTCGTTCCGGATCGGTCGAAAAGTCTAACAATCGCCACGGCCGAAAACAATCAGGCCTGACGGTTTTACTGGCCTTCAGTCAGCTCGGCGAACACTTTGCCGTCCTCGACGGTGGTGGAATAAGCGCAGATCGGCGCTGTCGCCGGCGGACCCAGTGCGCTGCCATCGCGCATGTCGAAAGGCGCACTGTGCAACGGACAGAAGATCTTGTGTCCCCGGAGCTTGCCGCCGGTTAGACGTGCCTGGGCATGCGAACACTGGTTCGCGATGACGTAGTAGCTGCCGCCGGAATTACAGACTAGCAGCTTGTGCTCGCCCACAGAGATCGGCCGGGTCTTACCCTTCTCGACAGCGTCAGCATCGATGATAAATGTCTTGCTCAACGGCGTTCTCCTTGAATCTCGACGTGAGGAATACCATCGCTGGATAAAAAAAGAAACAGTTCTGACTGTTTTTTTTCTGGGCCGCGGTGGTATGCTTGGATCCGGTTCAAATTCGGGGGAATCCATGGCTATTGTCTCGTTTCTGTCTCGCATGAAAGTGCATGCGGACAAAGAACAGCAGTTCATCGACTGCTGTAAGCAGCTCACCGAAAAGGTCCTCGCCTATGAGCCCGAGTGCCTGTATTTCCGCTTCTACAAATTGCGGGAAGAAGAAAACGGCTATGCGGTATTCGAGTCCTTTCTCAACGAAGAGGCCGAAGAGGCTCACATGAAGACCGACTACTTCGAGAAGATCGTTCCGGGCCTCGTCGAGTGCCTCGACGGGCCGTACGTCAGGGAATACCTCGATCCGCTCGAGGGCTAGCGTTAATGTCCGACCGCCTGATTCGCACCAATAGGATTAATGTCACGACGCTCGGTGACCTGTTGCTGAGCGCGGCCGACGACCACGCCGATTCACCCGCCATCGTCTTCCCGGATTTCCGACTGACCTACGCAGAGTTGCGTGACCGCGCGATGCGACGGGCCCGAAGCCTGATCGCGCTAGGCGTCGAGCCCGGAGAGCATGTCGGCATCCTGTTGCCGACCTGTCACCAGTTCCCTGAGCTATTTTTCGCCGTGTCGCTGTGCGGCGCCGTCCCGGTGCCTGTCAATGCACGCTACCAGGCGCATGAACTGGCCTACGTCATCGACAATGGCGACCTCGTTACCGTTATCACAACCGATGAGATTGCGGAGCAGGTGAATTTCGTCGAACGCATGACCCGTGGACTGCCGGATATCGCGAGCAACCGGGATCCCGCCAACCTGAGCGTGTCGAACGCCGCCAAGCTCCGATCCCTGGTGTTGATGGGATCCAGCGAGGAACCGGGCTTCATGCCCGAAGCCGCCTTCGATGCTCTGGCCGACAAGGTAACCGACGACGACGTCCACGAGCGGCGTATGCGCGTCTCGGTACGCGACCCCGGCCTGATGCTGTACACGTCGGGTACGACGGCAAACCCGAAGGGCGCTGTCATCAGCCACGAGGCGATGGTCAGGAACTCAATCGCGCTCGGCCGGCAGCGTTATCGGCTCACGTCCGAAGACAGTTTCTGGTCACCGCTGCCGATGTTCCACATCGCCGCGATCTTGCCGATCGTCGCGTCCTTCGATGTCGGTGCGGCCTATCTCACAATGTCGTATTTCGATGCCGGCGTTGCGCTCAAGATGCTGGAGCAGGAGAAGGCAACTGTCACGTATCCATGTTTCATCACGATCATGGCGGATCTTATCAACCACCCCGACTTCGAGAAGACGGACCTGACACACGTTCGCCTGATGAATTCCAACTTCGCCGTGCAGCCGCCGGGGATCGCCGAGGCAATGCAAAAGGCCATGCCGAACACGATCCAGGTGGGCACTTTCGGCATGACCGAGACAGCCGGAACCGTCTGCACCAGCGAGCTCGACGCGCCCCTCGAACGTCGAATCACTCGCCTTGGTACGCCGCTGCCCGGCATGGAGGTCCGCATCGTCAACGCCGACACCGGTGAGGATGTGCCGAACGGTGAGCGAGGCGAAATCCTTGTGCGCGGCTACAGCCTGTTCGAGTACTACTACAAAGACCCGGTCAAGACGAAGGAGTCCAAGGACGAGGACGGCTGGTACCACACAGGCGATGTAGGCTCGCTGGACGACGACGGATCGATCATGTTCTACGGCCGCACCAAAGACATGCTGAAGGTCGGTGGCGAGAACGTCGCGGCCGCTGAAATCGAGACCTATCTCGCGCGCCACGACGCCGTCAAGATGGCGCAGGTCGTTGGCGTTCCGGACGCGAGGCTTGGTGAAGTAGCGGCAGCATTCATTGAACTGAAGAGCGGCGCCTCCGTCGAGCCGCAGGAGCTCATCGATTTCTGCAAGAGCGAGATCGCGAGTTTCAAGGTGCCTCGCTACGTCCGCTTCGTAACTGAATGGCCGATGTCCACGAGCAAGATTCAGAAGTACAAATTGAAGGACCAACTGACCGCTGAGCTGGAGAACGCATCATGATGTCTTTTATTGCGACCCTTGTGGTCAAACCGGACCGGACCGAGGAATTCGAATTGCTGCAGGCAAAGCTTGCGAAGCTCGCCTACGAGCATGAGCCGGATCTTGTGGCCTACCATGTCATCAAGCAGCGCGAAGCCGACAATACCTACGTCGTCTATGGCGCGTTCAAGGACGAGGCGGCCTTCGATTACCATATGGGCATCGAGTTTCATGATGAGCTCGTGCCGCCGATCCTCGACTGCCTGGCTGAGGAGATGGATCTCAAGCTCTACGACGGCTGATCAGGGAGCTGCCACGGTACCCGTTGCAAGCTAGACTCCATGTCGTTCGCACACAAAAACGATTCGGACGCAATAAACTGCCGGAGGATTAGCTTGGACAACACCGCACTGATCATCGTCGACGTGCAGAAAGGCCTCGATGAGCCCTCCTGGGGCGTCCGGAACAACCCGGACGCGGAGCAGAAGATCGTGGCGCTGCTGGCCCAGTGGCGCGACAAGGGCCGGCCGGTGGTCCACATACAACACTGCTCCGTCGAGCCCGACTCGCCACTTCGTCCCGACCGGCCCGGCTGCGAGTTCAAGGATGAGGTAACACCCGTCGCTGGCGAGGCGCATTTCAAGAAATCGGTCAATAGCGCCTTCATCGGGACGGGGCTCGAAGACTATCTGCGGGATCGGGACATCAGCTCGCTCGTCATCGTTGGCCTGACCACGGATCACTGCGTGTCCACGACGACACGAATGGCCGGTAACCTGGGATTCGACGTGACGCTGGTGTCCGATGCCACGGCGACCTTCGACCGGGCCGGCCACGATGGCGTGCATCACTCAGCCGAGAGCATCCATGATATCCACCTCGCGAGCCTGAACGATGAGTTCTGCCTCGTTCGATCCACAGAAGATGTCCTTTCCAGTTCGGGAAGTTAATCTGCAACCGGTGTCGCCGGGTATCGCTGCCGGCGGTAGCCCGCAACTCATGAACCACGTAAGGTAGCTGTATGGAGTTCCAACTTGTTTATCCGATGGCGGCAATGGTGCTGTTGACGGCCGTGGTAGCGATTCGCACCGTTATCGGTCGCGTGTCCGCCGTCAAGCGCGGCGACGTCGACGCCCGTTATTACAAAACCTTCCAGGGGGAGGCGGGCGAGCCTCGAAAGATGGCGCAGCACACACGGCACTTCGTCAACCTGTTCGAGAACCCCGTGCTGTTCTATGCCGCTTGCATCACGGCAATGGTCGTAGGGCAGGGCACGGGCTTGCTGCTCTGGCTCGCCTGGGTGTTCGTGGTCTGTAGAGTGGCGCACGCATTCGTGCACCTGGGAACCAACAGCATTCCACCGCGCATGTACACGTATGGCGCCAGCTGGATTGTCCTGGTCGCGATGTGGGGTGCAATTGTTGTGCGCGTTGCGTCAGCCGCATAGCGATCAGAATCGAGAGAAACTTGCCCGGCATTCAGTCGCGGTGTCCGGAAGAAAATCAGCTCACGATTCGCCCAGGAAAAACGAGAGTCCCGATATGCCCAAGACCGGCCTGCTGCTTCTCCTTTTAATACTCGCTCTCTCGTCGGCGCACGCAGACGAGGACTACACCATCGCCATCATCGGCACGGGCAATATGGCGAGTGCGTTGGGGCCGAACCTGGCGCAGGCCGGGCATACTGTTGTTTATGGTAGTCGCGATCCGGACCGCGAGAGCGTGGCAGAGCTGATAGCGAGAACCGGAGAAAACGCTTCCGCGACGACCCAGGCGGAGGCTGCAGTGCAGGCGGACATCGTCATTCTCGCGGTGCCATGGTTCGCGGTGGAAAGACTGATACCGGCACTGGGTAACCTCGATGGCAAGATCATCATCGATATCACGACAGGTGACCGGCAGGGAGCAGACGGTTACCCGGAGCTGGCCGTGGAGACATCGACGTCAGAGATGATCCAGGAGTGGGCACCGGCAGCGCGTATTGTAAAGACGCCTTTTGCTGGCGCGCAGACGGTTCGCAACCAGATCGTTGCAACGAGACCTGTGATCACCTACCTCGCTGCCGACGACCGGAAAGCGAAAGAGATCGTCGCAGGACTCGCGATCGAGCTGAATTTCTTTCCCCTGGATGCCGGCCCGCTGCGTATGGCGAAGACCATAGACCACCTCGGACTGCTCTACCTGACGCCGTTGGTGCAGGGTCGAGAGCTCATCTACGGTGGATCGGGCGTACCGGTCCTCAATCTCGAACTGTCCTGCATTCCTAAAGACGGCTGGTTCGAGCCGGTCGCCGATGCAGGCGACCTGGCGAAGTTTCCCAACCTTGAGAATGTGAGTATCGAATGCCCGGATTTCGAGCCTGCAGGCGACTAAGCGGACTCGCCGTCCTTTCGTTTGCCGCTACGGCATGCACGACGACGCAGGACCTGCCCGATCCGCTGCAGGCTGGTTGGCAGGGCGAGCCCGTCTGCGAACGATTGCATGAGGATAAGAGTCAGCGAGTGCTCAGATGCACGTTTCCGCCGACCGTCGGGCACGAACGCCATTTTCACGCGCCTCATTTTGGTTATGCGATCGCCGGCGGCCGCGTGAGAATAACCGACGCCAACGGAGTGCGTGACGTCGAGTTTGCGACTGGCAGTCATTCGGTAAGCGAAGGAACAGAGTGGCACGAGATCGTGAATATTGGGGACACAACAATCGTCTATTTGATCGTTGAGCCGAAATGACTGTCTGTCGCCCGCCTGAGCGCCCTATGCCGGGAACTTACAGGGGCCGAAAGCGATCGAAAACGGTCTGAGCTCCGAACAAGGAAAACAACAATGAAGCTGCGAACCCTCGCGTTCCTGTTCCTTTTTTCATTGCATGCTGCGGCATTCGCGGACGATGAACATGGCTGGGGCGCGCGTTACCTGGCAAACGCCGGTGTCATGATAGAGCAGGGTGATACCAAGGTGCTGTTCGATCCGTTTTTCAGAGACGGCTTCGGCTTCTACGACCTTGTGCCGGAAGAAACCGAGTCGGCGTTGTTCGATGGCGTAGCTCCGTGGGACGGAATCGATGCGATCTTCATCAGTCACTACCACGGCGACCACTTCCACCCGGGTGTGGTCACGGATTATCTGCGTCGATGGCCGTCTGTGCATGCCTATGCGCCGCAGCAGGCGGTGGACGCGTTGCTCGCTGAAGTCAACGAGCCGTCAGAGGAACTACTCGCCCGGATCCATGCCATAGATCTCGAGCGCGACAGCGAGGCGCTGGAGTTCGAACTGGAAGGACTGTTCATAGAAGCGGTTCGCATTGCCCATGCCGGCTGGCCAAACCGTCACAGTGACACAGAGAACATCGTCTACCGGGTTACGCTGGATGATTCGGCGACGGTCATGCACCTTGGCGACGCCGATTCCGGCAAGGAGCATTACGAGGTGCACGACGAATACTGGCAGAAGCAAAAGTCGGATCTTGCCCTGGTGCCGGTGTGGCTGATGTTGTCAGAGAAGGGCCAACACGTAATCGACGAGCATGTGGACGCCGAACACGAGATCGGCATGCACGTGTTCAAGAGCATTCCGGACAACCCGGAAGAGCGAGAGCCGAAGTTCGAGGGGCTCGATATCTTCACCGAGCCTGGTGAGACGAGAAGCTTCGAGCAGTAGCGCGGCGTAGCTGGTGAAGGCGGCAATCTATCGCGAGTTTGGCGGGCCGCTGGCGATCGAAACGCTGCCCGACCCGGAACCACCTCCGGGTGGCGTCGTCATCGCCGTCAAGGCTACCGGCCTATGCCGCAGCGACTGGCACGGCTGGATGGGACACGACCCCGATATCCGATTGCCGCATGTCCCGGGGCATGAGCTCGCAGGCGTCGTCGAATCCGTCGGCCCGAAGGTGAAGCGGTGGCGAGCAGGAGACCGGGTCACGCTGCCGTTCGTGTGCGGCTGTGGCAGCTGTCCTCAATGTGACTCCGGTAACCAGCAAGTCTGCGACAACCAGTTCCAGCCTGGCTTCACGCACTGGGGTTCGTTCGCCGAGTACGTCGCGATCGACTACGCAGACGTCAACCTCGTTCGTCTGCCCGGGGAACTCGACTTCGTCACAGCGGCGGGCCTGGGTTGCCGTTTCGTCACCGCCTTTCGGGCGATCGTATACCAGGGCCAGGTCTCGGCCGACCAGTGGGTAGCGGTCCACGGCTGCGGCGGTGTCGGGCTATCGGCCATCATGATCGCCAAAGCGCTGAACGCTCGTGTCATCGCCGTCGACATCGACGACCGGACGCTCGAGTTTGCGGAGCAGATCGGTGCTGACATGCTGATCAACGCCAGTGAAACCGAATCCGTCATCGACAGCGTCAGAGCTGTCTCGAACGGCGGCGTACACCTATCGATGGACGCGTTGGGTAGCGGCGTCACGTGTGCAAACTCGATCGGGGGCTTGAGAAAGCGCGGCAAGCATATCCAGGTAGGTCTGATGGTGGGCGGCGACGGCAACCCCGAGGTGCCGATGGACCGGGTCATTGCGGAAGAACTGGAGTTGATCGGTTCGCACGGTATGCAGGCGCATCGTTATCCTGAGATTCTGGATATGATTCGCAATGGCGAATTGCAGCCCGAGTTGCTGATCGGGAAGACCATCGACCTGGATGAAGCGATCGCGGCGCTTCCCGATATGGACAGATTTGAGAGCACCGGCGTGACAGTCATCGATCGCTTCTGACTGCTGTCGTGCGTATTCGCAAACGATCCCCGTCTCTGGCACTCTGCGAGGAGCTTTCGGCTCCCGGCTGCGCGCTGCGGAGTTGAATGTGGCAAGAAGAACAACAACCCAAGTCACACGGACATTGTCATGAAAAACCATCGATTGTTTATTGCGCTCGTAGCATTCGCATTGTCGGGTGTCGCCGTCGCGCAGGAAGCGGCCCAGAAGGCCGTACTTGTGACCGGCGCCAGTTCCGGCAGCGGCCGCGTCATCGCTGAGACGCTCGCTGAAAGAGGCTACTTTGTTTACGCGACTGCGAGAAAGCAGGCGGACCTCGATGAGTTGAACGCAATCGACAACATCCAGGCGATTCGTCTCGACGTTACCATCCAGTCCGAGATCGACGCAGCCGTCGAGACCGTTCGCAAGGGAGGCCGGGGGCTCTATGGCCTCGTCAACAACGCGGGCGTCGCTGTGCTGGGGCCGCTGGCTGAAATCCCGGAATCCGACGTCGACTTCGTCATGGATGTCAACGTCATGGGTCCGTATCGGGTGACCAAGGCCTTTGCGCCTTTGATTATCGAGTCGAAGGGGCGCATAACGACGACGGGTTCGATCTCCGGCATCCTGTCGGGCGTGTTCTACGGACCCTATTGCATGAGCAAACATGCGATGGAGGCGTTTACGGACTCGCTGGCGGCCGAGATGGAGAAGTTCGATGTGCACGTCAGCATCATCGAGCCGGGTGGATTCAACTCGAAGATCGGCACGACGACCTACAATCGAATGAAGGCCAATGGTTTTGACTTTGACGAATCACTGTACAAGGAAGAATGGGAGCAGAGTTGGCTTTTACAGGACGAAGGAAACTACGACCTGAAGAATAACGTCCCTGAAGAAATCGCCAGCGCGGTCATCGACATTCTCGAGTCCGACAACCCGAAGACGCGCTACATGATTGTCGGAACCCGAGAAACGGCTAAACGCACTGTAGAAAAAGCCATGCAGGAGATGGTCCAGCTCAATGAGAGGCAGGCACACACGTTGAGCAGGGAAGAACTCATCGAGATGCTGGATGCGTTGATGGCGGAATAAATCGCGACCGAGTGACGCTGGCGACAATAGAGTCCCGTGTGAGTGCTTGTGCATAGAATATTGCGAGGACAGTCGAACGGGAGGGTGCAATGATTGAGCTAGTCTTCTTGACAGTTATCTTTTCGATGGATAATCCGCGGTTAGTGATTAGTGACCTGATCGCGGAGCGATATCTGGAAGCCCATGTTCCCGAAGGTACGCAGGTCAAAAGGCCCCCGATGATACTGGACGCGCACTTCGATAATGACGTTCATCAAGACAAATTGCTTGTCTACTCTATCGAATCTACCGACGACGATGACTCAGAACTCGAAAAGTTGCACGTTGTTGCCTATTTGTCTGAGTCCGAAACCTGGACAGACGAGTTCGTAATTCCTCAATCGGAATTGGTAGCGAAGACGTCCGGTCGCTACTCAGTTTCGCCGGGTATGGGTAGGGTTACGATCTTCGGTAGAAAACACCTGCCAGGGGATGAAGCTTGTTGTCCTTCTGCCGAGGCGCAGCTCACTCTGAGCGTGTCCGAGAGGAAAC
>JAAUYH010234934.1_pt1 | contig 14879 bp, 16 predicted proteins | sample 7278061 | NCBI WGS metagenome assembly JAAUYH01 (sample SAMN14350203, study PRJNA611818) | marine sediment metagenome | isolation source: surface marine sediment (0.6m) | place: French Polynesia: Moorea | collected 2018-08
ATCCCGGAATCCGACAACCTGTTTACCCCGTTTTTCACGACCAAGGCCGGCGGCAGCGGTGTCGGGCTGCTGCTGGGCCGGCAGATTGCCGAGGCCCACGGCGGCCACCTCAGCCTGGCCAACCGCACGGACGGCGCCCGGGGTTGCGTGGCCCGGGTGACCCTCCCGGCCTGAAAAATCATGGGGCCCTTCATTTCACTGTTTGGCATGGCTGCGCTGGTTGGCGTTGGCGTGCTGCTTTCCACCGACCGGCGGGCCATCCAGGTGCGCACCGTGGCCTCGGCCTTCGGCCTGCTGGTATTCGTGGCCGGCCTGGTGCTGTTCCTGCCATTCGGCAAGACCCTGCTGTCTACTTTTGGCGCCGGCGTTCAGTGGGTAATCAACTATTCCTACGAGGGTATTTCCTTCCTGTTCGGTGACCTGGCCACGGACAAGGTGGGATTTATTTTTGCGTTGCGCATCCTGCCCATCATCATTTTCTTCTCGGCTCTGATGGCGGTGCTTTATCACTTAGGGATCATGCAGTGGGTGGTGCGCATCATCGGCGGAATTTTCCAGCGGGTGATCGGTACCCGCCGGGTGGAGTCATTCTGTGCCGCGGCCAATATTTTTGTCAGCCAGGCCGAGGCGCCGCTGGTGGTGAGACCCTACATCGCCACCATCAGCAACGCCCAGCTGTTCACCATCATGGTCACCGGCATGTCCACGGTGGCGGGTTCCATGCTGGCGGGTTACGCCGCCATGGGTATTCGCATCGAGTACCTGATCGCCGCCAGCGTGATGGCGGCGCCGTCGGGGTTGATGATGGCCAAGCTGCTGTATCCCGAGTCGCCCGGGGCCGGGGGTCCGGGGGAGGAAGACGACTTCGTGGAAGACGACGAAGAGCGCGCCGCCAACGTCGTGGCCGCGGTGGCCGACGGGGCCATGAAAGGCACCCGCATCGCCGTCAACGTGGGCGCCATGCTGATTGCGTTCATCGCGCTGCTGTCCCTGCTCAACGGGCTGTTCGGATTGGTGGGCTCATTGTTCGGATTCGACGGCCTGACCTTTGAGGGTGTACTGGGCTGGGTGTTTTCGCCCATTGCCTGGCTTATGGGGGTGCCCTGGTCGGAAGCCCAGGTGGTGGGAAACCTGGTGGGCAAGAAGACCATCCTCAACGAGTTCGTGGCCTACGTGGACTTTGTCCAGATCAAGGACACCCTCAGCGAACACTCCCAGGCGGTGGTGACCTTCGCCCTGTGCGGTTTCGCCAATATCGCGTCCATCGCCGTGCTGGTGGGCAGCCTGGGAGCCATCGCCCCCAACCGCCGCAGCGACGCCGCCCGGGTCGGGATGCGGGCCGTGGCCGCGGCAACCCTTGCCAACCTGATGAACGCCACCCTGGCCAGTTTTTTCCTGGCCCTGGGCCAGTCGGTGGGCCAGTCGGTGGGGTAGCTGTCCCGGTCGTTTTTGCCGGGGCTGTGGTACTTTGGAGAAGTTCGTGACCCTTTGCATGCTGTGGAGATCGTGATGCGAATACACTACCTCGAGATCGTAGCAACCGATGTCGATGCGACCTGCTCGGCGTATGCGGCGGCAAACAATCTGCAGTTCGGCGAACCGCAGGCGGATCTCGGCAACGCCCGGACTGCCACGGCTCAGCAGGGCCACATCGTGGGGGTGCGGGCGCCAATGCATGAGGCCGAGGAACCCGTGGTGCGGCCATACTGGCTTGTTGACGACATCGAATCGGCTGTCGATTCGGCGGTGGCGGCGGGCGGAGAGCTGGCCCATCCGCCTTTGGAAATCCCCGGCCGCGGCAAGTTCGCTATCTACATTCTAGGTGGCGTTCACCATGGCCTCTGGCAGCTCTGACCCGCGAGGCATCAAAACGTCGAATGCTGCAAGCCGGTAATATTACAACCGCCGGCTGAGCTGCCCGCCTCCAGACGTTCTCGGCAGGTCTGTCTTAGAGACGCCTGCCATTTTTTTACGCAAAACTCCCTGTGACTGTCGCACCTGACGACCCGAGGCGGTCGCCAAAGCTGTGGTATGGTTTCGTGGCTGATGGCCTGAACAGCCATTGTGGTGAGGCGCCCAAAACATCCTTGGATTGGAACGAGTCACGGGATCGTCAATGCCGTATCGCTACGCTCACTACTTCTACTTGATGCTGATACCGGCCTCAGCTGTGGCGTTTTCCGGTTATCTATCAGACCTGCCAGACGCGGGTATCTCGAAGCACTTACATGCGGTCAGTGCAACATTGTGGATTCTGCTTCTTGCCGGACAAAGCGCGTCAATACACAACGGTCTGAAAGGACTACATCGCGGACTGGGCCTCGCCAGCCTGATCCTGTTTCCGATTTATCTATGCGGTTTTCTTTTGGTCTATCGCAGTGAGGCTCGACGCATCATCGATGGCGATCCGTGGGCCGCGGTCTTTGGGCCTGGGATTGGTGCCATTACGCTTATCGCCGTCGCAGCTACGGCGTATATGTACTACTCAGGGTTGCGGGAGCGCAGAAACGTTCAGTTGCATGCTCGCTGGATGCTCGTAACGGTCTTCCTTTTCTCGGAATCCGTACTTGGCCGTATTCTCAACACCTTTGTACCCTGGCTGTACGTCAATCAACTTGAGGATGTGCGCCGAATTTACGACGCATTCCATTTGTCTCAGCTGATAGCAATCCTGCTGGCACTTGGGCTTTTCCTGCTCAATCGTCGGCACGGAAAGCCGTTCACTTTTCTGATCGCCGTGTTGATCGCGCAGAGTATCGCCTTGGAGCTGTTTGACGACTTCGAATCTTGGCGAGCCTTCTTCGTGAATTCGGGGTCCTGGCCATTGATGACCTTTGCATCGGCAGGTCTGCTAGCCGGGTGTTTGCTCGTGTTCTATGGGTGGAACAACGGTCGGCGTCAAAAGGCCGGTAGGTTAGCTTAAATGGTTCAAATGTTGCGCTGGCAGCCTAGGCCGGAAGCCGACTCCAGAGTGATCCAGCGAAAAGTTACCGCGGAAACTTTTTAAGCGAGCTGCCGCGGCTGCAGCCCTCTAATCCCGGCCCAAATCCGTCGAGGCGGGCCATCGTGGGTTCCGGGCAGGATGCAGATCAGGTTGGTGCAGCATGCTTTCTGCTGTGGAAGAAAAAGAATCGGCACCAATGGTATTGCCACTGCCGTGAAACAGCACAGTCAAGCGCCGGCCCTCGCCGGGTATGTAGAGACCGTGAGCCAATCTCTGGTTCGAGGGGACCTGGTTAAGCTCGCCGAGCGCGTTCAGGTCGATCGCCTCTTCTGTCGGGCCGCTGTAGATCGCCTCCCGCAGGTAGTGGCCAAGATAGAAATGGCCGGCCACCACTGCGATGATCACCAGGACGGCGAACAGTTTGACAAACAGCTTCATGGCGAATCCCGGTCGAGCAATGACCCAGTATAAACGCTGCAACACCCGTGGCCTGGCGAGCAGGTTAGAATGCAGCATCGTGTGAACGCAGTGGAGTGATCTCCGTGAAATGCCTGTCAGTAGCGCTGGCCCTGCCGCTTCTCCTGGCCTGCGCCGAAAAAGAAGACAATGCCAGACCGACTGCCCCGGTACCTCAACGCCAGGTGACCATTACGGTGGAGGTGCCAGAGCACACCGGTACCGTTTACCTCACCGGGAACCTGGACATCTTCGGACCCTGGGAACCCGACGGCATGGCTATGCAGGGTCAGGGAGGCGAGCGGGTTGCGGTGTTCTCAGCGCCTGAGGGAATGCTGCTGGAGTACAAGTTCACCCTGGGCAGCTGGGAGCGGGAAGCCCTGGGCGAGTCCGGTAACGTGGAAGGCAATCTACAGCTTCGCATCGAGGGCGACACCCAGGTCCGGCATCGGGTGGAGAAATTTCGTCGTGCCCGGTTTGTCCAGGCTGACTGCTGTTCACGGCTTGCTGTGTTGGAATCAGCGTCATGAGATTGTTAACGCATATCCCCTTTCGACCAGCCGCATTGTTGGCGGCCTGCCTGATCCTGGCGTCAGCCTCCGTCGGTGCGGCCGGGCGTGGAGCCATTTTCGAGCCGTCTGCGGACGTCATGGCTGAGATTGACCTGGCCCTGGCCCGGGCGCTGGAAAACGATCAGCTCGGCCTGATCATCCTGGGGGCCAACTGGTGCCACGACAGTCGCGCCCTGGCCGCGCGGACCCAGCGCGGTGCGCTGAAAAAGCTGCTGGACCAGCGCTACCAGACCGTGCTGGTGGACGTGGGCTTTTACGAGGCCGGCAGCGATGTGGTGCAGCGATTCGGATCACCGACCTATTACGCCACGCCCACCGTGCTGATCGTTGATCCCGAAACCGGCGTCCTGGTCAACGACCATGACCGCCACCAGTGGGGCCATGCCGACAGCATCAGCAACCGGGAGACTCTGCGCTATTTTGAGGCCATGGCGGACCAGCGTCCGCCGCCAGGCGTTGAGCAGTCGGGCGCGCTGCAGGAATTGCTGGAGCAGATCGATGGGTGGGAACGCAACATGGCCCGCCGGGTCGATGCCGCCTACCAGGTCACGGGCCCCCTGCTGCGCCAGCACAAAGCCGGCGACACGCCCCGGGGGTTTTACGACCGCTGGGACGAGGTCGCGGAATTTCGAAACGCGGTTCCCCATGACAAACAGGCACTGATTGCAGAGGCAAGACGCCGGGTTGCCGCGGGCGAAACCGGGATCACCCTGGATTACCCCAGCTATCCGGCGTTTTCCTGGGAGTAGCCCTTACTCTTCGAAGGCTGAGGAAACTTCGCAGCCCGCCACCGGCTCAATCTCGCCAAACCCGCCCTGGTAGGTGGTGGTCCAGCACTCGTCAAACACCGAACAATAGCAGGCCTGGAAATCGAGGCGGTCCAGTTCAGCAACGATGGCCGCGGTGTGCTGGGTGTCCGCGAGGTCGAACATGGTAACCGAGCGGTCTGCCGGGATGGTGCGGCCGTTGATAGTGGACTGGCCATAGTTGACGTCAATGGGTTCGCCGACCAGGGCATTGACGGCCCCGCGCCAGGTAGCATGGGGCTGACCGTCCACTGTTACCTGGAAATCCAGGATGCGAGCGGGGCCAATGCCGACGTTTTCCGCCTGGAACAACAGCCGCCAGCGGTCGCTGGAATCTCCATCGCGCAGGAAATAGGATCGGCTCAGCTCCAGCAGCGGCAGTACCCCGGCCCGCTGTTCCTGGCGCATCAGATGCGCTTCATACAGGGACACGCCAAGGGCACAGATACCGACGAAGACCGCTGACACGGCGACCAGCATTTCGGCCTGGATCGGGGACTTTTTTCGTTCGCCTTCGCTCATGCAGGGGCATTGTACTGGATACCGGGCAGCAGCCTCCTCCAGCGCCTTCGGGTGCTGGAAAATCTCCCGACAGCGAAGTGGCGCCCATGCGGTTACCATGCTGCTGGGGTTGTATTCAGTATCTGTCGGTTTTGGGGGGTAAACAATGACCAGCACCCTGCGTGCGGGTCATGCTGTCACTCTGGATCATGCTGCTGCCGGTGGTCATGGTCTGTGTGATTGCCCTGGCCATGGCCATCTGCTCCAGCTCCCTGTCGGCTACCCAATTCGCCATTTACATGTCGGTGGCCAACCTGGGCTACTCGGCCGGCAGCAAGCTGTATGGCCTGGTGGCAGAGCAGTCCAGCTACGTGCAGAACTACACCCTGCTGGGCCTGCTGGTGGCGGCCATGATTCTGGTACTTTTTTTCCATCGCCACGCCCCGGACCACGGTGACGGCGAAAAGCGTCGATCTTCCCGCTACACGGTGAGCCTGGCCGGCGGTGAAGGCGGGATGTTCTGGTCCGGCGCCATGCGCTGTCCGAAATGCCGCTGCGACATGGACAGGGTGCGCTACCAGGGCGTCGAGATTGATCGCTGCACCCGCTGCCAGGGCCTGTGGTTTGACGCTGGTGAAGTGGAGCTGCTCAGGAACGCCGAGGCCGCGGCGGCGCTGGACGTGGGGGACGCGACCGCGGGGCGTGCACACAACACCATCGATCGTTACCCCTGTCCCCGCTGCCATGGCGCCATGATCCGTATGGTGGATCCACAGCAGCGTCACATCTGGTTCGAGCAGTGCAGCGCCTGCAGCGGGTCTTTTTTTGACGCGGGCGAATTCCGTGACCTGGCCCAGTTGACCCTGTCCGACTTTTTCAAGGGGATTTTCGCCCCGGAGAGGAAGTGATCCGTCAGGTTGCTGCCGGATCAGCCCGGTAGACCTCAAAGTTCAGGTCCTCCAGCCGGATGCTGCGCAGCATGTGGCCCACGGACAGCCAGATGATGGCCTGGAAATACAGGCTGAGCATTGTGGCGTCCAGGTAATCCAGGTCGAACATCTGGTCCAGCGCGGTCATGATGTAGAACACGCTGAGCGCCATGCTGACATAGATCACGGAATGCAGGGCGGCCGAGATATGGCGCGACCGATCCTCGGTGCTCTGGTGCGGGTCTTTCTTCTGGCCGTACAGGTTGAATGCGCCCACGCCCGCCATAAACAGCATGCCTGCCGTCAGCCAAATCGCCGCGCCCCACTCGTCTGCATGGAGTAACAGCAGCACTGCCCCGAGGTACAGGAAGACAGCGGCAATGAACAGGGTCGGCGACACGTAGACCAGCAGGGTGCGTCGCCGAAGGTCCGCGGTTCGCCTGGATGTGGTATTGGCCTGGCGCATCTGTTTGAACTGATGAAACTCGCCAATCTCGAGCACCAGCAGGGGTATGAACTGGACGAAGCCATAAAGCGCCGGCCAGAATTCGGAAATGTAGCCATCGTCGGCGAAGCTACCGTGATCCACCAGGAACAACAGGGCCAGCAGGATGAGCAGTCCCAGACCCAGGACCAGGCGGTTGATCAAGCGGTACACCCAGTGACCAATCCGGTAATGCTCCACCGGCCGGGGATACAGCTTGGGATACGCATCCGGCGGATAGGTGGCCAGGACATATTTCATCCGGGCATGGATCTTTTCCGGGAAGTACCAGGACAGCAGGAAGATCTGTCCAAGGAATACAGCGTAAAACAGGGAATCATTCCACGGCATCTCAGCGTTCTCCTCCGATGCGCTCGTTCATGACCTTGCCGAAGGCGATGCGGATTTCTGAATCCGTCGCACCGGCCTCGCGAAACGCCGCAACCGTATCCGTCAATTTATCCATCACCCAGGCGTTGAGGTCTACCGTGCTGTTGGCCCTGGCGTCCGGGTGTACGAAGGTTCCTCGGTACCCTCGAGTCTGAATGACCGAATCCCGTTCCAGCAGGCGGTAGGCCTTGGCGACGGTTTTGGCATTCAGCTCCAGGTCAATGGCCAGCTGCCGGATAGACGGCAGGGGATCGCCCGGGCTCAGCTTGCCGTTTTGGATTGCATCCTTGACCTGGGTGACCAGCTGGGAAAACAGCGGAACCGGGTCTTCGATGTCGATGACAATTTCCACGCCTGGCTACCGTTGATGTTCCATATGTACCATGTGTTGTAATGGTACATATGGATAATATGCTTGTCAATGAGGACAGCTGCCCGCTGATTCTGTAATGATGTGCCGGTAAAAACTGCTGGAGCCTATCCCATGTGCCGGTTTGTCTATTACCTCGGTCCCGAAACCACCCTGAGTTCCCTGCTGACCGAGCCCGAGCACTCCCTGATCAACCAGAGTTTCCACGCCCGGGAGCGTGCTGAGCCCCTCAACGGTGATGGCTTTGGCATCGGCTGGTACAAACCCAGGGTCCGCGAGGAGCCGGTACTGTTCAAGGAAGTCAATCCGGCCTGGAACAGCATTAACCTCAGGAGCCTGGCGCCGGTGGCCCACAGCCACTGCATCATGGCTCACGTGCGGGCGGCATCCCCCGGGCTTGCGGTCACCCAGCTGAACTGCCATCCCTTTGCCCGCGGGCAATTGGGCTTCATGCACAACGGCGAGGTGGCAGGGTTCTACAGAATCCGCCGCCGGCTGCTGACCGGACTGTCGGACGAGCAGTTTGCCCTGATCCAGAGCAGCGGCGATTCCGAGGTAGTGTTTTCCATGGCGGTGGATCACCTGCAATCCGAACCGGCAGCCCATGACGCCGGCGCCATGGCCCGGGCTCTGGTCAACGCCATTACAGACGTGGAGACTGCCGCCAGCGAGGCTGACAGCGACGAACCCTCATTCCTGAACCTGGTTCTCACGGACGGCCGCCAGGCCGCCATAACCCGTTACGTGACACCCGGCGGGTACACTGCCCAGTCGCTGTACGTGCACCAGGAGGGCAGCCGGTTTCTGGCAGGCGGGCATCTCTCCCAGCCTGGCTCGGAGTCGGAGAACGCCATTATCGTGTCCTCTGAGCCGCTGAGCGATGAGTCCGGCTGGTCGCCGGTTCCCGAGAACCATGTACTGCTGGTTCATTCGGACCGTACGGTGGACACGCGTCCCATCGTGGCGGTTCGCGAACTTCACTGAAGGGGTAGACCATGAGCTGGAAGTCTTTTCCTGTCGCGCTGGCCCTGTTCATCGCCGCACCCGGTCTGGCTGAACAGGCCGAGCCGCCCGATCCTGCCGCTGAACCCCGCCAGAAACTGGAGGCCCTGGGACCCCTGGCGGGGACCTGGCGACTGGCCATGGAGCGCAATGCCGCGGACGGCTGGCAGCCCGTGGGTGAGGCCCACCTGACTATCGAACCCGCCTTCAACGCCCTGAAATGGGTCGCCACCGTACGCCCCGGGCCCGACGTGGACCAGGAGGTAGTGATCATGTCCTTTTACTATCACCAGCACTGGGACCGGTACATGGTGACCACCATCGACCAGACCTACGGCGCCCTGGCGGTAGAGGTGGGGGACCTGGTCGACGGAGACCTGGTGGTGGACAACACTGGTGGGCCGCCGACCTTTCCGACGCCGGACGGAAGGCGCCTGCATTTCCGGACCACCTTTTTTGATGTCACCACCGAACCCCGTGGATGGCTGATTGAAACCTCCGCCGACGGCGGAAGCAACTGGTCCGAGAGCTTCCGCATCAGCATTACCCGGCTGTAGCCCGGCTCATCCCGGGATCAGGCTTCCGCCTTGTCGATTCGCGCCGGCACCCACTTGTGCCAAGGCGTGCCGGCCAGCCAGTCCCGATCTTCCAGGGACGTCAGTTCGTTGAGCGCGGCACCCACGCGCCGGGGCTGCTCATCCTCCATGGCCACGTCCAGGCCCTGGCCGTTGGGCAGCGACACATGGCCGGCCTGCATGCGGTCATTGAACTCCACCGCCACCAGGGCGGATCCGCGCCGGGTGGTGATCCGGGCCCGGCCGCCGTCAGCCAGCCCCAGGCGGTCAGCGTCGCTGGGGTTGATGCGCATGGCGCCGTCGTAGTCTTTGCGACGCCATTGGGGATCCCGGTAGATGGTGTTGGCGGTGAATGACCGGCGCTCCCCGGCCGACAGCACGAATGGGTACTCCTCGCTGGTCCCTGCCGCTGTGGATTCCAGCCCGGCCAGCTCTTCCAGCAGGGGTGGGATGGCCGCATTGATTTTCCTGTCCCGGGTGCGAATGCGCTGCCAGGATGACTCCGGATCGTCCACGGAAAACACCACGCCGGACGGGTTGCCCAGCATGGCCTGGAACAGCTGCTCGCCCAGCACGGGCCCGGTACCCTCGAATCCGGCCCGATTCATGGAGTCTGGATGGCGCTGGGCGAACTGGTGGGCGGCTGCCCACAGCACGGCCGCAGGGGCGGCCCCGTCGGGCAGCGCCGGGCCCAGGGTGCGGTACAGGATGACCGGCAGCATGGCCATCAAATCGGGGTTTTCCTTCAGCACGCCCTGGACTGCCATGCCAAACCCGGCCGGTCCCTGGGACCGCAGCGTCTCCCGCAGTTGATCCGTCAAGCCGGTCGGGACCCCACCCAGCGCTTCCACCAGCCGCGCGTGGATTTCCGGTTCACCCAGAACGCCCTCTGGCGGTTCCATCACCGGCTGGCGCAGGTGAAAAGCGTTGTGTTCCGGTTCCAGGTTGAAAAAGCTGCACTCCCATTTTTCGTACTGGGTGGCCGTGGGCAGGACGTAATCGGAATGCCGCGCGGTCTCGGTCATGGCCACGTCGATGGTGACGGTCAAATCCAGCCGAGCCAGGGCCCGCTGCCAGGCCGGCGTGTCTGCCAGGGAATGCACCGGGTTGGCGCTCTCGATGATCATGGCCCGGTAGCGGTCCGGATGATCGGTCAGGATTTCCTCGGGAATCACGTTGCAGGGCACCAGGCCGGTAATGACCTTGGCCTTGTTGACCGGTGAAAAAGCCGGCCGGTTCGGCGTCTGGACGCCCAGCGGCGCCAGCGGATTGAACACGTTCATGGCGCCGGCTTTGCCGAAGCTCCCGGTGAGCACCCACATCAGGCGGTTGAGGTAGCTGACCAGGGTGGAGTGGCGGTTCATCTGGATTCCCAGGTCTTCCATGAACGAGACACTGGACGCGTCGCGCAGCAGTTCGGCGGTTTGCCTGAGCTGCTCCGGCGAGACACCGGCGACCCTGCAGTTCTGGTCTACCGGTACCGATTGCAGAACCTTCGCCACCTCCTCGAAGTCGTTGACGTGCCGGCCCACCCAGTCCAGGTCAACCCAGCCCTGCTGTACAAACGTAGCGGCCAGGGCGGACATCAGCCAGGCGTCGGTGCCCGGTTTAACCTGGAGGTGAATGTCCGCCTTGTCAGCGGTCTCGGTTCGCACCGGGTCCACCACCACCATTTTCCTGTTGGGGTCCTTGGCAATTTCATTGATGACGTTGCGGGTGCGCGGAAAGCCGTGGGACTGCCAGGGGTTCTTGCCCAGGAAAAAAGCCACCTCGGCGTCGTGAAAGCAGGCATGAACGGGCGCGCCAAACATTTTACCCTGGACCCAGAACTCGCCAGTCTTTTCCTGAGCCAGTGCGCTGGACCGGTAGATGGATCCAAGGGCGGTCAGGGTCGAACCCGCGTAAGCGCCGGGGAGATGATTGGCCTGGCCGCCGCCACCGTAATAGAAGATCTTTTCGCCGCCGTGACGATCGCGAACGGCGGCCAGTTTTTCCGCGATCTTCGAGATCGCCGTATCCCAGTCGATAGCTTCGAACGATCCGTCAGGCTGGCGCCGCATGGGGCTGGTGATCCGGTCTTTGCCATTCTGGTAGTGGTTCAGCCGCGACGCCTTCTGGCAGAGATAGCCCCTGGAAGAGGGATGCGCCTTGTCCCCGCGGATCTTGATCAGCTGCCGGCCGTCATCGCCGCCGGTCAACACCTCGATACCGCAGTTGATGCTGCACAGAATGCAGGCGGTGGGTTTCCATTCGGACATGGCTGTCTCTCACGCTGGCCGGGGTGGATACCCTATCACTTTCGCTGATCGAGTTTTTGCTGCGCCACCGGGTGTGTCACACGTGGCGGACAAGCAGCCTATAATCAATAGACCATGTTGAATCTGATTGACGAGATCAGCTGACCGTGGCCGGAGGATGGTCACGGGACGGTGCCGTACAGGACCAGATTGACGCCAGCGTCGAGGATGCGGTCAAACATGCCCGCAGTCAGCTGGGCACGGGTGAAAGCCGGCGGGATTGTGTGGACTGTGGCGAAGATATCCCCGAGGCTCGCCGCAATGCCATCCCGGGCGTGCAGCGATGCATCAGCTGCCAGGAGGCAACGGACGAGGATCAGCGGCTGACCAGCACCATCAACCGCCGCGGCAGCAAGGACAGCCAGCTCCGCTGACGCGGAGCCAGCCGCCCAGGGGGGTCAGCCTCGTCGCTGACGGTCGTGCTTCTGCCGGTAGATATTGTGGCTGGCCACATCCTGTTTGTGCTCCAGGCGGATCTTCTCACCCCGGGTCAGCACGCCGTCGCTCCTGAAACGTCGCTCCGTTTTGCGGATGTGCGCCTGCTGGTGGATAAGCTGGTGTGCCTCGTAACCCGTGAGCTGGCCACTTTGCACGCCGTTGGCGATGCGCTGGGCCTGGTTGGCCTGCCTCTGGTCCACCCGCAGGGGATCGGCGGCGGCGGCCCCGCTGAACAACAGTCCTGCCAGCAGCAGGCTTGCGGTAATCGTCAGTTCCTTCATGTCTCGCTCCATGTTAGTGCGGTCTGCACTGGTTAAAACGCAGGCCGGCAACTTCGGTGTACCGGTTGTTCTGTAAAGTCCGGTAAAGAACCCGCTGAGATCAGGGTATAAACTGTGGCGTTTTCCGCCTTGGGACAAATTATTGAAACTGGACCCCGCCCTGGCGCGAGACCACCAAAAGGCGCAGCAGTTGCTCAATCGGGGCGACCTGCGCGGCGCCCACCAGCTGTGCGCGAACATTGCCCGCCGGGCACCAGCTTTCGCCGACTCCTGGTTCCTGCTGGGCATCATCGCGGCGGCGGCCGGCCAGCTGGGCAAAGCCATCGAGCTGATGCGCCAGGCCCTGGAAAGGGACAACGGGCCGGCCGAGTACCACTGTCACCTGGCGCGCTGCCTGACCCAGGCCAGCCAGTTCCCCCAGGCCCATGCCGCGGCGGACCAGGCCCTGTCCCGGGAGATCAAGGACCCGCTCACGGCCGATACCCTTGGCGTCGTGCTGAGCCGGCTGAACCGGCACCCCGAGGCGCTGCCGCTGTTTGACCTGGCCGTGGCGCACAAACCCGACCGGCCGGATTTCCTGTTCAACCGGGCGGCCTCCCGCAAGTTTGTGGGGCGGGTAGAGGAGTCCAATGACGACCTGAAGCGGGCCATCGGGCTGGCGCCCCGGATGTGGCGCGCTCACTCGGCGCTGGCACAGCAGATGGACGATTCGGAAGAATACGGGCACCTGGCTGCCCTGGAATCCCTGCGTGCTTCCCTGGACCCGGCGGACCTGGACGGTGCCCTGCACCTGGGCCACGCCCTGGCCCGGCGCTACGAATCGCTGGAGCGTTTTGATGAGGCGATACAGGCATTGATTGAGCCGAAATCACGCAAGCGGCAGGCCCTGGGGTATTCCTTCGACCGTGACCAGGCCCTGTTCGATCAGCTGCGAAGCACCTTTTCTTCAGAGCTTCCGCGGGCCGCCGGATACGACACCCCGGAACCCGTGTTCATCGTGGGGATGCCGCGCTCGGGAACAACCCTGGTAGAACGCATCCTGACCTCCCACCCGGCGGTGCAGTCGGCCGGTGAGCTGCAGCAGTTCCCTCTGGCCCTGAAACGGGCTGCCGCGACCCGGAGCCGCGAGGTCATCGACGTGGAAACCATCCAGGCGGGCCTCCGGACAGACCCGGCCCAGGTCGGCCGGGCTTACCTGGAATCCACGCGACCCATGACCGGCTCCACGGATCACTTCATCGACAAGAATCCGCTTAACTTCCTGCTGGTGGGTTTTATCCTGCGGTCGCTGCCCCAGGCCCGAGTGATCATTCTGCGCCGGCACCCCCTGGATACCGTGATCGGCAACTTCCGGCAGCTGTTTGCGGTGGATTACTCCTACTACAACTATGCTCTGGACCTGGAAGACACCGCGCGCTTCTGCCGCGGGTTCCTCGACCTGAGGGCACTCTGGGCCGAGCGTTTTCCCGGCCGGGTGACCCTGGTGGACTACGAATCGGTGGTGGATGACCTGGAAGGCGAGGCTCGGCGACTGGTGGATTTCCTGGGCCTGCCCTGGGACCCGGCCTGCGTGGACTTTGCGTCTAACCCGTCGGCGGTGGCCACTGCCAGTGCGGTGCAGGTCCGTCGGGGCTTGTACCGGGATGCGCTGGAGCGGTGGCGCCGCTACGAGTCTCACCTGGCCGGCGCCAGGCGGATTTTGGGGCTGGAGGCGTGACCGAAATGAGCCAGATGGATATCCAAGTTATTGATATGTAAAAAGTTCAGAAGCCAGGGGTAAATATGGCAGTGCGCTTCCCGTTAACTTTGTGTTAAAACCTCCCCTGTTCCCCGACCCTAGCCTTCATTTCAATTCATTAACGGACTTTTCTGATGCGAAAATTCAAAACCATGAAACGAAATCCGCTATCCCGAGCGGTATCGCTGGCGCTGCTGCCTACCCTGGGTATCTCCGCTGTGCCGGCTGTACTGGCCCAGGACGCAGTGTTGGAAGAAATCATCGTGACCTCTTCGCGACGCGAGGAGAGCGTGCAGGATATCCCCATCAACATTGCCGCGGTCAGCAACGAAAAAATCGAAGACCTGCGCCTGTTCGGCGTGGCTGAGATCGCCAATTACGTGCCCGGCCTGACCGTCATTGACCGGGGTCCCCGGGACGAAATTCCCGATATCCTGGTGCGTGGTCTGAATACGTCTGGCCTTGGCCCGGGATTCAGCAGCGACACCGTGGCCACCTACCTGGGTGAAATCCCGCTGCAGGTTGACCTCAAGCCCATTGACCTGGAGCGGGTCGAAGTGCTGATTGGACCCCAGGGCACACTGTATGGCCAGGGCACCATGGGCGGTGCCATCCGCTACATCCCCAAGCGGGCGGATTACTCTGATGGCTTTACCGTGGACCTGCGCGGCGGTATGAGCCAGAACGAGGAAAGCGACGGCATCACGACCGAGGCGGGGCTGACCATGAACATCCCGCTGGTGGAGGACACCCTGGCCATGCGCCTGAACGTGGACCGCCTGGATGACGAGGGTTTCATCGACTACAACTTCGTGGTTCGCGAGGCTGGTGTTTCCAATCCGGAGCCCAGCCCATCTGACCGGGATGCAAACCTGCGCCGGGTGGAGGACGCCAACGGCGAGGAGACCATCTCGGCCCGCCTCAACCTGCGCTGGACGCCCACCGACTGGCTGGACGCCAGCTTGTGGTATTACTATCAGGACACCGAGGCCGAGGGCCGGCAGATCAACAACCGGCTGTCGTTTGGAACCGGCCGCTATGAATCCGGCCTGCGTTACGAGGAGCCCAACGACTACCAGAACGAACTGCTCAGCAT